>Ga0209208_10007936_pt1 | contig 14265 bp, 8 predicted proteins | sample S1TSphfallax_3_FD_187694 | JGI IMG/M metagenome (GOLD analysis project Ga0209208, IMG submission 187694) | Host-associated microbial communities from peat moss isolated from Minnesota, USA - S1T2_Fd - Sphagnum fallax MG (SPAdes) (version 2) | ecosystem: Host-associated > Plants > Peat moss >...
CCTTGATGGTTAGGAAAATTCTCAAATGTGTAAAACTTTTGAGCAATCATACAAATGACTAAGTCAACATGAGTTGTTAGCCTATTTTGAAGCGTGCTTTTCATAAAGTTGAGTGTATTGAAACATCATTCATCCTCCATTAAACCAAAAATCTGAACAATTGTAACTTTTGTTAACTTGATGTATTCTAACATTTGGTGCACAACATTTTGAAATGTAGGAAGTTGCTTTCACAATCGTGTCAAGAGGTTGTAATTATGAGGTTCCACCATTCCAACTTGACAACTACTCTTTGTTGTCAAAATAAACAAAGAACATTGCATATGCGATGTTGTTGGGTTCAACAAAATGTTGGACCTCACTTCTAGTAGGCCCATTTTTCTTAGGTACATAGTAAACAAACTTGATCACCTTGAGATGTAGATTAAAAGAGGCTTTAGCATTAGTACTCAACCAAAATTGAGGATAAACAGCCCCAAGTGAATCCATAAATTCATGATAGGGGAAGCAATTGCAAATTTCAAAATCAACTTTTTAGTTGTAGCCATACACTATGATTTCACCTTTGATATAGCCTCTAGATAAACAACTTGAATGACAAAAGAAATAACACCAATGGCTTGGTCTTTTTTATTTTCCCATATGTGTTGCCCCCCAAATTTAAATACCAAATGATGAAGTTTGAATGTATCAACTCCCAAATTCAAATGCCAAATAATGAAGTTTAGTGTTCAAATCCATGATCCATTTCATACAAATGATCTCATAAATGTAAGCTACTTGATTGAAATGTTTGAAGACATATCCTTTAACCCATATGTCTAATCATAATAAATTTGAAAAAAATCTGCCTTACATAAAGAAACTATTACAATGAAACCACATACAAAGACATCCTACAATTGCATGACTTTAATGAGGGAGTGAATTGCAATTGACATAAGCATTATGGAAGACAATGCAAGCATCATTTCAACATCATAGAGCTCATCCAAGTTTGTTATTACTTGGGTTACAATTGTTAAATCAAGTGCCATTTTCATTTGTAGAAGGCTATCATGTGCTACCATATATTGACGTTTACAAATATTGCTATCCACACACATAAACTTAATACATCACAACCCTCTTCAAAAGTGCATAGCCTCTAAATCAAAACATGAAACACCTACAACAATGCAAGAATCCAAGCCCAAAACACAAGATGAAAAACCAAAACACCATGTGCAAAAGAAAATTGACATAACACAAAAACTACAAAGCAAAAAAAACACTATGTGTTCTAAAATTTCAAATTGCCAAAAGTGATTTAAGATCACACATCTTGGGATTATATCTCTATACTAAATATCTATAATCAAGTTCACACTATAACTGATTCTACAACAACTTACATTAATTTACCAATAGTACTTAGGATATAAATATGTAACTAAGATAAAACTCTTGACATGGTAGTACTTTTCTAGCACAAAATTTAATAGATTCAACACTTATCCATTAAATTTGTATATATTGCACAACAACTTGTTCGTTTTTGTTTCATTCATCTAGGCCAATTTGACAAACTTTCAATTGATATAAAAAACTTGCAAACAAAGGAATAAAGATATAAAAATAGATTTTTTAATTGTGCCACCAAAGCAAACCAAAAAAGGTTTGGATTGTTAGGTTTGTTTTATGTGCCATATAATGAATGATGTAGGTCTTGAATTTGAACTATAACACCATTTTGAACACCTTGAAAATTACTCACACCATTTGCACCAAAACACAATAGCTGATATTCTTTATGTCAAGCCCCCAAATTTAACAAATGCACAACCAAAATCACCTTGGTCAGATTTTGGGCATTAGATCTTTTTATAATGCATTTGATTGAAAACAAAATTGGGATGCAACACCAATCTTGAACATAATAACCATGCATAGAAATGTAAGTTTGATTATCGAAAGTTGTTAATGCCATAAACCTACCCATGAACAACAACATTATTAGTTGCTAAGATTTGATTCTATAGATGCTCAATAATTTCCCACCTTGTTGTGTTAGTTTAATGTTTCTTAGGGTTTTTCTTTAACTTCAAAAAGTCATACAAGGTTCTAAAATCCTCATAATTAGTCATGGGTTTCCTTTTGTTGAGTAATGTGCAAATTTATGAAAGTGAAATTACCTTTTTCTACCATCTTAATCATTGCCACTTTAAACTTGATGCAAAATAGATGGATGGTTCATTGACAAATATGTTGTTTCTTTTTTGGCATGAACACATTTCAATCATCCTAACCCTTTTTTTCATTTTTCCTTTTCCCAACATATCCCCCATGAAAGTCATCCCTTGTATATTTTAGGAAGCACTTAAGATAAAAGGTTAATTTTTAATATGTTATGCATTAATGGAATATTCTAGCTATACTTTAAATATATTCTCATAATAAATTATAGGAACCCTAGTTACATTTGATTAATTATTATTTTTTTCAATAAATTCTTAAAAAAATTTGCACAACATTTGGAATAAAATGGAAATGTTTTTCCTAGGCATGTATTTAAAAAGAATCTCACTTTGGGACCAACATTTTACACTTGCATTCTATTTTGGTGCACATTTTGCACCTTACTATTGAAAGATTTCCATTATCATTAGATACAAGTTTGCCCAAGGCATTTTCATATATCGTACATCTTGAAACTTTCAAATTGCATCAACCTCGAATATTTTCTTTGGTTTCTTCTTGGTAGGGGTACAAATGACATGTGTATCTTTTTGAAAAGCTTTGACATTCTTTAAATTTAGGTTTGCATAAAAAAACTTTGACATTAGAATGAAAAACAACTTCACCACAAGCATACCAGGTTCTAGGTCGAGGGGGCATTTGAATTTAGGAGGCAAGGTGATTTTGGGTGCCATTTACAAAGGCAAGCTGCAACAATGCTTGTGGCTCTAGTTTATGTACCACAAATCACAACCCAAGTGACTTTTGATTATAGATTCTAAATAAAACATAGAAATGAAAGAGAGTGAAAATTTGCATTTAATTAAAAGTTGAGAATGCTAACATTTTTGAGTTGACGAAGTTTGAAGCATCAACAAGGTTAGGGTTGTAACTTATTGCTCAAGTTTTAATTTTCAAATCTAGACTTTGTGACGATCATCATTGATTGGAATCTAGATTCATTGAATTACAAAGTCCATCATGATTTTCAAACCCTAAATTCAACTCCCCCATGATCAATCCCACCCCAACTTGGCATTGATGTGCAATTGTATAGCTTATTACAAGTTCTATTTCACTTGAGTTCAACATTCAAACAAATCTCCTTGGGAGTTTAGGACTCTTTAAGCCTTAAGCTCATTGAATTGTGAATGAAGTTTGAAATACAAAATATGCAAAATACAACTCACAAGATTTAAGATACATCGATACATGGATTTTGTCTTTCAAAATCTAACAAAACTTGATTTTACAATGTGCAATGTGCAACAATTTTGATGAAAAAAATTCAAGGTACCAAAGTTGATGGAGCATTGAGAGTGATTAGCCATCATTAAGCTTTGAAATAATGAAAGAACATGGGAAGGAAAAGTAGGAGATCATTTTATGAAATGGATGGCTAGATGTTCATCATTTGGCTCCCCTTCATAAAACTTAGGTTGTAGACAACTATTTATACCCTAAATGAAAGATATGCCCTAATCAACAAGCCACTGGCCCATATCCTCATGTTGGCAAAATTTGATGGTGATCTAGAAACATTATTACACAATGCCCATATTTTTCCCCATTTTACTTAGTGTAGTATTCATGGAACCCTTTAACCAATTCAAAACAATGACTAATTTTTGCCCCTAAAAAAACATTGTTGGGAACCAACTAGAGAACCAACCCAACACCCTAAACTAACTAAAGCTAATTATGACTTAGTTGTGAATGAACCCCAAGTGAATTGGCATTAAGTTTGACCTTGGTAACCAATGTGGTAAAAAGTACTTATAGGTGGGTGGGTGGGTAGGAGAATAGGTGGACACTAGGTAAGTAGATGCATGTAGACAGTTAGTACATAGGCAAGGGCTAGTGAGTTGTTTAGTACTTAGGTTGTAAAAGCAATAAAGTTAACCACTAAATTTATTAGCTACAAAGTTGAAACCCAATGGAAAAGTGTTTTCTATCCACCCACCATCCATCCTTGGTTAAGTTTGTGTAAAATCACACATTATTAAAATTTGTCATAATATCAAAATAGCTTATTCCATAATTGGTCACAAAGATCAATTGTTGGTGAGTAATCATTTCACATTGATCCATTGTTACTCTAAAATACCCATACTTGTTTGTGGGATTTAAATATGTTTTTCATTGTGTTTAATTGAAATACAATTGAGTGTGCTTGTCTGTGATTTAGAACATGTGAGTTTAAAAGCCTTATGTGTCTTGAAAGGCAAGTTAAATCGATGGATAGATATCATTGGCATATTTTGTTAAGAAAACAACAAATCCATTGTTAACCTTTATTTCATTTACCAAAGTTGTTTGTTGATATTTGTGCATGATGTGATGTGCAAGCAACTTCATTAGTATCAAATGGGTTTACTATAAGAATTAAACGGACAAACACATTTGTTGAGTGGTTAAAAGGAGGCACTCTTTCAAATGTGTTTTGCAATCATTTAAGTAAAATCTTATATTTTATGTTTTGATTCCTAAAATTGGTTAATTATGATAGTTAAGCATTTCATATACCCAATTCTTTTGATGTTGGAAAGAGTCAAAGTTCAATTGTTTTGCATCTATTATCTGTATTATTAAGTATTGTTAAGGCTTGCGTTAATTTATTATTTTGTTGTTCATTTCCAATAAAACATTATGCATTCGTGTTAATTCTCATTGCTAAAATTGAAAGTTGATTTGCTCTACTGAATGTTTTTTAATCATGGTTTTCCCTGTTGTCAATAAAAATAGTGATTTTCTCCCCCTTGTTATTGAGTATTTAATATAAAAAAATTCATCCATTATTATTTTTAATTCATTTGTATGTTTAAAAAAGAAAATGAGATTTGATTAATTTCATTGACTTAGATCCTATTCATTGCTTTAACAACCCCAAAAAACAAAACCTTGCCAACAATCCATCCACATAAAATTATTTTTGTGAATTTATCTTGGAACATATTATCCTCATGAGTTCCCAATAAGTTTCCTAATTGTTCTTCAAATTGTTCCCACTGCTCACCCATCATATCTGTACAAAGATTTCATTATGTTCCCATGATTATCCCATATCCATTCCTTGCATATCCAATTTCCAATATTCTCTTTCCTCATTCTTTTCTGATACCCAAAACCTAATAACTCTAAATGCAAGCAAAACCTTCTCTAATTTCCAAGAAATCTGTGAAAACTACCACATGATTTAATGAATTTAAAAGGGTAAAACAACCCCACCAAAAAACAAAAACCATCATACCTTGCTTATGATTCCATATTGGGGGACTCAATTGTAAATTTATTTTCATTTACCATCATTTTCTAGCACATTCAAAAACAAAATTTTTCTCTTCATGTATAATTTTATTAGTGCTGACATAAATTTAAACTTCAAACAAATCACCCACACACTCTTTGAAGGTTTGGCAATGCTAACATGCAGCAAGCTGAAAGACTTTTGAAATTAAATTATGATTGTTATTAATGCTCCTTAAACCCTAAACCCATAAATGAGACAAACCTTTGTTCAAAGTAGGCTCTTGATGCCATATTTACATTTTGATTTTGTAAACACTCTCTCAGAATCCATTTAACACTAATTAGGTGTATAATTATTAGACTCAAATTTGCAATTGCCAGTGGAATTTAACTGCCATGTTTGAATAATATCTGAGTTATCTAGTACAGAGAAAACAGCTGCAGTGGAAAACATTGGTTGCAGTGAAGTGGTAAACCATTAGAGGATTCACAAGCGTTTCTATTTCTGGAGGTTTTTACTCACCGGTTGATGCAACAGCTCATTCAGCATGTTCCTGACTCTTGGGATCAGTGTTTGGTACATGAACTCAAAATCAGCTGAGGTTGAAGTGCCTGTACTTGGGCAGTTGATTTCCAAGCTGTGGTTTCAACTGTTCGTCTCTAAGAACCATTGTTGCTGCTGGCTGTGAGTGCAGTTTCCAAACCCTGTCATCTTTGACAAGAATGACACAAGAAATTGCAAACATGCACTTGCCAGTTTCTGAATACAGCAGCATTAACAATGGTCACTTTGCTAGCTTGAAGCAGCTCACATGTGTATTTGAGTCAGAGAACTCATCCACCGTCCTTTGAAAGTAACCTGCCACTTGCTGCCGAATGCAAAAAGAAACAGCTTCGGCTCTTTGAACAGAGCTTAAAACAGAATAATGAGGGCAGACTTGCAAGACCTGTCATGACTTGCTTCCACATACTCCACCTGAGACTGTAGCCCCTGTCAAGCAGCATGGAAAAGGAAGAACTCTAAGCTGCCAATGATTACATTATGCTGCAGTTGCAGGCCGTGAAGGCATATTCCCAACTTTATCCTTCTTGAAATTCAGAAGTGCTCGCAGACTTGCAATATAGACCTTGGATGACTTTGAGTTCCGGAGAGTAGGGCCAGTGTAGACAGGCACATTAAGAACTGGTGTTACCCTCACACTGTATGAGCCAAACCTCTCTGGGCTCCGCTGGATCTCCCTTGTCCTTAAAGCCCTTAGGTGTTCCTGAGTCTTTCCACACTTATTGCCAGATGGAGTGCTGGCAGAGGTAGCTCCATACAGTTCTCTGTCAATCCTTGACCCTGAGCCATCCCCAGAGCTGCTTGACTCCCTGAGACCACCCCTGCTGAAAGAGAGGTCTAAAGAGGTGTCCAGATCAGGACTCCAAGAATTCCTTTTAGAGCTTGGTGTGAAGTCCATGTGCCTGTCACTACTGTTCCATTCATCAGGTGAGCTGTCTTCTGGGGTCTCCCAGTCCCTTCCAACCCCTGAAGAATTAGGATACACAGGGGATGTGACATGCAATGCTGACAACCCAGATGGGTGCCTATAATGGCATGCAATAGGGGGAGATTGACTGGCAGAAGCCATTGTGGGCATTGAAGTTGACTTTGTGTGTGACGCGTTGGGGATTTTCACATCATGTTTCTGAGATGGACAAGAAATTCCTTCAGGGGATCTCACAACAATCCGGTTTTCAATGGACAAACTTCTGCGAGAAATAAATCGCAAAGGGCTTGGAGCACATGACTGCTTTCTGTGTGTACGTTGAGCTCTTACAAGGGGGACCAAAGAAGCACCCTGATCTCGAAATGATTGATCCCTTCCACTGTCAGAACTTGCTCTTCTCAGCACTGCAAATACCTCTCTCCACTTTGAAGGTTTTGTTGTCCTAGAACAAGAATCTGTTTGCTTGCAAGAAGTCACAGATGGAAAGTGAGAGATAGAATCCTTGGTATCCAACTGCCTGGAAGAACTTCCAGAAGGTTTCTCCAACCTGTCTAGAAACTCTACCTGCTTTTGAGGACAAGAAAGAGGTAGCAGCTTGCCCTTGTGGAAGAGCTCATCAGCTGGTAGCATGCATGCCCCAGCCAGAGAGTCAACAGCAGATGTGATCATGTGGAATTCAAAATCAGATATACAGTCTTCTTGCTGTGGGTCAGCCATCCTGAACCCCTCAAAGATATCAACCTTGGCAGGAGAATTCAATTCCTCACAGGCAGTCATGTATGAGAATCATGGGCTGAGCCTCCTACATCACAGGTCCTGGCATCTGCTGGAAGATCCACCTTATCGAAAAATCCAGAGCAACTTTAAATCCAGAGAATCTGACAAACTTCCAACTGCCACATTCCTTCTGGCAAAAACCTCAGACAACTTCCCATGTCTTCTTATAGTCTTCCTCTGCTGGATGCTTGAGAATTGCTTTCCAACTCCCTATTCTTGAGCCACAACAGTCTGAGCATTACAAATGATACCACAGTAAATTTTCTAACATCTGCTTTATCCTGCCATAGGTTAAAAGAAACTCTTTATTGTCCCTCTAACTGCAACACATCTCAATGTAGTCTAGGCATGATGGTGGCTGACTGCTCAGACACACAACAAACTGGTTCTGCAATGAGATGACACAGCTATGTAGACTCCCCAGGAGCTTAACTTGATGTAGGATGGCTTTCATGACATAGAGTGGATATGCATGACATCATTGTTGACCTTAAGATAAATCATTTCTTTGTATATAACCCTGTGCTGTGCACATCTGGTCTCTCAGGAACTAAGAATATGATAAGGGGGAGATCTCCAGAATGCTAACATCTGAAGGTCTTAAGCATCATTCTCAGACCTGGGACCCCGAATCTGGTTCTCATCACAAATCTCACTTGCCTGTTGTGATGACCAAATGTAATCCACCCTCTCAGGTAGACAGTCACAGCTTTTGGATGAGGAGAGAGGCATGGCTCAAAAAGTGGATAGCTAACACACCCAGAGCAGAGAAAACTTCTGGTAACCTACATGCTCTCAGTCACAGTTCCACAGGACTGTTCAATGGAACTACCAGGGTACAGGATGATCATGCTCAAGAAGAGAGATTGAAGGAAGTACTGGATAACACATGCAACAAGTTTGCTGAACCCAACAAGTAAGACCCAACATGAACAGGGAAAAGAACAAGCAGACTTGTACATTTCAATACAGAGCACTTTCCGGTGCCCTCCAGAAAAGCAAGGATCGACATAGAAATCAGATCAAGAGCAGCAAGGTCTCAATACAGTCAAGCTACAAGAGGAGAAGTGGTGCAAAATTCATCCTCCAGCATCAAGAAGCAAGAACAGCAACAAAGGTAGAGGAGAGAGATACAGCACATTCAGGAGACTCTTGTTGTGCAAGTACATTCATAATGTCACAACAGAAATTTACGTTGAGTGCAGGAAAAGTGACAAGGACAATGCAGAACAGTTGATTGTGGAGAAGCATGCTGTTAGTTGAAAGAGGAACAGAAAAGGTGGAGATAAAGAATGACTAAATCCTCGTGCACACTCCAAAATGCTCTTGAAAAGGAAAAGATCCTCAGAATGGAAAGAAATGCAGAGGACGCTGTGAACTTAAGCTTGCAAGCTATGTGTGCCATATGTTCAAAATTTCTCCAAAAGAATAGCAGACGAAGTCTTGAAACAAGAAATGCTAGAAAATCAGAAGCTGACATTTTCTTAACAATTCTTCTAAAAATAAAGAGTTTTCTCTGAGAAATAAAATGATTTTGTGATCTCTCCCATGATCCCTATGATGTAGGATATTCTAGATCCCGGGAAAAAGGAAACTTGAAAAGCTACGATCTTTCCCTCTGGCACCTATAGCAAACATAAAAAACACACACACAGGCCCTTCATCTAAGCATCATCGGAACAGGAAGCCTCTTCCCTCTCAAAGGTTCTTCTCGAAGACCAAAATGAGGTTACGGCAGCAAAGCAAACCACAGATGATGTAAATCTCATCCACAAAAACAGACATTGTCCGAGAGAGAGAGAGAGAGAGAGAGAGAGAGAGAGAAGGGAGAGAGAAAAAAACTGACACAAGAAGCGAAAGAAAAGAGCACCTCCAGGAGATTTGATTCACTCGTTGTTGATACGTCCAGCAGGCGCAGCAGCAGTGCAGAGGTCGCAGCGAGCGAAAGAGAGACACACGCAGATAATATCCACGGACAACGAAACAGCCAACCTCCTCCTGGAGACGACGAAGAAGAACTCCGGCAAGAAGAAGAATGTCGGAGCCAGAAGAAGCGAAAAAAGAACACCTGGAGACACTTTCACTCGTTAATACATACACATATATATGTTCAGGAGACGCAGTGCAATGGATGTATCAGCGAGAGACTGATTATCAACGGCAGCAAAGACAACGCAAACTCCTCTTGTGGACGAAGAAGAAGAAGAAATCCGGCAACAACGACAACAACCACAAGAACAATGTCGAAGAAGCAAGAAGCCGAAGAAAACAGCACCTGGAGGATGCACACACTTTCACTGATTGGATATTGTAGACGAGAGAGAAAGAAGCCAGCCGTGAAGCAGAGGTCGAAGAAGAAGCGAGAAGAGAGATAGATTTATCCACGGCAGGCAAGAGAAAAGACGAACTCGCTCGCTCACTAACTCACTCCGGCAGCAACAACAAACAAACATAATAATAATAATAATGTCGGAGAAGAAGGACGACGCATCAAGAAGCGAAAGAAAAGAGCACCTGGAGAGAGAGGAGAGACTTTTACCGAGTGCTATTGTCCAGGATGATCAGCAGCAACAGTGCAGATTCTACACGCGCAACGGAAACCGCAACCTACTCTTCTTCGGGAAGAAGAACTCCGGTAACAATAACAACAACAACAACAGAAAGACCTCCTCTGACAAAGTAAAGAACGAAAGTCCAGAAAACACACACGAAAAGAAGTGGCAAGCAAGAAAGCAAGCGCGAGAGAGCGAGCGGGAAACTGCAGCAACGTGAAAGAGAAGAGAAGAGAAGAGAAAGGAAAAGAGACGTGATTCCTGACGGGAGTGTGCCTATCGGACAGGAAGAGAGACGGACTTCTCAGCGGTCCGGAGTCCGGACCCCACCGACTGCTGGACTAGGCAGCAGAAGAAGCAGCAGCAGCAGCAACAAAACACACAGCAACGCCTGCCTGCCTGACTGCCGGACTGTTAACTGCCACAAAATTATTACCCTTTTTTTACTACCCACAGAAAATAATAATAATAATAATAATAATAATAATAGAATAGAATGAAACCGAATTCCTTCCGCAAATGCAGGCCATCATCTCTCTCCTTTGCCTTTAATTAATGCACGCTACCTGAGTGATGAATGATGATCTACCCCTTTCCTAGATCTCACAAAATCTTCTTCACCGAATTTCTTTCATCTCCTTAACACTCAATTCTTAATTCTTGGTTGTGGAATTTGGAAGATTTGTGAGATTTTTTTGTTTTTTAATTTATAATAATATTACCTAGTTTTAATTCCGAAATTCTGAAGTATTGTAGAAAATTCTTAAGTATTGGGTACATTTTTGGTCATGTTTGTTTTAACCCAAATTCTGTAAATGCTCATGATCCTCTCTCCCCCTTCAGTGCACCACGGAGTGATGATCTTCCGCTTCCCAAGATCTCACAAAATCTGTCCAGAAGAGAAAATGAGGAACTTCTTAAAATATTGGTAGACGTTTTCAATTTTCTCTTTTTGAAGATTTTTTTGGGTATCTATCCTTGTGAGATTTTTTTAAAGAAAGAAAGAGTGACCAAAATTTGGCCATGCTCATCATCCATCTCCTTTGCACATCCCAACACAAGAGTGATGTACCCTTTTTTGAAGGTCCCACAAAATCCACCCAATTTTTCCCAAAAGAGAAAAAAATCTTAAATCTTTGTAGATAGGTATATGTGTTAAAATTTCTCTTTTTGAAGAAGTTTTGGGTAGCTAGCTTTCTGAGATTTGTATTTTTTTTAAAAGAGAGTGACCAAAATTTTGCAATGCTCATCATCTATGTCCTTTGGAAATCCCAGCACAGAGTGATTGATCTACGCTTTTCTTATAAATCTTGCAAAATCTACCAAAAATTTCCTCAAAAGAGAAATTCTCTTAAGTATTGGTAGATCTGTGAGGGTTGTTAAAAGAAATAATGACAAATTTGTGCAATGGAGCAACCTCACATAATCTACCCAAAATTCTTCAAAGAGAAAATTCTTAAGTATTTGTAGGTTTGTGAGGGTTGTTCAAAGAAAGAATGACAAAATTTTGCAATCGGTTTTGCACATCAAATAGCACAGAGTGATCTACCCTTTTTGAAGATCTCACAAAACCCATCAACAAATTCTTCAACAAGAAAATTCTGGTAGATTTTGTAGATTTGTGGAATTCATTCATTTTAAGACCACATTTTTTGCAACGCTCATCATCATCTCCTTTGCATTCACAGCACAAATTGATCTAATCTTTTCAAAGATCTCACAAAATCTACACACAAAAATTCTTCGCAGAGAAAATTCTTAATCACTGGTAGATTTGTTATAAAAGAACGACCGAAATTCCACAATGTTCATTATCTACTTCACACATCAGAGCACAGAGTGATCTATCTACCCCTAATTGAAGATCTCTTGGACTCTACACAAAAACCCCTTTAAAAAAAAAGCGCAATTTCTTACATATTGGTAGATTTGTGAGATCTTTTTAAATATTTAGCTTCTCTGTATTCTGATAGATGAGCTGATGTTTAGAGTATAATAATAATATGTTCAAAATTTTTGGGTCAAGTCTGATGGCTCTTCAGTTCTGGAGAGCATTAGGTACTGATAAAGGGGTCAAAGGAGCTGAAAAGTAAGGACTGTTAGGTCTTATTCTCTCTTTTCATCAACTAATTCTCATACTGAATTGGCCATTTGGGAGTGCACAAGTGTGCCCATTTTGTAGACCTGATTGTTAAGCATTGGCAATTGTGTAGACCTATAACAACTGGTAACACCAGGAAGTGTTGTTGCCAGGGTTAGGGTCAATTCTGTGGTCAAGTTCACCATTGATCCTTAAAGAATTGGTAGATTTTTTTGGTAGTTTATGTGGAGAGCACCTTAACTTTGGTAAGATTCCTGCCTAGTGCTTTCATTTGTTAGGAACCTTACATGTAAGGTGCCTCCTCTTCTTCCCATTAAGAAATTTTACTAGATCTTTATGACTGGTGAGGACTGACCTTGATGGTGGGGGGGGGGCTGTTCTTGGAATTCAGGTCCCAGGCTAGGCTCAGCTCCCACTGCACACTGGGCCCTCATTCTCAGAACGACCCCCTTCTAGGTCCTTACCCTACACAAAATTAAGCTTTCTCTTCCCCCTAGAAACCATTGCACTCATAAGGCCCCCTTGTTTATGGGTGCATTACACAAGTAAGACCCCAACCCATTTTCCTATTTTAAAACTAATTTCAACAAAGGGGTAAGGATCCAGTGAGTGCATATGGTGGTTTTGAGCTTCCTATTTCTCAGGTTGGTACTTATATTGCAATTTTTTTATGAACTAAAAACACTAAAGGGTGTGGAAATGGGCTCAACTTCTATAAATTGATAAATACTTGACAAAAACATGATATTTGTATTGTTCTATGTTTATTGTGTATTGTAAAGGGAGAAGAGAAACAATTGACACTAAATTTGAATGTGGTAATTAGTCATATTATCCCAAATATTTTGTATCACTATAATTGCTCTAACTTGGTAGATAGATTACCATTGTTTAACTGATTTTGAGTTTCCAACCAAGTATGGGTTTGGATTTGAGAATAAGAATCAAACTCAATGGGTTTACATGGACTTGAAACTAGTCAAGAATTAGACCTGACAGCTCTACATGGGCCCGGATCCAATGGGTCTACATGGACCCAAACTTGGTGGATCTTAAGGCTTCTAACAAGGATTGGATCATAGGGTTAGGTGGGGGTTAAGGTCTTAGGTTTAAATAGTGTTTAGGGTTTTTAGGTTCTAACCCTAATATTTAATATATAAGTGCATCTCCTTTGGTAGCATTGAAATGGCCATTCCAATGTGATGTTCCCTTGATTGTTCCTTATGTTGGATAAGGGTCTAAATAATGCTCATGTGGATGGAGACCATTGTTGCCTAACTGTTCCCTATGTTATTTCCTATTGTGGCTCTTGGGAAAAAGTTGGGGAACGCTTTGAAAACTTTTTAGAACTCATTGAGAAGTTAAGGGAATGTCAAAAGTTCATTTCTAAGTGATTTTTTATTTTATTTATTTTTATTTTTTGCATTATTTTGGTATTCTCAAAGTGTTCTCACCAAGTTCCCAAAGGTTTTCATAATGTTCCCAAGAATAAACAAAAAACCGGCCTAGAGCTAGACTTGAACCCAAAGAATCTTATAAAGGTTGGATGTATTGAACTTAGGAACTAGTGGTCAAGAAAATTTGACTTGACTAAAAAACTGATGAATTAAATTTTTTTGAAAATATTCCCTAAACCAAGAGGTCTTCCATTTAAATAATAATTTATTTTTTAAAATAATAATAATAATAATAATAATAAGTTTTTTTATTAAAAAAACTCTAGACCCAAACCCAACAATTGTTATAAATACCGAAAAATTGGCCAAAACTGGTAGGTAGATACAGTAGCACCATTTTTATACTTTTGGAACCATGTTATTGACTCAAATCTAATGAAGTGAATCATGATGAAAACCTGCCAAATGTAATGGATGGAGTT
>Ga0209208_10007937_pt1 | contig 14265 bp, 11 predicted proteins | sample S1TSphfallax_3_FD_187694 | JGI IMG/M metagenome (GOLD analysis project Ga0209208, IMG submission 187694) | Host-associated microbial communities from peat moss isolated from Minnesota, USA - S1T2_Fd - Sphagnum fallax MG (SPAdes) (version 2) | ecosystem: Host-associated > Plants > Peat moss >...
GTGTGCAGATTTGGACATCATTAGATCTGTTTGGAATGCATGGCAGCAAGAGGATGCAGATGCTTTGGATATGACATTAGCAGATGCTCTGGAAGAAGTGGCAAAGCACCCTCTCAGTCCAAACCGCTATTGTTATCTCAGCTGCATGTATGTTTCCAAAAAGCTACCTGAAGCATTTAGTCTGCCTCGAACGTGCAAGGTACACCACAAAAAAACACCATTTGCAAAATCCTTATCATTGCAGAGTTTTTCTTCAAGGTTTTAAGTCATCAAAGGTGATAAAAGAAGCTGTGCCTGATCAACTACTGCTCCCCATCTCATGCAGATCTTGCTTTCTTTTCTGGATTCCACTCGGGCCCAACCCGTGGTTAAGCGCCAGGTCATTTTGCCCATATTGGCTTGCAAGCTCCTGTTCCGGGCATTTGCGGCAGAACCTGATTGGCCCTTAGAATTTGTCCAGGTACTTACTGCCTAATCATCATGATTGCCCCACCCCTTGTGTGACATTAAACCAGAACAGTTTCAGTAGCTGCCATTCCAGCAGCCTGATATTAAGCTTGATGTAATGACGGCCTCTGAGAAGGTCTCTTTGAACACTGTCAATTTGGTTCTCAATAGGGGTGTCTACTGGAGGATTTTGACACCAATTTCTTCTTTGTCATGTGATGTCCCTGGTGGGTGTATGGATCTCTCTCTGCGCAGGTTTACTTGCTGGATTCAGTGGGAAGCTGTTCATGGGTTGAGGATGAGGGATGTAAGGATTTTGTCACAAATTTACGCACAGCGTTTCCTGATGCAGACTTGGTAAGCTTGCCTTTTTCTTATGGAAAAATAAACTGATTTGGGTACAAGATTGGAGATGGTGGTGATGTTGTCCTCTTATACACTTTTGTAGTTTATGTCAGATCAAGAAGTATGAAGGGTAGAGAAGCTTATCTCACTTTCTGGTACTTAGAAAAAACTCATTATGTCAGTGCTGGTTGACACAGGATTTTCCAATGGGATCTGAGGATGCCAAACCACCAGACCCACAAGTGTAAGTGGCTAGATCTGGTGGGCATTTGTTGTGGTTCATTGACAGTTTTTGTGCTTAGCTTCATGCCTGATCATTTGGTGGCTTATAGGTACTAGAGCTTTTCAGCTTGCATGTTTGTTTGGTATTACTCACCCCCTTGGTTCTCACAAGGGTGATGGCTTTACATATCAGAGAGGCAGAAAAAGTCACCTTTAAACCATGCCCACCTTTCCTTCTGCTTGTTCAAATGTTGCAGGGCAGGAGACACAACCTCAAGTCAAACTGTGAAATCTGAAGCACAGGGCATTGTGAGTGCATGATTTTTTGGTTCTATTGTAGCTTTCTTGAACAGTGAGTGAAGTATTCTAATTCTCTGATGTCTCAGTCTGTCTTTGTAGCTCAATAGTGCTCAGAAGAAACATCCAGCAGAATACATGAAGGGAAGGTGGTCAGTATAATGCAAGATTTTCTTTATGCGAAAAGCCCCTCACATCTGAGGCACAAACAATGTGGTCTTTGCAATCAGAGCTCACTCACAGTGTGCGTGATTCTTGTCTCAACTTTCAGGCTGTGGTCAAGAATAGATACCCACGAGAAGAAGTTCGGCAAAAAGTTCGGGCAGAATTTCTGCAGTCTCTGACGCAGCTGTTAGGGGCAGCATCCACCAAGGACAACCCTCATCCTCTCCTGAGGTGCAGTTTGCTTGTAAAGTTCAATCTCTAGTGAATAACACTCCACTCATTTTTGTTGTTACTATAGATTTCATCCTGAAGCTGCTCTGCATATCTAGCTTTTTGAACAGTGGTGTTCTAGCTTGTACAATTCTTGTTATGTCCCAGAAGAAACATAGCATCAGGATGTGATTGTTTTCCCAGGTTGCTGATGCGAGGTGCTGGCTTTGAGGAGGTGAGAGTGGTGGGCTCCAGCATGCTTGAGGGTTGGCTCAACAATCCTGCGCACTTGCGTGCTGCCAAGGACCTTCTTGACCGTATCCTTCAGCACACTCGTGGCACCAGTGAAAATGATTTCAACACTGTTGCAAACTTATTAGCTCTCCGAGTCACCTCTTTGCAAGCTCCTGGCCAGGTTTTTTGTGATGTCTAAACTTGATCAAAAGATAAATGTTCTTTTTCCCTGGGAAATTGGGTTTAGGGTTTAGGTTTTAAACCATATTTTCTTAATCTAGTTATTCCATTGTGTTTTTACAGTTATTGGAAAAAATATCTTTTGCAGATAAAGACGCTCAACAATATTTTTTCTGACTTGATTGGTCAGCTTGTGCAACGAAGATCAGAATATGCAACCCTTGCCTTGAAGGTATGCTGGATCTCAGTGGTACTCTCGACTCTATGCTGTGTGTGCTCCATGAACTGTGACTCTGTATCTTACTGCTTCCATGTTGTATTGTGGTGGCCAATTTAATGGTTTTGAGACATAGAAAACAAGGTGGGGTTCTTGACAGAAGTTTGTTGATTTTTGTTTATTTCTGTTTCTGCTACTTTGATCAAGTCTGGGTCTACTAGCACGTGCTTTCCATGTCAGACCTGCCATATGCTGGTACTGACTTTCTTGGCATGTGGGGGGGCCTTACAGACGTTTGTGACTGCAGAGTTACAGAGCAAGCACCCGCACAACATCAAGAGCATCATCACTGTTTTGAGAGCCATGTCATCAGAATCAACTCCTCCTGAACAAGAACTTGCACTCATACTACAGGTTTGCAGCAGCTGAAGGGCAAAGGGTTGAAGAAATCCTTACTGGGTCTTTTTACAAAAGCTGTTTTCGTTTGTTGTTGTGTAGACCCTAAACCTTTGTTGTCTTCTAGAACATCAGTTTTCTTGTTTAAGCCACATGGATCCTGGTGGATTTGTGATGAGCTTCCTCTGCTATTCACAGACTTGGAAGCTGTCGTGTTGTTCTTGGGCACAGGTGAAACTGAAACCTTGAGGGTATGTTTGTAGTTGTTGCCGAGCATCTATGCTAGTTCTAAGCAGCAGGGCTTTTGCATGCAGGAGTTGGCCGCAAGTGATGAGTATCAAGGTCTACTGCGAGATTTTGTGTGCAGGTTTGTGGTTTCTTGAATAATGTCTGCCATGCTTTCTCCCTCACCTGCTTTTTCCCTTTTATTGCTGCTTTGCTTCATTCTGATGGCTGGGTAATCATCTAAACCAAGCCTAGTACCAACTGGAATAAAAAACTGGCATGAGAGTGATGGTTGAAACAGGCTGATGAAGCAAGCGGGTACAGAATTTGATGTTCACCAGCTGTGCCTTGGGCTCATGCAGCCATGGCAGCTCATGGCTGAGCAGGAGGAGACCTTGAAGGTTGCATGGCTGAATCAGGTAGTGTTTGCATTTTGGGTTTAGGGTGTGCAGCAGCTTGGGTCTTTGTATACACCAAGCTCTCTCTTTCTGCTCTTCTGAATCTGAGTACCTTGTTTGTGGCATGTGTTTGCTGTAGCTGGTGGAACTTACAACCCAGCTTCTGTTACATGCTGCGGCTCCCTTTGTTGCGGACGAGACTCTGTTTACTGCCATCACTCTATCATCGGAGCCAGGTAGCAATGCACCAGGAGCTTCAGTAGCTCCTGGAAGTGGATTAGAGAGATCAAGTTCTGGTACCCCATTCAAAGACAGACTTTTGCAACTTGAGAAATTCAGCCTTGATACTCAAAACTTTCAGGTGACCAGATCGTTTTGACTATTATTTGGACCCTAAACCCTCTATCACACTGTGGTGCAAAGCTGGTTATTTGATTCTATAATTTTTTTGGAGAACTGTGGTTATACACCAAAACTGGGTCTTTGATTTTTTGGAGAACCATGGTTATCAATCCTAAGAACTGTTTTGATAACTGCTGGGGGTCTGTTCCCGTTTCTAACAACTGTCCAAAACTGGTGATGATGGTCTGACACTTTGTGGGTGACGCTTATTAGGTTATGACTGCACTCATTCTTGTTGTGTTAGTTTTTTGGTTTTGTCAGGGATTGATAGAGCAGTTACCTTGAAAGTGCTATTGTGGATATATGTCTTTCTGCAACCTTGTAGATATGTGGTTGGTGAAGTATGATGGGCATTATTAAGCATGTGCTGCTGACATGATCAGACAGTGTCTATGGAGTGGTGCACCGATGTTCTGGCTGTGTATCTTCCAAATATAAGTGGAGCACATTTCAAGCAAGTTGTCTGTGAACTGCTGTTCCTGGAAGAGCCAGAGGTTCCCCTTCCCCTCCTTTCAGACCTTAGTTTTCCTCCTCACTGTCCAGTTGATTGTCCATCTGTTTACACTTTGAGGAATGAATCATTTCCATCTCCACATTTAGTACAGTTGGGAAGGTGAAGAAACTAGTCAAGATGATGATCAAGGTCCTCCAATGATGGGTTCAATCTTTTTACCAACTTCAAAGCTTTGTTGAAGGAACAGGAAGACACTATTTTTGGGAGAATCTGATGCTGGGTGTGCATGATGCAGGTGTACTTCCCTCATGGAGATGGTGCAGATGAGGTGGAGATAAACTATATCCAACTGTTGGGTGCCTGTACACGAGCCCCAGAGGAGATTGTGGCACGATTGTTTCTCATGGGTATATCTGTAAGTACTCTCTGATGTGTGTGATTGTGCACCCACACACGTAAGCACATAGGAAATAGACCTATCAGAACATCTTGTTCCAGTTTTTGATGTAGAATGCAACAGTGGCTTGTTAATTGGAACCCTTTTAGTGCTGTGTTGTGTGGAACTTTTGTTGATCACGGTTGCAATATAGTACCTGAAATGCAAAAAACTCTATTTGAGTTTGTCAATTGTGTTGGATAAATTTACAGAATTTTCCAATGAGCCAAGAAGAAGCATTGGACACAATTGAGCTTTTGGTTTGGAGAGCAGCAAAACTGGAGAAGCACATGGAGAACTCTCTAGCTGCCACAAGTGTGCAGGTGGGTTCTCACTTCACATTTCCTTTTTGGTTTGGGTAATCTGATTCAACCCATAGAGAAGCTGAGCTGAAACTGTTTGGGTGGATGTGAACAGCTTCCAGCAGCCATCTTCAAGCTTGCTTCCTTGAACTTGCCAGGATTCCTTCAACAGTCTGTGATGCAACTAGTGGTAAGATTCTTTTGTGTACACCCTCTGTGTCTGTGTCTGTGTCTCTCTCAGTTAGCTGGTTTCAAATACACCCTCTTCCAAGCTTTACAAATTTCTCCTGTAAACTTCATGTTGGTATTCTTGCTTATGAAGCATCGGCAGCATAACTTTGTGAGTTATGATCTTTGTGATTGATCTGGATGAAGAAACCCTAAACCCTGAACCGTAAACTGATGATTTGTCAACTTTGATTTGATTATATGCTGGTTGGGTTGGTGGGTGGGTGTAGTTGAAGGACATGTACTGGAGGGCTGCTCTGGTGGTGCTCATAGTAGCAGTGTTCAACCCGGGCACCATTGGTCGTTTTGTGTGGGAGAGTCTGCCCTTCGTTCGATGTCTCATGGAAGCTCTTATGACAGGCTCTAGGAATTTTCTGCCGACTAGGTAAGGGATTCTCTCTCTCTCTCTCTCTCCACTTGAGTTCTTTGTATAAATCTCTTCAGTGCAAGGTTTGAATTGATCTCTGAGAATTATCTGCATGGGTGGGGGGGTGCCAGTGCGAATGAGGCTACAAAAGCAGAATTCATTAAGATGGAGGCAGATGCAGAACAAATGGACAAGCAAGCAGAAGAAGCAATCTCTGTGTTTTTAGCAGAAAAGAGAAGGACAGAGTCTCCTGGGGTTGATGTGGATGCCAATCTTTTGCCAGAGTGGAAAGGCAAGGTGATGTTTCTTAACCAGGCTGGACCTGTGCGGCAACCACCACAGTCAGTTTATTACCAGCTCGACCACTTCAACAATGCTTATCAGCTTGGGAAACTACTGCGAAAGTGCAGGGACCCTGATTTTTTCTCTGAGGTTACAGGCATCCAGGTAGTATATGCAATATATGTACAGGCATAATACATCTGTGCTCTTTGCTTTGTCATGATTGCATAGATTACAGGATGACAATGCAATCTTAAGGATTAGTCTGGCAGCATTTTCTTTTGTGAGGACATAGTAAATTCAAGAGAAACTCCAGTTTCTTGGCTATGTGTATGTAGTAACATGCCTCGTATGTTGTGGGATTCAGACACTACAACAGGCTTGGCCATGGTTACAGAAGATTGTGGTCCGGGAACCTGAGGTGGTGGCCTGTCTACCTCCAGCTTGGCAGGCATGTCCTCTCTCTCATTCTGTGCAGTCTGGTTGGTGATATAGTTCTTTTTTCTGCTACTTTTGTTTTCAAGAATTTGAGGGCATTGTAGTCTTCAAAATTCTGTTTGCAAATCTTGGGTTTTAAATTGCTGTTAATCAGTGTTTCGTCTTTGGAAACCATGTGGAGCTTTGTGTAGATCAGTGCTAACTTAGGCTTTTCTTCTATTGCACTCTTTGGGTCTGCTGCCTCCCTTGGTGTCAGCTGAAGGCTCATCCCTTTTATTGCACTTCCTCTGTCCTCTCATTGCTGTAACCATACTCATGAGGAGGGTTTAGCCAAAAAGGACTTTGCAAAGTGCAAAGGCGGACTGGTTGCTGCAGAGGATTTTGTGCTTTTTTTAATATTGTAGGTGCAGAGCCCCACAGAGTGTGAGCCTCCTTGTTACCCAACAAGTGATAGTGTCATACAAGTCAAGGAGAAACTATTTATAACCCATTTGATGACCCATTTGATGGATGACCATTTGGTGACTGGGGATGATGATGGAACAGTGTGAGCTACTGTACATGCATGAAGGGGTTCAACCAACTGGTCGGAAACTGTCATTGGACCTTGTGAAGCTTCGATCAAACTTACATCAGGTGCCATTCATGTTCATAGTTGCTGTTCAGGCCCTATTTGGGGCTCTACATTTGCTTAGTTTTCTGAGGACCCACATTTTTTGCATATCAAAGTTCACGGCATTGAGCTTTCCAGACAGGTTTGCAGTATTGAGCTTTCCAGAACTTTGTATGGTTTTTTGTGGGGTAATATATCTATCCAGGTGGTTACTGAAATGGAACCCAGCAGAGAGGGGGAGGTGGAAGCCATCGTGGGCTTCCTATCTCGTAAGCTTGCTGCAAAAAAGAGTGCTGTTCGTTCACGGGCCCGTCGATGCTTTGCTGGTCTTTTCTCTCCCTCACTTCAAAGTTCTGAGACGCCAGCTGCATCTCACCCTTCTTCACCTCGAGATTCAAAGCGGCCAGACAATACACCTGGAGGATTAGGCAGATGGCCAGGGAGTTCTTCTTCTACTGATACTGCAGTTCCAGTTCACACGAGGAAATCAGCAGGGACCACCACTACAAGTTATAGCTCAACCCATTTGTCACCTGGTGTCTCTCCAGGTGTAAGCCATACAGTCATACACACTGATAATCATCGTGACAGAATGAGAGCAGGATACCCAAGTGCAGGTACAGAGGATGACACTTCATGGCTTCATTTAGTGGAGAAACTTCCGACAGGCCCTAGGCTCATCTCTGCTGTCTTGCCTGCTGTCTGGTTGGCCTTGCAACAAGAAACTTCGATCAGGGTGGTAAGTTTGTCTCATCATACAGAGTTGGGTATTGAGATTGTGTATATATCTTGGGGCTCCACATTATCTTCTGTCTGCACAATTGGCTCATAGCAGTGCCAGTATTGCTTCAAACTGTTGAAAATTCATTTGGGTGTTTGCTGCAAATCCAGGTGATAGCCTACTTGAACTTCTTGAAAAAGCACTCGCCAACTCTTCCATCATGGCGATCTCTTGCTTGCGGTCTTGCTGTGTTTGTGACACAGAGAAGAATGCTCACTAGCAGCCTCCTGCTCACTAGCAGCCTCCTGTCAGCGCCACTGGCAGCCTTACCCAATACTTTTGATGCCAACACTGTAAAACCAGATCATCGTGCAGGAATTGTGGATCTGATCTTAGGATCTCTCTGTGAGGCTCTGGAAGTTGGCACAGTAGCGGATGCAGGCTTTGAAGAGCTCACACCTTCAGCATCACCTTTTGTCACTTTTGTCTCACCACAGTACCGGAATAATGAACATGTTGTGCAGCGTGTGAGTCTGCACAAAGTGATGGTAGATGCTGCACTGGAAGTGATATCTCAGCTTGCCTGTGAGGAAGGCCTTGGTAGCAGAGAAAAGCCTGGGTTCTTACGGCTGTTGAACCTCCTCTTCCCAGATGCAATTGGTTCTGTTGCATGGCTTGAAGGAAGAGATGGATTGAAGTTGCCTTTGCTTTCAGAGGTGCAGGCAAATGTTTTTGCAAGGAGCAAAGTGCCAAGGCTGATTACAGCAGGTTATATATCCCTTTTTGTACCCTTGGACTCTATTCTGCAAAGTGTATTAGACACGGTGGTAGCCCCTCAGGATAGTATTTCAGTGCACTAAACCCTAAACTCTAAACCCTGTGGGCTTTTCAGGGCTGGCAGCTTTATCACTTGGAGCAAAGCTGGACCTGTGTGAGAATTTTGGTCTGTCTTCAGCAGCTATAACAGCCCTCCTCCAAGAGCTGGATGCTGTATCTCTAGCCAGGTGACAAACACTTACAGGAATAGGAACACCTACAGTCTTCTCACTGGTGGTCGTGTGTCTTTGGGTTCTAATGTCAGGTTTGAGGACAAAGTTGCCTTTGGTTCTCTTCAGTCTGTTGCCTCTCTGAGTTGTCATTCAGATAGTGAACTCTTTCTCTTTCTCTACAGTGGAATTCTTATACTGCAGACTTGTGTCCAATGATGGGTCTTTGGGTTCCATTGGGACACAGTCTAATTTCAAGGTTTGAGGAGAAGCACCTTTTTTTCCTCCTCAGTCTGTTGGGTCTCTGAATTGTCAACCAGAAAGCCTACAGTTTCTCTTTTCAATACTGGATATGAATATCAAATTATGTGTCTTTGGGTTCCATTGGGACAGCCTAGAACCAATGCTGGGAGCAAGGGGATTATTCTCAAGGCAGCGAGCCAAGAAGCTACAGAATTGTGTCAGCACATTGATGCAACCTGGCAGCCCTTGTGGTGTTCAATTCCTGAGGTACATTGTGCTGATCAAATGTGTTAAGGCCATCATCACTCTCTTGCCAAGTGATTGAGCTCAACTGACTGTAGTTGGTTATCTTCTTCATCTCTCCCTTACTCTTATTTCAAATAGCCATCTCCTGTTGTGGTCATGGATGCACCTGGTGCAATTTCATTTTACTGAAATTGTAGTTAGTTTGAGTATTTTTTAGTGCTCTTCCACTTAATCCAAGTGTTGGGTTGCCAGCAATCTGGAGGTCTTGGCTGCAAGCAGTGAGCCTACTGAGCGACAAGCTCAACAAGTGGTGCCACCATTAGGGTTGGGTGAGGCTGAAGACGTTGCTAGAATGGACACAGATGAACCCAATTCAGATCTTGGCAATCAATTGTCATATCGAGTATATCAGTGGCTAAGCCCATGGGTTGATGAAGAAGCAACTGGTAGCAATGATGCTGCCTATCACAGCACAGGGATTGGAGACCATGCAGCAGCGTATGTGGCTTTTCGACAAAGATTGCATCAGACCTTGCTCTGCGGTGTGAAGAGTGGGTTGTGGTTTGATATGACTCAGCATGTTGATGTATGTCTTGAGCTATCAAAGAAAGGAGATGGATCCATCCTGAACAAGAATTTCATATCACTTGGGCTTCCTATTCTCTTCCTTTTCACCCAGTTCAAAATTGGAAAATCTCAACAGGATTTGGATAATTTAGTTACATTGATTCATCATGGGGTTGACTTCACAATGAAACGTGCAAGCTCTGAGGAATCACAGAGTCTTCTAGCCCGGGTTTCGTATATTCTAGGGAAGTTTCTGCAACCTGTAGGCAGGCAAACTTTAGAGGATGTCAGTGTAGAAGGGGAGAAAGTGTCAATTACTGGAGTAGACCTGTTTGTTTTAAAGAATTTGGTAGAGGTGCCCTTGCATAGTTTTGAGCTGCAGTTACGATCCGCTCTACGTCGAAGGTTGAAGCCTTTGTGGGGGCAGCTCAACACCAGTTCCCAAGGAGACAAGACACAAGATGTTGAAGTTAAGTTGCTCGGAACTATAACAAGCAAGGTCTTAATGGAGATGGTTGATTTGCTGAGGGCATGGAGATGTAAACATGCTAGCATTCAGCCTGTAGATCTCAGGGGGCAAGTGCAATGGACAGGGTATTGTGCACTGATATTTGAGTTTCTTGCATATCTAGATCCAGAGTTTGTATCTGCACCCCACTTTAACTCATTATTTGAGGACCAGCCAAGACCACAGAGGAGGATGAGAGAGTCATTCTCTGTTCTAAATCTCGCTCTCAGATGGATCATCCATAGAAGCTCTTGGAGTTCAATATCACGGACACTTCAAGGACTCTTGTCTGCATGTCTTGAGGGGGAGAAGGGCGAAGGAACTTTGGAAAAGCTTGAAAACAAGGATATATTTCAAATGCAACATAGTACCTTCCAAGTTCTTTCAGAGGCTGATCTTGTGTTGGAATTTGTGACTGTGTGTATGCGGCATCCGCGATCTGTCCTTGGCTGCCGATTGGATGATGATCTGGAACATTTTGTAAGTCACCAGATTGATGATTATTTCCTCTCTACTGAAACTTCTGCTTCCCTCTATTATGCTTTCTCCAGAAAAATCCAGAAAGTCCTTTGCCACAAGTTTGTAAATGTTAGTGTCTCAGGTGATGGGGAAGAAATGCTGAATCACTTTTATGTGACATGTGTGGTACAGAAACCAGAGACAAACATGGTTTTTTTCTCTGTCAATGCGACTTCAGCACATGCCGCATCAATGTTGGCAGTGGCAGACATGATGGCTTTTGGTGCCATAAACCCCAGTGCTGAGTTGGATGTGAATGAGAGCCTACGGCCTGCAACAACTGCTCAATCACTGTCATCACCAGATCAAGCTATGAAAGTGCTTATGGCATTTGCTTGTCAGGGATCCCACATCTTGTCCACCATCATTCAGCAGCTGTGAGTAACACTCTCTCTCTACCCAACACAAAAAAGTTTTCTTGGGCAAATAAAAGTGGGCATTGGGTGATTTTCCTTACTCCTTTGCTTGCCAGTTCTAAGTGAGATTTTTCTTGAATTTTGCAACAGCTATGTTTATCCTTTCCTTGCCAGTTCTAAGTGAGATTTTTCTTGAATTTTGCAACAGCTATGTTGAAAGTGGTTTTGTGAAGTGTTTGTGCAATCCCATTTCTCTATATATTGAATCATGAATTTATGTCTGTTGTTTACTATGAGCTTGTTTGTTGCAACAGGTACGACTGGGAACAAGGGAGAAACGTTGATGTTTTCCTTCCTTATGACTTAAGGGCAGCCGAAAAGGAGATGGTTGTGAGGGCAGCTGTCAGTGCTGCAGCTGCTGACCTTCTTGGGAGTCTCTACTTAGCATTCCCAGTATCAGTGGGTGCCATTTTGCAAGCCAAGACAGATCAGAAGCTACTGTTGCAGGGTCCAATGCCCTTGACCATAGAAAGGGCAGGCATGAAAAACAGATCTGGCCAGGTTTGACATCCATTTCCTTGCAATTGGTCATGTGCTTTAAGGTTGATATCTGTTAAGGTTGTCTCACCTGTTTGTACATGGTTGTCGGATGTTTGTCTTATTGGGTGCAGACATGTGCTCTCAATGGTGTCTTACATCATGCTCTGAGATCGATCTGCAATGGCAGTGAAAAGGAAGCCAAATCAGCATATGGTATATACCCATCTCTGTCACTCACTCTCTCACTTGAGATATAGCTCAAGCTTCCCAGGCATGTTGTAGAACTTTTTCTTTGATCCTGTACATGGTTTACAACTGTAAATGACATTATGTGATTCTACTTCATGATCTGTTGCAGGATTCTGCCATGACATGACCAGACAACATCCAACCTTGGTTATCCCTCATCTGCCAACTCTCAGTGTTTTGCTCAAGGTAATCTATGCCATCTTTGCTCTGTCTAGATTTTTTCTGAGTTGCTACTGTTGAAGCTTCTGGCACTTGGTGAACCTAGAAACCCACACACCAAATGGGTTCATGAAATAAAGTTAAACTGACCTTCAAAAGTTTCAGGTGAACTATCAGATGAGAACTTGGACATAAAAAATAGTAGCAACATGCGAAGGAGACAACATAGCTCATCATAATGTTTTATTGTGTCTGAAGGAATTGCTACCGCTGGTGAAGCAAGGGGATTCACAGGTTCGTTCCACAGTTGCCCGTGCGTTTTCTTTGGGTATTGGCCTTTTGGATGCTCTCTGGCCACATCTTCTGATGAATCATCAGACAAACGCAGCAGATTCCACAGAGCAAAGCTTCCTGGAGTCAATTTTGAGCTTCTACTTCAAGTTCCTTGAGTGCCTGACGGTGCCTGACCGCCCCATTTTTGCGAAAGTTGTGGCAAGATTGGCAGATTTTCTCTGCCATTGTGTGGCAGCAGGAGGCCGCTATAGGGACTTTGTCATTGCCCACCAAGCCATACTTAGAGCAACTACCCAGATCTTTGGTAAGATCAAGAAACTGGGTTTCCTCCTTGGGATGCTGGACAAGCTGAGCGTGACCCCTTCTGCTCCAAATTCCTTATTAGGGCTACCAGATGGAACAGCATTGATGGTTGGAGGCTCACTTGGGCCCCCATCTTTCCATTTGGAAGATGTCCTCAAGGTTCGTAGCCAGCTGTTGCAGTGTATCAGCTGGCAGGGCCCTGCAGTGTGGAAAGATTCAAAGTATGATCTGTATGGCACAGGTCTAAAGTCGTACCGATTTCCATACTATTTCATGGTAAGGAACAATACACAACCAGTCCTGGGCTTTTGCTAGTCTTTTACTGTAGCCATAGCTCCACAAACACACTGTGATTTGCTATGGAACTTTGGAGCAGGAGGAGGATGCAGAGGAGATCAACCTTAATGCAACACTGACTGATCTGGAGCGTGCATCTGCTCGCATGCCTGCAATTCTCTCAGTTCTAGAAGACTCACTCCTGGAACTCACACAGATCAATGACTCTGATATGCGAGACCGGGCCTACATTCTCCTTGAACGCTTGCTTCTGCACTGTCCAAGGTTTGTACTAAATTCCTTTCCAACAGAGCACGGGTGCCTCAGTGCTAATACACATCAATTCATCAATTCCACTAGAGTGAATTTCTTGCACAGTGCTGATTGTTTTCATGCAGACCTTAGATCAAGGTGCCTGTCTTAGATCAAGGTAGAAATATTTCTGCTGCACAATGGATGGGAGCAATTTGCAAGAGCTTGGGTTGTGGCCTGCCCATATAAGCAGGAAGATTTTGCAGAGGGTTTTAATATATGGATTCTAAGAGTTTGTACCCTTTTGTGCTGTCTGTCTCAGTGAGCGAAGTGCAGCCAACATTGCACAGGGCCTAATACGGCAGCTTTCATCATCAAATGTCTCTCTTGCAAAGACAGCAGCTCATCAGGTCTCTCGATTCTTCTACTACTGTGCAGGTATGAAACTTACTACTGTGCAGGTAGTCTCGTGGTTGATTGACTGCTGGGTTGTATGACTGGTGGATTGTATGTCATTTGATCAGAATGGAAAAATGTTTCCAAAAATAGGATAAAAAGGCTACTTGTTGTTTGCAACACATATTGCTTTATACTTCATCATCAAACTGGGGGGGGGGGGAGACTGTTGGTGGGGCACAGAGTATCAAGAAACACTGCTGGTGGAGATGCTGCAGATGGGCCGCTCTGCAACTGATGATCTACAACAGCTGCTGCAGGGTCTCTTCACTGTGGTGGGTGGATCCTCAGCATAGACAAAACTAATGAAAAAATGAAATGTCTGACTCAAGCAAAAGAGGTTAAGCAGACTTTGACTCCTTTAATTCTTCACACTCAAATCGGCAACTATTACGATTACATGGTCAGTTAGTATGAGCTCCATTATGTAAACATGGAAGTTGAAAAATGGAACCCACTTAGGAGAAAGTCAGGAAAGACAAAGAGAAAAACAATCATTGTAGTTGTAAATCTCTACACAAGCCAGAAGATGGTGCACATTTTGAAGCTCAATTTCAGGAAACAAAAAAGGTAAGTATTTCAGCAGCTCAAAACATGCTATAGATATCCATGGAAATCTCAATTAGCAAGTCAAGATGTTTGTGAGATGTCTGCAATCCAATACAGACAGGTTAGACAGGTTGGTTCAGAGAACTGGGAGAAAGTAGAATTGAGCCTTTCAAGGAGGTAAAC
>Ga0209208_10007938_pt1 | contig 14263 bp, 14 predicted proteins | sample S1TSphfallax_3_FD_187694 | JGI IMG/M metagenome (GOLD analysis project Ga0209208, IMG submission 187694) | Host-associated microbial communities from peat moss isolated from Minnesota, USA - S1T2_Fd - Sphagnum fallax MG (SPAdes) (version 2) | ecosystem: Host-associated > Plants > Peat moss >...
GAACCAAACCCATTCCTTGGTACATGACACCAATTACGGCTAAATATTTTTTGTGACTGCCATTGATGCTACATCAGAAAACTGAAAAAAGGGGTAGTAAAAAATTAAAATTAAAATTAAAAAAAAAAAAAAAATAAACCCAACCTCTGTACATGAACTTGAATATTGTAGTACCTTTGGTCCTTCAAAAAAATAAAAATAAAACTCTGATCTTTTTCTTTTTTTTCTTTTGGAAATTTCAAAATTTCTGAAAATAAAATAATTAGTGTTAAACTGGCCCCAAGTATGTAAGATATACTCATACACAATTAGGGTTTTTTTTTTAATTTATAAAAAAAGAGTAAATTCCATTGTATTTGAAAACTATCCTAATAATTTCAAACTGTGAACATTTTTTAAAAAAATCTTACTAAATTTCTTTTTAAAAATTACACACCCTTTTCTTACCCTAACCCAGAGTTATGTTCAAAGTGAAAGGGTTTTTACAAATAATACCAGGGTTTTTTTTTTCTTGGCTAAATGTAGTCAGGTGGTTAATTATTATTTTTTCTAAATGGCTAAATTTTTTTGTTTATTTATTTTTTATAGTTTACTGAATTTCAACCTTTTTTTATTATTGGAAAATCGTCAAAAAACTTTATTTGGTTCTAGCATGCATAGCCAAAAATGTGAAGGATGCTTTAAACTTTTTTACTTTCATATCCTGTTTATAGCCAAATTTGACTAAATGATCTTGTGGATGATCACCACTTGATCTATATCCAAACCATGATGCCTCCATGGTTAGCAAAATGTATGATGAGCTCATGCTACAATGAAGAATATATATTATAAAAATATGTTCTCCAAAACAATTCAATTTTTTTCCAATTTAAAATTAACAAAAATTTCCCCTAAAGTACCAAAATTAGTCTAATTTACACTACCCAAAATAAATCAATCAATCAATCAATAAAATCCCAGTTTTTTTTGGTTGGAAAAATGACAAAATTTTACCAAGCTTTCCTTGTACCAAAGCAAAGCAGAACAATCTGAAGGGTTTAAAACCAACAAAAGCTGATATGGAATTACTAAGCACACATCTGTTTAATTTCCATATGAACTGGACAAGCCAAAATACATTGACATGTTGGGTGGTTGTATACATCATCCAGAAGGTTAGATCTTGATATGCTTCTGAATGCTGCAGTTGTAGTTGGTAGAATAAAATGGTCACTTTTTTGGCTGTTCAAAGGAAAAGACACTTTGCATCGGTGTCCATCTTCGTCTTGGTGGAAGCAAGCACTAATTCTACTATGAAAAATTGGATCTTGATTAGGGATGTTAAATAAACTCATTTACCATATATCCCGATGTCTCTTTGCAGATTGTTCCTATAAGTCTATTATGAAATATATCGAATTTGCTGCCCAATGCTAAATTTTGTGATTGCCACACACGTCAGAGATAGAACTTTGGCTTCTCAATTGAGTCCTTAATATCTTACATCATCAGATGTCCTTCCTACTACCTTGCAGCCAGCTTGAAGGTTGATTTTACTTTCTCAAGCTGACATGTGAAGTTCCACAACATGTTTAAGATTGCAACATTGGGTAGGTAGCTGCAACCATATGATCGAGATTGGGGTGAAAGCAAGACCAACATACCCAAAATCATAGCAACATGACTCAGGGCATTCAAAGTGATTGTTTCAATCATTCGATTTATGTGTGTGTAGGTGATGATTTTGTTTTCACATAAGGCAGCATATGCTAATAGACGATGTTGCAAGATACACTTGGTGCATGAAGTGCATCTTGATCATTGCCCATGGTGCAAAGATACTTCAAGTATAATGCTACAATAAAGTGTAGTATCTTGACAGTCTGAAAATTACAAGTTGTTCCACCAGTATTATATATAAGGCAAATTGCAATGCATGGTATACCAAATACAAATTTCTGAAAATTTATATTGTCCTCTTCAGAAGAAGAATGATGCAGTCACTTTGTTGGACAAGTATACAACACTACAATTTGGTGAATGGAAAATTGTCATGGCACTATGTAACCATTTTCATGTGACAAAATGGTCTCTTCTTCTTTTTTGAAACTCTGATGAATCCACTTGTTCAATAATTTATTTTTTGATTAAATTCCTAAGATTACACATTAATTCAATTTTCCAAGACAATAAAATGTGGCCCAAAGAAAGAAGCAAACAAATTATTTCTCCAGAAAAAAATAATTAACTATCTTCAGTTTTGATTGCTTCTTCAAATCAAAGCTTCTTGCATTTTGTATTGTTTCTTGAACACTGAAGGAGGGAAGGAAGAAAAAGAGGTTGAAAGTCCACACAATCATGTTGGTCTGCCAAAGTGCGACTGAATAGGATCCATTGGGGAGCTGAGATAGACCTGCAAATGCAGCAAGATCTCCAGGTCTGAATCTTAAGCAAAAGACTGACACCCATTGAAACCCTCTCTTCATTCTTAGCTCTAGAATAATTGCTTCAGATGCCAAAACCTTTTAAATGCGCAGCAAAGCGTAAAACCTGCCAGAGAAGACTTGCCAGAGAAGAGTGTTGTAAATATGTTCTGATTGATGTTCCCTGTTTCTGATTGGCCAATCATCAATTTCATCAAGTTGTTGAGGTAAGGTTTATAAGTGATGATGTACCATGTTTGAATTTGACACACCAATACATCTTCCATAACTTCATTCAAGAACCAAGGCCCATTGTTTAGAACAATCTCTAATGGTGCCTAAACCTCATGGTTACATGCTCATCTAAGAATTGTGCTACCTCTTATTTTACAAAAGACTTCAAAGCTTGATTTTCTACAAGTTTTGTTAGGTACTTGGTGGCAACAACATTGAATTTGATGCCTTTCTTGTTATCAGTAAATGCCCCCATCACATCTACTCCCTATTTCCCAAAGGTCCCAAAGGTGGTATGGGATCCTATTTGGGGGAATTCTTGTAGGTTCATTTGCAGACGCTTGACATGTGTCACAATTTTAACAATATAGTCATGGGCTTTCTTGAAAAATGTTTTTTGATGTGATTCATTTGGCAAAATGGCATCAACAAGTCCATTGTGGAACTCATGTAATAGTTATGAAGCTTTATCTCACCCAACCATCTATTGTAGAACAGTGAACACCATCCCTCCCTTGAAAGTATATAATTGCTCATTTCCAATGTTTTGAGTAGCTTTTAATATAATAATGTGCAATTTTATTCCTGACCTGAGTTCTTCTTAGTTTGAGATTCTCTGGAATTTGATCCTGCATTTGGAGGAAAACATACCTCACCTCTTGTGAACTTGTGCCAAGGCTTTAGGCCACTCCTCCTGAGCTTTATGGATGGAGTACCACAGCCTGGAAAAGATGGAAACTCAGTCAATGATCACACTCAGGAACACAATCGGGAACGGACAATTCCCTGCCACCTCCTTCCATAAGACATCTACACATCATTAGCATTTATCTCAGGAAGTTGAGTTCCATAGATGTGAAGTGTTCTTGATCTATGTGCATCAATTTGTGATGAAAGATGTGCCATTGCACAACAATTTGGAAAACTAGACACTAAATCTGCCTTAGGTGTTGAGATGAAACAATAGATTGGTGATTCTTCAAAAGTACACACACTCCAAGAGCTTCACATCTGTTTTTTGAACCAGATCAATCAAAATCCAACAGACTTTTTCAAATATTATTGAAAGAAACAGAGGCAGCCAGGAAAATTGTGAACCTGTAATGCTGTTGGGATCAGCTCAATGATCGACGGAGAAAACAACAGTCTGCACTGTATGTGAGGCGTTACAAACAACATCATACACACACACTTTTTGCACACTCCTTAAGATGCAATTTGTGGTTGACTTTGCTGTCCCCTTGAATACTGTGCCAGAATCCAAAACACTCACAGACTGCAACAGTTCACTCTCTTTGAGATATCTTACTTTGAAAATGTCAGTGTTTTCAGGTCTGCTTTCAAAGCATAAGAGAAGCAACACAATCATAGAGCAAGTCATATGCATAACATGAAAAGACCAAGACAGTGACCAAAATTGCAACAGATTTGACAAATTGCTTGCACATTATTATGAAGGGAAGAAGAAGTCCTCCAAAACAGTGAGAAAAATTGTCCAGATAAACCATCAAAGACAAGGTATTTGTAATGTAGTTTCAGTCTGCTCCTTCATGAGGCAATCATGAGGCAAGAAAAAGCAACTGCTTAAAAACAACATTGAAGCTTCAGAGATGTATCTATCTTGTGTCAAATCTTCATGACCTCTAAAGGGATGCCATGAGTCTCAACTCTGGATTTTAACACCTTTGTTGTCTCTCATGACCAAACTTGTTGCTGCTCTCAGTGAGGTTGAAGTCTATGATGTTATTCAGTTCCTCTGCAATGACTGCTGTTCTAGGGAGTTTCCTGGTTAAAATTTGCTGTCGGATCCCCTGGTACAGGAGAAGTCACCAAGGGGTAGCCTGTTGCAGGGAAGAACTGCCTGTCACCTGTGGAAATTCGAGCTGTTGAATCGTCCTTCATCTGCTTGGTGACATTACTACCATTGCTATCCACATCCTGGCCAACAAAATTGCACATGCCAAAAGCTCATCAAAAGAACAAAACAGCAAAAGAGAACCATGGAGACAAGGCAAAGCAGACATTTTCTCAACAATACAACAACTAATGCCAGGTTTGCTGCCATCCAAGTCTGGTTCAGACCCACAGAGCAAACAGAACAGGAACACCAAAAGAGCATCAGTGAAGAATACAGACGTCAAGAAAAGCAACAGGACAGAGAAGGTGACAGCCCCATAGGAAGGCAAAGAGGAAGTATCAAGAAGTCTAGATTCCTTGATATGTCTACAATGATCTTGAAGGCCTGAGAGCAAGACAACCTTAGAGGATGAAAGAAAGGCCCAATTATTCCTTCCAATTGTTAGATCTGTTGGAAAATGAGCAAGCTACTCAGATCTTTTGATCTTTGAACTTCATCTCAAGGAAAGAACAGATTCTGATAACCAGTAACATAACTGACTGGGTTGAATGCTCTTACTGTCAATGGACAAGTCTGAGAAGGAGACACTGGAGGAGATTTTGAAATCTGCTTGGGCACATGTTCCTCCTTGCTCTCAGCTTGCTTCAAGGCCTTTGTTCTTCGCCTCTCCTCCATAACTACGTTGTAGCGCAAAAAGTCAGGTTGATTTGTCCCAGATAGAAGACGAGCCCACATGCGGTCAGCCACATTCACATGCCGTTGTGTACTTACAACTCTCTGCAAAATGTACCAGGCAATCAGACAACCAATAAGATGGAGATGGAGACAAAATGCGTGTTCTCCTTGATTGTAATATATCAAATACCTGCCTGGAAGGTCACAGGAAACTTTTTGGTAACACAATTAGATCAGCTTGCTGAGAACAAAAGTACATTTCGACATTGAAGGCTTTTGCTTGAAGATACAAGTGTTCCTGTATTGAACACATACCGGGATAGGAATGTAGCAGTGGCGGTTATTCACAGGGCCCACAGTGAAACCACAGTAGCCCGCCATTGCACCGTGGATGGCACTATGAGCCAATAGAGTGCAGTAGACATTGTCAGATGCGTTGCTAGGAATGGCTCTCACCATGTATGTTGGATCTGTATGTATTAGAAGAATCTGTCATTCTACAGCATGTCACAAGCTTTTACTTACTACCCACAGAAGCAAAATAGGTAACAGTATGAACATTGCTCATACCTATGTATTTCAAAGTGAGAGGCTCCTTGTAAGTGGGATGAGCCTTGGCAAAGTAACTCTGCAGTACAACAAAAGAGTGCCCCTAGCCAATTAGTTGTTCTTGGCAGTAACTATATCAAGTGAAAGAGAGGAGAGTTAACTGGTTCACAGTCTCAAACAATTTTGTTGCATCATATTTCTGATGCTGTTACAAATTTCCCTCTTGAAACAGTCCAGAGTGGTCAACAACAGAATGATTCCAGCAAATCAAGCATGCTAAAGAATTCATGTGTGAGCTCCCCTTGCACAACTGGTGCCACATGGAATGCATGCTTGGACAACAGTCTTCCGACACTGGCCATATTGTAGCCATCTAGTGAGTCTGGATGGCGCAAGCAGAGATTTCACAAATGAAGCTTGCACCAATAGGTGGAATGGAAATCAAAAGCAGGCACACCTTCAAGTTTTGAGAGAGCCACAGACCAACGTCCAGAAGTAAGGGGTTTCCAGATGGATCAACAAGGTTGGCATGAGAACCCATGCTCTCTGCAATTAACTCCTGGCCAGCACCCTCAGCCACAACAATCACCATGTGCCCACTCTCATGTAGTCTCTGATCTACAAACTCGTACAGCCCACCTGGTCCCTCCAAGTAGAAAGGCACTTCTGGGATCAAACATAAGTCCTGCATCCTCACCACCCATCCCCAAGAACATCTAATCAGTATCTAGTCAGTAACTATTGCTTGCGCTAATTTAGCAGAAGGGTGAGAACTGTAACATCCAGTCAAGCCCAGGAAAACCCTGAAAGAAGAAACAGCAAGAGCATGTTCCAGTATCCCATTGTGGGAACAGGTAGGCACTAACTACATTATGTCCACTCACTAAGATCTGGGGACAATCCTGGAGGTAGACTGCTAAATATCATAGAAGGAGAAGGGGATGACAAAGAAGAAAAAGTAATTGGGTATATCCGGAAGAAACCAAATAAGAAATGTCTTACCACATCTCGGCTTGCCAGCGTGGCGTACATTGCAATATATCCTGGAACAAAACACTCACATATTAGTTTTGTATGACAAAGAACCGTTCAGTTTCACTTGAAGAAGAGCCAAGGGGATTTTCTGAGAAGTCTAAAGACGCCTCAGCAGGCACCCATAGCAGAGGAATGGAACAGAAAGGAACAAGAGGTTCACATACCACTGTAGCGACCCATAAGTTTGACCAGTCCAATACCATTCTGGGCACTGCCAGCTTCAACATGAGCTGCATTGATTGCACGTTGAGCCTCCTCCACTGCTGTGTCAAACCCAAATGACTTGTCTATGATCTGTTTACCCACAGCCCATTGACATGGACACCAGAGAAATTTGGAAATGGCACACCAACAATCCCCCAAAAACATAGGGGGGTCCACACAAAATGGTCAACAAGGCTTACAACCAAAAAGCATCACATGCACAGACCTCCATTGCTTGTGCTAGAAAGACAAGTCTAATGTTGGATTCTGGCAGTTCTAGGTTCCAACACTTTTCACATAAAAAGATTAGAAGACATCAGTCTGGTAGGCAAGCTAATGTGGCACCAGCGTGGCTCAATACTGCAATCAAGGCACCCCAGCATTCAGCACAAATGGTTTATCAGGAATTTGTAAGAGTAGAACAGGTGGAGCTGCTCTAAAGGTTAGCGAGAGCAACCAAGATGACAAATGGAGTGTGGTTCACAGTGTGAACTTACATCAATGTCATTATCAATCGTTTTTGGAATGCCTGCAACAACGACCTCCAAATTTCGCTTTACACATTCCTACAGTTCAAAAATGACCCCAACATCTCATCAGCAACCAAAACTGGCTCAATCATAAGTTGACATGAAGTTCTTTACCTCAAATGACTCAGACAGCTCAGCCTACATCCATTGAAAGGTCAATGACTGCAACCTGGCCCTGTCTACAACTGTGCATTAGCAGGAATCAAGTATGGAGAAATTATGACCCCTGCCTGTCAGCACCCAGAGCTCCAATCATCTCTCCCATAACATACAGGGACAAGCCTTGATCTATTAAGGAAGAGGGAGGGGATCATCTCAAGAGACATAGAGTATACCTTATGAATGGCCCAAGCTCCCTTCTGAGTACCATCCCCACCTATGATGTACACCTTCACAGTTGTCACATTCCACTTCATCTGAGTTCTGGACACTCAGTGAGCAATCAACATGGTGATGACTTCCTAACAGAGCACTTCAAAGCCACGTCCCTCTTGAGAATTTAAGTGTTGTAAGTTGAGCAACTACTTCTCTGGTGAAGTGAAACGTAGTGTGTTTCTTGACCAGTTCATTCAGTGCTGTCTGAAGACCAATAATCTCCCCTAACGTTTGATTACTTGAGAATGCAGAAAACATATTGCACACAGTTTTTATGAGAGATATTGACTGTGTAACACTACTAAAAGATAAATGCTTTGGTCTTTCAATGGGATCAATAATTCAAGCAAGTCCCCAATGGGTATAACTTTCTCATCAATGAAAGTTTCACTCATCTCAAATTAATGAAGGAGATACTTTGCAGACAAGAGAGAACACAGTGCCAACAAAGCTCTTGGAGAATTTAACCCAGTGTGTCAGCAAAGCAAGGAATTGTGAAACCACTGGATAACCTATTGACAGTGGGGCAGGTATTGTCCTACGATTAGATACTAATCTTTTTCAAATCTCCAGAAATTAGTACTACAATTAGGAATTGAAACTGCATCACTCACCTGATTGATCCCACGATCTTCAATAGAGTCAACAATTTTTGAAGTCTCATGACCACCACGTGAGGTACACAGAATGGTGCCTCCCCGCTTGTGGATGTCATTCACAACTTTTGGATTAAGATCTATGGTATTTCGGCAGTAAAATCCTCTGTAGCCTCCCTGCACCCACAAGCTTAACATTAATGGCAGCACACTTATGTACCCACCTAACTTTAAACTAGTCCTCATAGGTCCAATAAATCTCCCACAGTAAACAACCTCTAAAGACCATGGGAATTCCTCACCAGCTGTCATGCATTACCCCAATTCAGGAACTTGTTAGTATGCATGCAACGCAAGACCTAATGCTGGACAACTCTCCATGGTGCAGCTTGTCATCATGAAATTTGAAGAGCCTTAGCTAGAAATGTCATACAATTATGCCAAAGATCTCACGGACACCATACTGGGTCCAAAGCCCACACACTATCTCCCGAATCACAGTGTTCAAACCAGGACACAGGCCCCCACATGTAACAATGCAGGCTTTCACATCCTCTGGTTTGAAGTAGATCTGCAAAATTGGAAAAGAAACAAAGCAAAGCAGAGTTTAATATGAAACCAAAAAGACTTATATAAGCATGGACTGTATGTACTCTGCAATAGGCAGTCAAGCTTCTACACCCTGGAAAAGGAATTACAACAGCATTGCTCATGATGGGGCAGAAACTCCCATTAACAGATGTGATCCAATATTCTCCCATGTTCTAAATGTAGCTTCCAGGAGAGAGAGACAGAGAGAGAACCTTATCTCGAGGTCCAGCTCGCCGAAAGTAAGTAGCACCTGAAGTGCGGTTCACATTGACCACCACCTGTTACACATACATGGCTGTCCTTAGTCTAGACTGAAAGTTAGTACCAAATCAGTTCAGCCTTGTCTGCTTTCATGCACAATGTTGGTCTCAGACATCAAGTGATGTAACCTTGTGCATGATGAGATGAACTGAACTCTCTCTTCAATGTTCAAGCAGAAAATGGGAGTGCCCAACAGAGAAGCACAATACATGACCAGGCCCAGCAAATCCAGTTCTCATGTTGGGATTTCAAGGAGAGTGTGCAATCAAACTTACATCCTTTGCAACAACATCATTTTCTTCCACAAAGTATTGCCTGCATCACAAAAGCCAGCCCAAAGGTATACAATCAAATGGCAATCTCAATTTTTATCACTTAAAATTTCCCCCACTTGCCCTGTGCACCAAACCCGATGTTTACACCGCAGGTGCTTGACAGGTTTTGAGAAATTCCAAATTTGAAGGTTTTCAGCTTAGGTAGTTGAAACAGCAACAGCATGCAGAAAGTCCTCAATGAGCCTTGCTGAAGGTTATTATCATTTTTGCATTTGTTCCTTTGAGTGAAAGCAAGAAAATTTCTGCCAGACCAGCCATTTTGTAATATATCCATACAGAGTATCTTTCTGACCATGTCAATCCCTGCTCACAATGTTGAATAAAACTGGATAAGCTCACCTTACAGCAGCATACGCAGGATGGTACTTCAAAGGATTTGCATAGGTCTGCACACAATATGTACAGAATAAACAAGTTCCGGCCAATTGTCAAGCAAATCAAACAAAAAAAAAAACAAAATCCTTCAGAGCCACAGCAGTATAGGCAACTTCCATCTGCTATAAGAAACTGCAGCGTTTCGACATAGCACATGGACTGTTTCAATAATGGATTAGCAAGATGTCATGCACAAGATCAGGATCCGCACAAGGACTTCCCGCTCCGGATTGAACCCTGTGCTAATACTATGGAGCGCTATTACTTGAGATTTTGGCTTCCATCTGCTGCCAATCTATCTCCTCCTTCGAAGTTCAACTCTGCAAATTGACTATCGACAAAGCATCCATAATGCCAATCTTCACAATGCGGAAAGCCAATTCAGGTGGGAGCAAGCGATACTAAACTGAAGGATGCGTCTCCTAAGCATGAATGAGAAACGAAAAAGAAAAGGCGTGTGTTTTCGTTTCCTCTTTAGTCATAGAAGCCAATGATGGCCGTCTCGCACATTGAGAGAGCTTGAAGCAATGACTCACCGGAAGGTCAGGAAGCCAATCGGTGATGTGCGGAACATCTTCCAGAATAGCACCACCTGCACCTTTCACAATTTTGGCGGGTTCTAAATCGATAGACATGATCGCTATCTCTTTCCTCTCACGTTTCTTCAATATTGTCCTCAACCACGCGATCGATTACCTCGCCTCCTCCTCCTCCTCCTCTTTGCAGCTGAGATGCGAGAGAAGAACCAAACCGGATCTACCAAGAACTGAACTTCCAACGTTAGCACGCTTTCTTCTTCCTCCTCCTCCTCCTCCTCCTCCTCCTCTTCTTGCTTGACCAAACGAAACCGACGCTGAGAAGAAGAAATTGTTTTCTCAGTACAGACTACAGATCTTCCATGCTGTGTCAGCAATGTAAGAAACAGCTCCACATCATCGACGGGAAGTCGGGGAAATGATGCGCGGAGTTGGAAAAAAAAAAAACAAGAAAAGTAAAGAACTAAAACGTGGATGTGAGAAATCTTTTTGTAGGGTGGGCACTGGGTGGGGTCACATACTGTGAGCACTGCTGAGGGAGGGATGGATGCTGTAACGGCGCTGCTGTCGCAGCAGGAGCTTCGCAATACTCGACGATGCACTCCTTTTTTTCGTCTCTCGTCTTCTCCTTGTTTTTTCGTTGCTTCTAGGTACCTACCTACCTACTACCTACCTACCTACCTACCTACCTCCTTCCACGGAACGACGGTGATGCGATGCTACAACACCTTGCGTGAAGCTGACTTGCCATGCATTCACTGGACAGAACAGACACGCGGAAAGTAAGGTGCTATATAACACGACTACCTAGTTTTGTTTTGTTTTGTTTTGTTTGTTGCCCTTTTTTTCTCTTCAAATCCAACATAGCCTAGTGGAGTTTCTTAAACCATTTAAACAAGCCACTAAGGCCTTAGGGCCGAGGGTAATATTTTCATTAAAAATAGTAGAATTGCTTGGACATTATACTTTGGATGAAGTTGCAGTAAGTTTGGAGCTTTTTGTGTTTTTTGTCTTGTAAAAAACCATGTAAAATATATGTGTGGAGATTAAGGAAACTTTGATATTTGGTTGCAATTGGCTTATTACAAATGGACCTTTTCCTAAATACAGGCAAGCCAAAAAGTCATGAGTTGAATAAGACATTTGTGTAAATTGTTTGTTTAGAATGAATCTACTAGCTAGAGAAAGGGAGGAATGGTGATGCGAATATGATGTCCCTCTATGGTTTTAGTGGTAGGCAAAATGTTGACTTTGATTTTTGATGGATATTTGGAATCTTAATTTGATGTGAAACTCTATTCTCCATATTGCATAAGCCTTCTTCCCATGTAATCTTTAAAACTGAAGTTTTTAGTTAATCCAAGAGAGTTGCGTGAAAATCAATTTCTTGGTTGATTTAATCAAAGTGTTTAAAAGTTAATGCAATGTTTATTGAAGCAATTGTGATCATTTTTTCAATTTCTAAGAGGTTTCTATGTGCTTATTTCATCAAAAATGTTCGAATGGTGTTTAATTCCGATAACAGGTTGCAAATGTGAATTCTTGTACATAGCTATTTTTTAAATTTTGATGTAAATAATAATTTTGTTTCATTTCGAAATGTTTTTTTTTATAATAATATGTTGTAAAAAAATGATTTATTGTTATGTGTGGGATGGAGATTTGTGAATCTTGTTAATTTGTTGGTCATGTAAATGTAATTTTCTAAGTTATCTTTATCATGGCAATGTTGTGAAGATGGATGTTGCATTTTGTTATATTCAAATTTTGTAAAGTATGAATGAAAGTCCTGTTTTCAAAACATGAAGGTCAATTTTGGTATACATCTATGGGATGAAACCCTAAAATTTTCAACTTTGTGATTAGTTTTTTGCACATTTGAAGAGGTTTTGGATCAAAACATTTTACGACTTTACTTTTTTTAACCACAATTATTTGTGAACATGTGAATGTAGCTTTTGTTGGAAAAATAGGTTTGTTAATAATAAAAAAATAAATGAATTATAATTATGTGTTTGATACATCTTTTAAACCTAAACATTTTGCCATTTTTTTGTTCAAATTAATTGCTCCATGTTGTTCACATTTCATGGCATATTTGAAAAAATAATATGACCAATAGGAGGAAATGATGCGTTGAATGTTCAAATGAGCACCCCATAAAAAAAGTAAAGATGCATAGTATGGCATAACATTACAATCTTCATGTTGTGGTTGGTAATACTACCAACAATTTGTGTAGTTGTTGAATTTTGGATGGTGCTATAAATGTGCATTGAAAGGAAATCCATACTTGCATTGATTTCGAAAGGTTTTGTGACTACATTTATTTCCACAAGTGTGAAGTTATTTCCTCATTACTATTTTGTAAAATGTCACATGCGTGGGGTCTATGGGTTCTTGAAACATGCATGTTTTCGTCTAATGTTGCAAGAATGAACGCAATGATTTCATATGTGATTTATTGAACATCATTTTCTATGACCCAAAGGATAATGTGTGCATGCAACGATCCACAATGTTGAACTTCATAGCATATCATTTTATTTTAAAATGGCCAAGTAGTTGATGTGGTGATAATAGTAATTGTTACATGAATTTTTTGATTTTTTTGTGGAAAATAATAGTATGTTACAGGGGAAATTGTATTTGACAAGTTGTTTCAAAGCATCTTCTTGGTTCATATGTGGATTTTGTAAAAAACATTTAAGGTCATTCTATAGGCATGTTTTTTAAGTCTATTTGATTAATTGTAAAGATTATCAAAAATCATACATATAAAACAAATTTTTTTATATGATGTAAAGGATGATAATAACATTAATTCAATATTTTGTATAATTTTTGAACAATATTTTGCCATCGTAAGTGTTTTTCAATGATATTGACGCACCCCCAAGCTCCTTGATAAACCCAACTACGAGTCCAACGGTGAATAGTAGAAGGAGAAGGAGTTGGGTGTGCTCCCTGGCTCGCAACACTTTGGGGGGGTAGAGGGGCATGTTGGAGCTCCAAGATGGGACTAAGAATATTGACAAGAAATTCAATCACTCACACAGACCTACACAGAACCAAACAACAAGTTTGTTAGTGCATAATTGAAATACTTTGGTGCATAGATGAGCCATGGGCAACCATTAACTCACAAGATTCGCCACACCTAGACTTGGAGGAAGCCACCACCTTCCCCCTTATAGTATACTCTATGCTTAGCAACGGGACCAACACCCAAATGTCATTTTGTCCCAAAACTCTCAAGTGGGAATCCCGAAATTCCCAAATTTGTGGGAGTCCCAACTTTGGGGGGCCCATAACTTTGTGTGTAGACCTTCAATTGAGATGAGGTCTAAAGAAAAGTTGTAGCTATTGTTGAAAGCTTTTCAATGATATGTTGCACGCCACTTGAACACAAGGAAATCGAGGTGATTCTTGACTTTTAATGGTCGGGAATCAAATTGTCAATTTGACTTCTTACCCTTCTTTTGGCTATAACTTGTGATTTAAGTGTCCAAATGGGTCATGCAAGCCCATTTCAGACATTTGCGTTCCAAGAGCTTTCTAATGATATAAGGTAATCCTAGATCCAATTGATTTTGACCCCTGAAATTTCTCTCTGAAAATTTAGGATTCCATCGAGACTCCAACTCCCAAAGTGGGAGCTCACTTGGGAGTGTGAAGGTTCATTCCCTCACACTCTTCTGCAC
>Ga0209208_10007939_pt1 | contig 14261 bp, 15 predicted proteins | sample S1TSphfallax_3_FD_187694 | JGI IMG/M metagenome (GOLD analysis project Ga0209208, IMG submission 187694) | Host-associated microbial communities from peat moss isolated from Minnesota, USA - S1T2_Fd - Sphagnum fallax MG (SPAdes) (version 2) | ecosystem: Host-associated > Plants > Peat moss >...
AATTTAAAAAAAAAGAAAAAAAAAGAAAAAAAAAAGAAAAGAAAAGAAAAAAGAGCTGAATTGGAGAGCTCATGATTTGTAGAACCAAGATGCAAACTAGGGTCCAAGGCAGGGTCTAACTCCCAAGGACTTCAAATGAGTCCAAATTGGTTCCTAGGAATTAGGACCCCCCGGACCCCCCAAGCGGGCCTTATTGTAGGGAGATTTGTGAAGGTAGGTACTGTGCTGACCCCTTCCCTCGCCCCTCTCTCTCTCTCTCTCTCTCTCTCTCTCTCTCCCCTTTTGCCCCGTGCTTGCTCCTCGCAGTTATCTCCTCGTGAAATGATGCTTCCGACGTTTCATTTGCATTATTAATCTCTCCATTTTATTTGTCCTTCTTCTCTGCTAGCTCTTCAGATTCTTTTCGATTGATCGTTTTTCTTCTATCTCTTTCTTTCGTTATTCGGTTTGAAAATGAATAAATTCACTCTTCTTCTTCTTCTTCTTCTTCTCCATCATCATCATCATCATCATCACTGACGTTGTATTTTTTTTCTCTCCCATTCAGGTCTTTATCAACATGTAACCACCTTGATCCATCCAGATTTTGTCGCTCTCTAAGTATCGACGTTATTTCCTTGACCTCGCAGTTTCTGAATAGGTAGATTGGTTTGTAGTTTTTACCCTAAACGTCGACGCTAAGCTTGGACAGTGCGCAATTTATCTGGTGGAGTTCCTGCATCTTAAGAGACTGAGTGGCAGCCATATCTCAGTGTGCTGTGGTGCGTCCGCACTCCTTGCTGACCTGATCTCAGGAGACACCCTATTCTGCATGTAAGTTCCAGTTTTTGGAGGGCGAATTTTCTGTGTCGTGTTTGACGATTCCTTTTCGGTTCCTCCTCCTCCTCCTCCTCCTCAGCGTGTTCCTGTAGTTATTGCTAGAGATGCCAGCTTTGCCACGGGTCAGTTTGTGAACGCCAGCCATGGTTCAAACCCTAAGATTTTCGATCTTAGATGATGATGATGATGATGATGATGCTGATAAGGTTGGTATGTGTGCAAATTTGTCTTCTCGTTATATGGTCCGCCGATAGCCAATGGCTTGTAAAAAACAATTCTCTATCTGTTTTGGTTCGAATGAGGAAGCGGTATTGTTAGAAGAATTGGTTTTGCTCAACAGTTTCGATCAGGGTCTCACCAAGTGATTTCAAATATAACAGGTCAGAGGAGGAGGAGGAGGTTGGAAGCAGTGTGGCCCATGTGACGAGCCTCTGAAATTGTTGCTCAACTGCTTCTTCACAGCAGCAACATTCATGTTGAGAAGGAGATGCTTGCAAACTTGGAGCAAATTAGTACATGATTTTCTCTTGATTTGACACATGAATGTGCCAAACGAGGGACATGTCGGTGTCATGATGGTATGCAGTGTGGCCCTCTGCACAGCCTGCATGTAGAGAACCTACTGATCTGGTTTTGTAGGTGGTAAGGAGAGAGGCACAGAAATGGAGTTGCAGATTGTGAGAGTTGAAGACTAAGAAAATGTCAAAGTGCAGGGTATCAGCTTATATATGAGGGGGATTACAAGAAATGCCACTGGTGGAGAGTGCTGGCCCAGGGTTGACCCCCGGGCCTTTGGCCTTTTCAGCTACAGCAAGTTGTAGGAAAGAGAAGAAAAAGCAAGCCAAGGAAGAGAGAGACCGGCTGAAGCAGGCGGAGAAGAAGAAACGCCGCCTTGAAAAAGCTCTTGCCACAGCAGCTGCCATTCGTGCAGAGCTTGAGAAAAAGAAACAGAGACGCAAGGAGGAGGAACGACGTCTTGATGAAGAAGGGGCTGCCCTTGCTGAGGCTGTGGCCTTGCAGGTTGGTGATACTTGCCTTCATCCATATGTTGCACTCAAGAGCTTTCCTTCTCTGGGGCACTTACTGAGGTTCAAAGTGCCAGAGAACTCATTTGGTGATATTAATGCTGACATGCCATTTGCTCAAATCAAATATAAGGTGCACTGCTTTGATCTTCTCATGGAGCATCCTTTTTTGAAGTAAACCACAGGTTTCACACTGCCTTCAGCAATATTTTGAAATTTGGTACATCCAACCTACTAGGTAGAGAGTACTTTTAGTTTCAGGTTCCAGAGATTGTTGGAAGGGGAATGATAGCAATGAGCTGTGCAGGTCTTGGTTGATGAAGAATCCGATGAGCTAGGGAAGATGGGGGTTGCAACAGAAGGGGATTCTCAGAGTGGAGGGGTTGGAGAAAAAAGGTGCCTGGAAAGAATTGGAGACAAGACTGAAAGCAAAGCAGCCTGTTTTAGTGTTCGAAACACAGAACCTGTGCATCATCACAGTGGGCTCAAGCGCCATGGAAGCTTCAAGTACTCTCCTGGTCAGTTGCTTCCTCACATTTTAATGCCCATGAAACTGCAATGATTCCTCTGCACTCTATGCTGCTTGCAACTCTTTCCTTGTGTTGTCCATAGTTCTGATTTAAACAACTTGATACCACTTTTTACTGCATCTGATCATTGACTCAACCTTATGTAGAAGATGGAAGGTGAAGGACATATGGTTATTTGACTATAGATACATCAACTTGTGTGACATTTGCTGGATTAGCTTTCCTGGTCCTCTAATTGGTTGTGGTGGAATCTGTAGTTGGTAGTCCTTCTAATAGTTTCCTTCATTTTCTGGTACTCTGTGCTATGGTACTCGGCAGGTTCAGATGGCAATAAGAGAGAGACAAAGGAATGGAATTGGAATGAGTGGGATGCTTGTAGTGAAGGTCAAGAAGTATCTTTGAGATATGATGGTGGTGTAGAAGGGGAGCTTTTGGAAGGTGAGGCAGAGGGTACGTGGGAGTTCTACAGTTGTGCTGAAGAGACAGTTAAGACCAGCAATGAAAGGGCTCAAGCAGCTCAAGCAGCAGCAGGCTTGGCCGCTGCACAGGTCAGTTAGTTCTGTTTTTTAACCCAAAGGTGGGGTCATTACCTCAGATTGCTCTTCCTGTATGCTCTGAGGGGATAAATTTTGAGCAATTGTGATGTTCTGATGGGCTATTCAATAGCCTCTCTCCATTGAAAGTAGATATTCCTTGACCATGTCCAGGAAGTCAAAGGCCATCTCATGACTTGCAAACCTCCTTGAGTCTGCATGCTATGGTGGGCAGCTCTGAGTATATTGTTGAGCAGCCAGCTCAACAACTCAGAGATTATGCCATTGCCATCACTTTTCAAAGGTGTATGGGTTTTTGGGTGCTCTCTGCCAATATGTTTGAAATGAAATCAGGGAGCTCCTTGATTCCACCATGGTGTTTTGGTTTCTCTTTGGCTGCTCAAGTTTAACAATGGTGTCAGTTGCCAATCTGTCTGGTGGATTTGGTATGTGTTCTAAACTGGCTGTTCATGAAAAGAAATAGCAGGCTGTTGCAGCTCTTCAGATTGCTGAAGAAGCTCGTGCTCGAGCTCAAGCTGCAAAGACAGCTGCTGAGGAGGCAATGAATGAGGCCCTTGATCACCATCACACTCATAAAAAACCAGAGGACCTCAATCAGGCATGTCACGAGATAGTACTGTGTTGTGGTCTAACTTCATGTTTGTAGTTCTTTGGCATGATGGGTGTTGTCCCCCCCCAGTTGTGTGTCAGTCATTTGTTGATAGTGCTGCTGTCACACCCGGCCTCATTATAGGTGGGACTGTTTTGTAATGTCTAATCCATCACACAGAAAGTTATTTAATTCACACTGTGGCCTTCAAGTGGTTTGCTTCCTGGTGTATCTCTCCAAGTGTTTCTTTGGTTACAACTTGTTGGAGGCTCTTCCTTGTCACAAAGAATGTGCTGATGTTATTTCCTGAAGATTTTTGGACTGCCATATGTGTATAGCCTCTGCATAATAGTAACCCTCCTGCCACATTTTGGGATTGTCTGCTGGCACTGAGAAAACACTGATAAAGGAATGAAAAGATGAAGATATATGAAAAAATGGTCTGACCAGCACATGGGATGTCCAGTTAATGATGTGGAGGGACATGGCAGACCTCAATAACAGCACAGTGCGTGGAGAAGGAGAGGGATGAGTTGAAGGGACAGCTGCAGGAGACTGAAAGAAAGCTGCATGAGAAGACATGCCGTGTTGTAGAACTGGAGCACAACTTGGAAGAGGTAGCCACTGATTCTTTGAAGTTTCCATTATTCTTCAATTGATGCCTATTAAAGTTGGAAATGCTAGGAATGAAGGGATGAATTAGTCCCAGAATATTCAGTCTGTTTTCCATCTGGAAACTAGGGTAGGTAGAGCCTATCCTTTTGGGAAGAGGCTCTTAGGTCTGATGCTCCAGCTGGCATCCTACATGTTCTTTTTCAGCAAGGGCAGTTTCTGAAGTGAATACTGAATGATGTGGGATGGATGGATCTTTCTGCAACTGCGCATCATGCCTGAGCTGATGAACCCTAAACCCTTGTAGAATGGGTGACATGCTGTACTAGTGTGAGTGCCATCACTTGTTACCATATGGTTGATAAAGATGTAAAAGGTGGTGAGTTGATCTTATTCTGGCAGGTCACTCGGTACTTGCTTGAGTTCAAGGCAATGGTTGAGGGTGCAAAACATTGTACACAGGCAATGTCTGATGCCACAAGACATGATGAAACTGGCTCTGAAGAGGGGAATGCATAACCAGCATGTGCACCAGGTGCCACATGCAGAATAACTGGAGCATCAGGAAAAGAGAGTTCCGTCAAAAGATCTTCAAAGGAGAGATGACCACAGCATGTTGTTAAAGGTCACCAAGTTAGGTGCCAAAGTTTGGAAATTGAAACCCACTTTTGCTATTAGATGGACCATGAAGATCAATAGAGGCGAGTTCCAGCTTCTTCTGTATCCAAGTCCAGTGTTGGTTGTGCAAAGGCTGGGGAGTTCCTGTCTTGAAACATGGGAATGATTTGTGCTCCCACTCTTTACCTTCTGCTTGTTTGGAAGGGATGGCCCAATATCTGGAAGCTTCATTCAAACTGCCTGACTAGAGTTGGAATTGGAAGGTAGACTAGTTTGAAGATTTATTAGACACACTGGCCCAGAAGTCTTGCAGAGGAGGAAAGACAAGGGTCATAATGCTAGTCAAATCAGTGGGAAATGATACTGCCTGAAAATAGCTGCTGATCTCGCTGGACTTTCCTGTTCCCTTGCAAGTGATCTCAAGAGGACATACCTGCCTCTTTGTTTCTTGAGTTGTCCACTAGTGTCTCTGTTTTGCTGGAGCTTCTTTGACACTGTGACCCATATTCTGCTGCAGAAATATGAAGTGACTTGACAGGGGCTCTTCTGCCCTGGGACACCAAGGGCAAGTAACTAGCTAAATGTCTTCCATGCCTCTGGACCTCCTCTGGAGGTGGGCAAGCTTAAAACATATAAGTCTGATGATTGCATCTAAACTGAATATATGTCAATTGGTGCTATCTTATTATTTGCTGCACAGCTTGGCTCATGAGTGCCTAGGCCTTCTGCACAGAACTCAATGGATTTTGCTGATGACCCTGTGTAGGAGATGGTGAATGGACATTACCAGGTTGATGAATTTCATGTTTTGAAATTTGTTAAAGCAAGGAGTGAAATAAATGGCTTTATGTCAGGTTTCGGGTTGAGTGAAGAATACACAATGTATAACATACAAGGACTTTCCATTGTTGTAAGTGTAAGCGCAGAGATGAAATTAATTCAGAGGGTAGTTGTTCTTTAGTCTACTAAAAATGCTTTAGGCACAACATTTGTTCCTAAGGTTTTAATATGTCCATCACCCACCTGAGGAGCTTCTAAAATGCAGTGCAACACAGTTTCTTAATCTATGAAGCTTACTATACAATAGCTTGACTTTGTGAAAGACATATATTCTTCGCCTCTATTGACAGTCGGAAGCTACCACCATGAAATCATAGCAAGTAAATTATGAACTCTCATCACCCCTGCTAAGTTCCCTCACTCTAAAACCCATGGACATCCAAGCTCTACAAAGTTGTCTGTAACCCTCTTGGTACCACAGGCTCTAGAGTTTGCTCTAAACCTTCGACCTTCTACGCCTCCCTAGTACAACAAGGATCTTCTGCTTAAGTAGAACTTCTTAGAACATCTCCAATATTATAGTTGTAAAATGCCTTGAATCAGAATTTTTGAATGAAATATATTAATCTAATTCAGTGGATTAATTTAATTTAATTTAATTATTTCACTTAAAAAAAATTACACATATTCCAAGGCCCTAAAAAGAACCCTAAAAAATGCAATAAATAAAAAATGATTGCTATTTAGTAATTTTTTTATTAACCATAATGCTTGGTTCATGTGGTGACATTTAAATTAGTTATTAGTTGTATAATGCACTTTTAAGAGCATTGTTGGAGGTGCTCTACAGGAAATGATGGCATTTACAAGGATGGAGTTTTGTTTTTATTCCTTTGATAGTTCATTTTTAGGTTAATTATGGACACAAGAGATTGATGTACCTTATGACCCACATAGGAAAAACATTTGAGGTTGTATTTAAACCATTTTCGAAGCTTCTTAAATGGAAAAATTCAATTATTTTGAGATATTTGCCAATTTTGCTATAATAAGGGTTTAGGGTTTAGGGTAAAATAAGCTCTCTCAATCTTCTTCACCATAAAAAGGTCTTTTAGGTGTATAATTAATTTTGATTTATATATATTTTTAATTTTTAATTTAAAAAACACATAAAACAAGTTTTCTATTGAATTTGAGACAAAGTATGGTTAATATCAAATTTTTGCTGGATCATCTAGTGAGATAAAATATTATTAGTTTATATTGTTGCACATCTAATGGCTCCTTAATCAATTTTTAATTTTTTAAAAAAAAATTCAACTTTCAAATTATTCAAGATTGTTAATTCTAAACTTTTCAAAAGTCCAAAATTAACTAAATGTACAATGGGATGCCTTATATGGCACCTTCTCTAATATGTAATGGATTTTGGTGTCCTATTCAAGGACCCTTTTTTAGGGTTTTTAATCAAGGACCCTTTTTTAGGGTTTTAAAATCAAGGACCCTTTTTAGGGTTTTTTTATTCAAGGACCCTTTTGAGGGTTTTTTATTCAAGGACCCTTTTTTAGGGTTTTTATTCAAGGACCCTTTTTAGGGTTTTGCCTAGGTGGGGTAGGCCATTCTCAGCTAGTTCCACTTTTGGCTCTGCTAGTGCCACTTGTGGCGCAGGACAGGCTTCTGTGGAATAGCAAAAAGGCTACTATATTATCACTGGGCATATTACTCCTGGCATGGAATATTCCCATGACCAGGGGTCAGCTTATTGCAGTATTGTTATGGCAAGGTTAAGAAGCCTGGTCTTTTTGTGATTTCTCCTTTGAAAAAAAAAAACCCTTAGGGTTTTGGACCTTGGTGATGGGGAAAAAAAACCCCTAGGGTTTGGGACCTTGGTGATGGGAAAAAAAACCCTAGGATTTTAGACCTTGGTGATGGGGAAAAAAAACTCCTAGGGTTTGGGACCTTGGTGATGGGAAAAAAAACCCCTAGGGTTTTAGACCTAGGTGATTGGAAAAAAAACCCCTAGGGTTTGGGACCTTGGTGATGGGGAAAAAAAACCCTAGGTTTGGGACCTTGGTGATGGGAAAAAAAAACCCTAGGGTTTTAGACCTTGGTGATGGGAAAAAAAAACTCCTAGGGTTTGGGACCTTGGTGATGGGAAAAACAAACCCCTAGGGTTTGGGACCTTGGTGATGGGAAAAAAACTCCTAGGGTTTGGGACCTTGGTGATGGGAAAAAACAAACCCCTAGGGTTTGGGACCTTGGTGATGGGAAAAAAAAAACCCCAGGGTTTTAGACCTTGGTGATGGGAAAAAAAAACCCTAGGGTTTGGGACCTTGGTGATGGGGAAGAAAAACCCCTAGGGTTTTAGAGCTTGGTGATGGGAAATATTTTAACATGGCCAAGCCTTTTTAGAATATTCCATACCGTGGTTTATGGCCATTGGTAATAAAATAGCTAAGAGACCCTTTTGTTATTCCACTCAGCCTCTCTCACCCCCCTCCAGGGCTTGCTTGATGCATTCCAAGGTGGAATGGGCTTGGTATATACCATGTAAGATTCCTTTTTGGGCTGGAAAATGGGGGAGAAGGAAGGGGTCTAATAGGCTTCCAAGACTTTGGTACCTTTTTCAATTTGGGTACCTCAAATCATGGAAGGGTGGTTCTAAGGACCTTAGACCCTTTTCTCGTACCTAAAGCCGTCTCAAAATTTGCCAATGTAAATGGCAATCTTTTTTTTCGGGGGGGGGCAAAATTTTGCCAAAAAATGAAATTAAAAATGAAATTGATTTTGCAGGTTTTCAATTGTCAGAAATGAGGAAGGGAATTTTTTTTAAATTGGTTTTCAGTGTGTAAACAAAAATATAGAATGAGGATAATTTTTTTGTTAATTCATATCTAATTTGTAGCCAAATTTGGCTAAATCTTCCTAGGGATGATTTGCCACTTTTTCTACATCTTCATATGGACGATCCTCACTTCCACTACAAACAAAAAAAAAAATCTTGAAAAAAAAATGGCCATATGACATGATTTATGCGTTCCTATGGAACTCAAGACCCTTACCGTCTATATTAGGCCTTTTATTTAGGCGTCCCGAAAGCGTCCCTTAGTCGTCGCTTTTGGGACGCCTGTAAGGCCCCAAAAGTTTCCTAAGGACTCCATCCCTTCGTCCCTCCCTCCGTCCCACCCGTTCCTTGTGTGCTTTTGCTCAAACCCTACTTTCCTCAGTCTCCGCCACAGCCTTTCCTTGTGCGCGTAGGAAGAAGCCCAATTGCTCTGGTGTGGACGGCGTTTTTGTTCTGGGCGGCGTTAGTTTTGAGTTGCGTTTGCTTTGCACAAACTAACGCAAGAAGAGCAAGTGGAGAAAGACAATCACCATCTGGTAGCATGTAGTTTCGCCTTTGTAGTTCGTCGGTAGTATCCGTGTTTCTTTTATAGATCCATCACTCACCCACCCAGAGCCACAAAGAAAAAAAGGGTGTTCCGTTGGCAGCGAGGGTTTCTGGTCTCTCATGAGGGTTCTTCTGTGTTCCTGGAGGAAAGATCACGAAGCGATTTCCTTAAGTGTTCAGAGTCTGGGAAGCAGGTTTTTTTTCCAAAAGATTACTCTGCATATGAGAGCACTGTATCAGGTCTTCTTGTTGCTCTGAAGAATCATTTATAATAATAAGGAGAGTTGCGGAGTGCTCAAGGGTTTTTTTCCGGTTCCAGGAATTCGGGTTATCAAGTCGGAGGAAGGCTGGAGATTGTAGTTCTTCATAGTTGACTAGGTTAGGGCAAAGGGAAGGTGCTTTGAAGTACAGGTGGGTTTTTTGGTGTTCAGCAAAGTTTTTTTGCAAAAGAGTGTTTCTCACTCTCCAAGCACGCATTTGGTCAGTGCTCGAGAGTTGCAGGGAAAAGAAACGGTTTCTGCTGATTTGCTGGTGTGTTTATGCTTGAGAGAGTCCCTTAGGGTCTGTATTTGTAAGAGGTTAAGAGAGAGACCGAGGGGTGGATCACTTTGTAGCACACAAACAAGCAAGAGGAGAGACGTGAAAGATGTGGAAGTGGTAAGAGGAGCAGGAGGAATGCAATCGAAGACGGCAGAAGCTGAGGGGCGGCTTCAGAATGCAGGCGACAGGGAAATACGTGCGGTCGGTGGTGGTGCGCACAGAGCTCTGGCTGGCGCCATTGACCACACCGTCGGTGCACCGGGTACAAAGAACGTCGTTCGAGTTCCCCCACCTGAGACCCAAGTAGATGCAGGACGGCCTTCTCAGATCGGCACTGTCTCGCAGCTCGTGGCTGGCGGCGTGGCTGGCGCCTTCAGCAAAACCTGCACAGCACCCCTTGCCCGCCTCACCATACTTTTCCAGGTTATATAATTTGTGCTTTCTCTTTTAGCAAAGAAAAAGTCTATTATGTTGATCTTTCTTTTCCCTGATTGAATATAAAGAAACCCTTGGCAGAATCACTACCTTTGTGTAGTGTTACATATGAGAGGATGGTTTTCTCTCTTGCCCACTCGAGTACACAGGACTGATGATGGTCTTGATCAAAGCCCTACCTTTTGGCTGTCACTTGTTGCTCATTTCGTACTTTCTTTATTTCCCCAAGAAGTTTTTGCCTTGTTCTGTCTTTCTTAATCATGAGTATGGAGATTTCTCAATTCTCATTTGAGTTTTAGTTATTGTTTTTCCCACAAGCAGCAAAACCTTATGCACACAAATTGCAGTTGCTGCAAGTTCTCCCCATGTCAACAACTGCAGGAATAACCAGACTGTTTTTAGATTCTGTAAGGAGGGACACTCTTTTGGTACTGCTTTATGTTGCTCATGTCTTTCACTCCATGTGCCTCGATGTATCCACCTTAAATTGTGGAAGGGTGGGAGATAAGCTGAAGAAAATCATCAAGTGAATAGTCATGGCCTTGATGTCCAACAAACGGTCAGATCTGATTGTGAGAATCACTATGCATGTAGGTTCAAGGCATGAACACAGGTGGTGCGAAATTGAGCCCCCCTAGTATTCTGAAGGAGGCTTCAAGAGTTCTGAGGGAGGAAGGGGTCAGGGCATTTTGGAAGGGAAATGGTGTCACCATTGTCCATCGGCTTCCATATTCATCCATCAACTTTTTTGCTTATGAGCAATACAAAATGGTGTGTAGCTATTGAGCTCTGATTTGCTTGTAATTTCGCACTGCAAAGAGTTAACAAATTCAACAATTCTTTTTGCTTTATTGTGATTTTCTTTTTTGGGGGTGGGGGGTCCTGAGGCTCAGGTTCTCACCTTTTAAAGGCTTTTTTTCCATGGGCAGATTGATAGTTACTGGATTGACAAGTAAGGAGAGTACAGACCTATCTGCCCTTACAGGTAGAGGGGGGGGAAGAGAGCCCTTTGGCATGGAAGTTGGGGTTGAAAGGGCAGCTTGGCAGCCCAATTTTCACCTTTCCTTTTGTTGCAGACTTTAAGGCGGATTTTGGGGATTGAAGGGAACAAAGAGAGCCTCGGAGTTGGAATGGGCACTCGGTTGTTGGCTGGCGGGGGAGCTGGGATTACAGCGGCATCCTTGACTTATCCTCTGGATTTGGTTCGAACCCGCCTGGCAGCACAGGTACGGTCTCTGCACTTTGTGATGTTCAAGGTTAAGTTCTGATAAGGTCATGACTGGACTCTTTGTTGTGTTTCTTCAAAGTGTTTTTGTGGAGTTTTCTCCACTATCTTTTAAAGTTTTCCACTGCTTTTAGCTGATGTTCTGCATCCAAATAGTCTCCATCCAGTGGTGTATTAACGACTTGTTCAGGGTGCAGGATGCCTCAACCACTACCCTCTATGGGTATCCTCAAGTGGTTGAGAGCAGCTCATCACTGCTATTCATGATGAAGGTGATGGTCTGACACTTTGTGAGTGATTCTCAAAGGTTATGACTACACTCCATATTGTATAGTTTTCTCTGTGATCTCATAGATATGTGTAAGGCTATGTTTTTGAAGGAGTGTTTTGTTCTTCATGTCCTTGGAAGCCTCTTCTGTCAATCATGGGCCTTTAATTTGACATTTCAGATTGTATTTCACACAACCATAAATGATCCTTGTTCTTTGAATTCTTACTGGTTTTGAGTTCTTTAAACCACTCACCGTTAGGCCTTGAACATATTGGTCATGACTGATGGTCATGTCATTTGACTGGTGGAGGTCACGTTGTTGTTAAGTAAAGCTTCAAACAGAGTCCTCAGAGATCTAATCATTGCTGAAAGGTTAGTTCTACCATTCCCTTTGATTCCTTTTTAGTGCTAATGGTCTGAGCAAGTATGACTGAAACCTCTTGCCCTAATGTTGCTGTGGGTACTGCTTCCTGGAGTGCCTCATTTCAGAGTTCAGATGGGATCCAGTGTGACCATTGTAGCTATGCAGCACCTGGCTGTTCCATTATTGGTTGCTGCAATCTTAGATTTTCTCACATGCCAAACAACTTGAAACTTGTGTTTGATTGAAGGGCAATGTTTTGCTGTTTTCAGATATTTTCTGCCAAATGCTCTTTGGGTAGTGTTGCAGGGGCTAGTAAGTTCTTGCTTTTTTTATGAGACACCACTGCTGTTGACTTTATCATGAATGTGTGTATTTACTGCTCATCTCATTTACTTTCAGTGTTTGGATGGAGTAGGACCAGTCTGCATCATTGACTGAAGACTTCAGATATGTTTCATTTTGAGAAAAGTAATGGTTATAATAAATAAGTTAGTTGCCCTCCAAAGAAAGCTTATATTATATTGATATCTGAGACTGTCTTGGTCCTGGAATTGGTGCAGACAAAGGACATGTACTACAGGGGCATAACCCATGCACTTCTGACAATCTCTCGGGAGGAAGGTTTAAGGGGACTCTACAAAGGCTTGGGTCCCACCCTAATGGTGAGTGGTTTACACCCCTCTCGTTCCCCTGGACCTCTTTGTGGGGAATCATATGTGCAAGTTTGCACAGTGTTCATTGCTTATATTTTTTCCTAAATCTCAAAGTCAGTTGTCAGTTTGTCCTTGCAAAATTGGGTAGGTTCAGGGGAATGATCTATTGTGACAGTAATTGTTGTTGATTCTTTTTATCATGAGGATGCAGAGATCTACCCTCAAATGAAGTAAAATGTACCACAGACAATCTGTCAGGATACTATTTGGCCTCTCCCTTAAACACATGGACATCATATTTGCATGATGTAGGAGATGTGTTGATCAATTGACCTCAAAGTTGTTGAAAGACATGTGGAGTTGCTGTCAAAGCCTTTAAAGAAATTCTGGAGTATGTCCAAATATGCTTTATGTTCCATATGAGGTGTTTTGTGATGACCTTCTGGGGTCACTTTGAGTGGCAGGCAGATTGATTGGCCTAGGAATTGATACATGTCATAGAAAATGGATTGCATGTCTAGATTTGGTCCCAAAATCCATTAGAAACCTGGAACAAAGGTGGTTTGGAAGGAGAGGTTCTCCTATTCTACTATAATTGGTAGCACTTGATTTCAAGTGGAGTAACAGTAGTTACCTTGCAAAGTATAGCCAGTAGCACCTTTGGCCAACCTCCAGTTGTTAGGGTGACTTATAAAGTATAGCTGACGATGAAATGCGGGAACACATTACCGCTGGCGTGCATGCAGATTAAGGTCGGTAGGGCATTGCTGAGGGGCTCCCAAGTCACAAAACAGGTGGGGTTCCAGTGATGCCCAACCGGCGCTTTCCCGCGGGAAGGCCAGGTATGAAGCAGTGCACGTGTAAAGGCTTTTCTGTGGTGAACATTGATTTATTAACCCACCATCTTTTGCTTCTCAAGCACAGCTCATCAAATAGATGAGGATGCAGGGGATGGCACTGGATGCCCACTTTCTCTGCCTGCTCCTGGATTCCAATCTCACAAGGCGTCAGGACATACTTCTTTATTTCATTATAAGAGCTATTTCTTGTTCTATGGAATAGGACCTCCTTGTCTGATGTTGCTGTAGTTCTTTTGTGACACAGGGTGTGGGACCAAACATAGCTATCAACTTTTGCGTCTACGAAACTTTGAAGGCGATGTGGGTTGCTCAAAGGCATGTTTGTTTTCTTTGCCACTTTTACTCTTTGGGTTGGTGTATTTATGAGCTTTGCTCTCCTTTGAGTTGGAGCTAATGAAGTCATTTTATTGACTGGTGGAGGTGTGCATAGCCCAATGTTTGTTAGTTTTTGGAGCAGGTGAGCTACTGACCTGACCATTGGACGAGTAATTGGTGATCACAATTAAGTTTGATTTGCTTATTCTGAAGTCCTCTGAACCATGAAATGCTTAGGGTCAGGTCAGTAGCTTGGTTGCTGTTCTATTCAGCTGTTTGATCCTGAATCTGTGACATGTTCTCAGTTGGGAAATGTGTAAAGAACTTTTTGTTATCCTCTACACTAGCTCTTATTATTCTTGGAGATAGTTTCCTGGGATTCTTTGTTGGAGAGTTTTCAGATGGTGTCTCTGGGGCTTTCTCTGGAGCTTATTGGCTAATTTTTGTCTGGTGGGGAATTGAACTTGTGTGTTTTAAGGAGTATTATTCTATTAGGGGTTGACTTGATAATTGGATGTGGCATCCTGTAAGCCATTTAGAAATGTTGTAGGGGGCACCAGCTGAACGTATATACTTCTGAAGAGCTATTTAGGGCAGGACATTCTACACGAACCTGGTTTAGGCACTGGATATGTGTGACTTTCACTGTTGTTCAAACTGCTCAAACTGCTCTCTGTTCT
>Ga0209208_10007941_pt1 | contig 14259 bp, 6 predicted proteins | sample S1TSphfallax_3_FD_187694 | JGI IMG/M metagenome (GOLD analysis project Ga0209208, IMG submission 187694) | Host-associated microbial communities from peat moss isolated from Minnesota, USA - S1T2_Fd - Sphagnum fallax MG (SPAdes) (version 2) | ecosystem: Host-associated > Plants > Peat moss >...
GATGCGTTTTTGCGAAACGAATTTTTTCGATGAAGTTGTGAGAGCTTTTGATGGTTTTTCTGGAAGATATCGTAGTTTCTTTGACGTGTGAGAAGAATATCTTGAGTGTTTGTACACCTTTCCTCTGGATGTCCGGTCTTACAGAGATCTTTAATGTTGTTGCGATGTTTTACTCTGTATGCCTGGCCTCAATTTTTTCCTTAATATCTTTTTTGAGTGAGGTCGTGTAACACGGCTCTGGTTCAGATGGGGCGCTCAGTGCAAAACGTTTACTGTTATCTGAGGTGCACTTTTCTATATTTCTTAACGAGTGTCCGATTCTTTTGCAGACTGAGAGATCGTTCTTGAAGCAATCGAAGGTTTTTCTCAGGTATATTGCATTATGACCTACAAAATCTGACTTCCATTATTTGGGCTATGTTTTCTGTTCTTTGGATCTCAAGCCTGACTCCCTGTTGTGTGTGTGTGTGTGTGTGTGTGTTTGCAGCACCAAGAAGTCGTCAAAGGGGAAGGCACCAGGAAAGGCTGGAACCCGCTTTTGGAAGAACGTTGGACTTGGCTTCAAGACCCCTCGGGAAGCCATTGAAGGTGAAGTTTGTGCAATTTTGTTAAAACAATGGTTTCTAGTGGGTGGATTGTGTTGGCTGCATAAAGCTGCAAGGGTCTAGTGAGTAATGAGAGATGCCCTCTTGCATCATTTCTTTTCTTTCTTCCTCTCTTTTTTCCCCTATGAAAATCGGTTGATTTGATTAAGTGCATTGTTACAAATGCGGATTCTACTCTTCTGTTCCTTTAGGTTTCAATAATGAAGGCTAGCATGCACAAGAGGTGAAAGGTGGTGATTTGCCTCTCTTCTTGTGTATGTGTTGTGATTCTGAGAGAGGAGTTGAGTAATGTTGGTCCCTCATCTCAAAAGAAGTGTTTTTTCCTTCCTGTTTCATGCTGAACTTCCCTTTCATTTTTCAAATAGTGTCCCAAGTGTGAAGATTGCTGACATCTTGGAAGTGGTATGCAGGCACTTACATTGACAAGAAGTGTCCATTCACAAGCAATGTGTCAATCCGGGGTCGCATTCTGACAGGGACAGTCAATTGCACGAAGATGACACGCACTATTACTGTCCGACGCGATTATCTCCACTTTGTCCCAAAGTACCAGCGGTAAGTTGAATCATGTCGATTAGGTTTTTCATTTCATGTGGCAATGCATCCTAGAAGGGTTGAGTAGTATCAGACGAGAGATGTGCAAGATTTCAAGCTGTTGTTGTGCAGTGTGAAATGATTGTATCCACTCAAAATTTGAGGTCTGTCTTCTGTGCAGGTATGAAAAACGACACTCCAACCTGTCAGCACATGTCTCTCCAGCTTTTCGAGTGAAAGAGGGTGACAAGGTTGTCATTGGCCAATGCAGGTTAGACTTATCTTTAGGTTCCATCACATGACCTCTAGGTAGAATGAATTGTGATGGCATTCTCTGTATTTAGTGTTAGATGTACTTTTTTTTCCTGTTTGTAGTAGTGTGTCTGATCTTCTTGCTGTGTCTCCCAGGCCTTTGTCAAAGACAGTGAGGTTTAATGTGTTGAAAGTCATCCCCAAGGGTGCTTCAGATGGAGGAACCAAGAAGGTCTTTGCAGCTGTTTGAGGTTGGGGGTTTTAAATATTACAGCATGGAATATATGACTGTCTCAGCACAAATGGGAGGTAGCTGCAGGATTGGTTGTGACCAGCACCACAAGTAATGTTGGAGTTGGATTAGCTTATGGACAAGATTGTAGAACTGAAGCATGATTCGGAAGCAATGTGCAATTCCATAGCACTCCAGTCAATTCATTCAATTTATGTGTTATTGTGGACTTGTGAAGGTTATTGAGACAGTGTTGACTAACGGGTTCTTCAAGCAGAGTAATCTGTAAATTGAGTTGTTGCTTCTCCTGGCTGATCTCTCTGAATTGTATATGGATTTTTTTTCTTTTGCAACTATGGTCCAGGAATTGGGTACAGAAATGCCATCAGATGCAAAATACTGTCACAACTTCCTTGCTTTTTGACAATTGTTCTGCACATTGAAAGCAAGAAGCAGGTGTTATATGAACTGATAGTCTTGAAACATAAATCATTGGATGTGAAACAAGAGCTCAAAGTGGACATGGTGCAGTTAGTGTGGTGGCTTCATCATTACACATGAAACAGTTTCTGAAACAGTTTTACTCTTTTGCAAAGTGATTTCTGGATTGTAAATTTGGACTTGCAATGAAAATCCTGAACTTATGAACACTCCAGATTGTGTTCATGTCTTTTTTGCTCTAGATGGTTTACTTTAACAGCACATTTATAGTCTGTGACTTGCCCTTCAGTCTGCCTCGATGACCCATGTGATAACCCAGGATGAAGATTTCTGTAAAAAAATTGTCAGAATTTTGGGCAGAGTATTTATATACTCAGATCTCCAACCACTTGTGTTGGGATCTGTTGAAGTTAGTGGTGAGTAACAGCAGTCAGCTGTAACTGCCATTCATTATGCCTGTGTTGGTTTGACACCTTGTGAGTGACACTCTGACAAGGTCATGACCACTTCAATTCTTTTTGGGTGGTGTTGGATTTCACCAATGAGAATTGAAAGCCCTTGAAAACCTGAACCTGAATTCCTAACCCTTAATTGAGAATGAATAGAGTTTCACAGGTGGTAGCATTTGAACACTGCAAGTCATTTGAACACTGGGCTTTTTTCAGTCCTTTTTCTCTTTTTCTGTTGACATTTCTCTATCTATGAAGGGGAGCTAACCCTCTTTGTTTTTCTGCCATGAGAGGCATTCTGTCTTGTAAGCATGTGGGTTTGTTTAATCTAGATAGGCCAGTCACCTCATGGGAAGACAGGAAAGACTGCAATTGACAGCATCAGTTAGCAAACACACCTATGAGACCTCAAACCATGGATTCTGGCAGAATGCCATGTTTTGGATCTTATCCTCCTAGTACTTAGATGGATGTTATGTGTGATGGATCCTGAAGGTTAACTCTATGATGACTTTCTACTTCTCAAGACATACAGTGAAACTACTTGAAGTGGCTGAATGGAGCATTGACAGGTGATGTGGAGGTTCCCCTGGCCTGTGGACAAGCTTGCTTCTCGTATTCCACCTTTCAGCACCAAGGAGTATGTACATCTTTGCCCACCTCAATGCAAAGATATGGTTCACATTGGTCTTTTGTTGGGTTTCATCTCTAGGGAATCATGTCATGTAGTATCTTCTCATTGGACTCTTGTAGCAATCAATCAGAGAAGAAACCTTTAGGCCACTCCATGTTAATGGAGTACAGCTTTAACATAGGATCCAGAACTCATTCAGAACTATTTCTGACATGCACAGGACCGTATGGGAACTTGGGAGGATGAATTTTGGTCTTTGGTCTACAAGTTCTGGGCAAGCATACATTAACTTCTTGTCACTGGTCAATTTGAATACAGAGAGAAGGTATGCACTTGTGCAAGAGATGGCAGCATAAGGACAGAAATTTAGGGACAAAACTTAGAATGGGTGTCTGCCTGTGTTAGTTTCAACAGTCGATTGTGCTTTTTAAGTGTGAGATTTTATAATGGGAAAGACAAGGTTTTCCAGTTATTTGCTGATGTGTGGACAATTTGGACCCAGGGTTTGACTCCTGCAGAGCTTTTCATTTGATTAGGGTCTTGTATGTGGGCTGTGGTGTATACATTTATTCCCATTTGCTTGAAATGTATTTCCAGAGCTTGCTTTCTGTATAGATGGGTTGCTAGAATGTCAGAGCAATCTGGGAGAAGATTTGAAACCACCATTTATTTTGAACTTGGTTCTGTCTGTGATGTGGCAATGTGGCTGTGGTAAACTGTAAAGTAGGCACAGCAACTCATGTGACAGAAAGTAGTGCAAGTTCTACCTTGAGTTGATGCTGCAAACAATGGCAAGGATTGTGGTGAAGGTATCCACCTCTTGCAAAATGTTTTGGGGAACAATTTGGGTTTGTCCTTTTGTGCTTTTCTCCAGTCCTTTCAAGTAGCATGGTTTAGGATATGTGGCTTTTCCATTCCCAGGCATCCAAACTGCTGAGAAAGCATGTACATTTTCTGGTTTCCTTTAGTTGGAAGGAAAGTATGTCTATATGGCACAATTTAACAACTATTATACTTGGGAGATTGACATCATTTGAAGGTGCTGTCTGTTGACATTATGTGGATGTATATTGTAGGAGTGACGACAAGCATGGATTACACTAGATCTAGAGAGCTCCTTGCAGAGTGTAAGTTCCAATAAAGCTTTTCGAAAACAGGAAGTTCTGTTACTGTAAGCATTCTGTTTCTTTAAAGTTGAGCATTGTTTTCCAGTGATACCCAGCAAGGTATCACAGGAAATTTTTTAAAACAAAATGTGAGGTCGCTCTTTACGCTTGGTAAAGCACATGGGAAAGGGCATTGCCAAAATCCAGCAGCACTCAGCTGTTGCTTCATGCAGGCCCTTATTTCCCTAATGCCCTTGTGATTTACCTTACACCTTTCTTTGTCAAAGCTCACTCATTTAGCAGCAAATGACATGTAATAATCAAATTGCAGGCATATGATGGCACAGGGCTTTCTGTGAAGTACTTGACTCCTGACATTGTGGTCAAGTACATGATGTTTAACCATCTCTATAGCCTTGCTTGATGTCATTAACAACATTCAATTGGGGATGAACAAGGGCAACTAAGGAGACAGTGTCCCAAAGATGTTTGTCACTGTAGTAAAATGGTTCAGGTTTTTGCCACAGGCAGCAGGCTCGGCTATGCTTCCTTGAGATTTCTACCCACCCTTCCACCAAATTTCTTAATGTCGTTTCTTTTACATTTCCTCTATCTTAACTCATCTGGAAGATTTCATCAACCTCTTCTCTGCTTCAAATACTTAGCTGCAACACAACTATGTTCAAGAACACCTAGAACAACTTGAGTTCTTGTTGGGACTTCAAATTTTTACCAAATGGACTGGTGGGTGGGATATACATTTAGGCGGCAGTTTTAGCGTTTGTAGGACCGTTGCATTTACTAAGGTAGCTGATGTTGTTGCATTGGAACAACAGCAGCTCATCGACTTCACACAAGTTTTCACAAACAACCTTCAGTGCCAAATGGGTCATGCGTCTACTGATTCATTATGCAAAAACTTGTGCCCCCTTGTTGGTCTGTGCTCAACAATTTGTGAATAATGCTACTATCCCACTGCAAACCAATCCATTAGGCACACAACCACTACTTCAAGCCCATCTTTGCAACCTCGAAGGTTTGTGAGTGAGCCCACAGCACATTGATACTATACCTCTAACCTATGATTGATAGTGCACAAACCACTGATAATGCACAATTATTGAATGTCACAATACTTGTACTAACTTTTGATGAATGAAACAATCCCTATGTATAGGAGAAGGGTGTGAGTACAGGCCCTTTTGTGATGGCATATATTGTATACACCAAACCACATTATCTGCCAAGGAAATAGTGAAAATGCTAACGAACAATCTTAATCCTATCAAGGAATTTTGTTTGGAGTGATTCACCACACTCAACTAATAAGTTTTCATGTTATTAGCAAATGTTGATAAATATTTCAAATAAGTAGGTAGGCATTGTAAAAGCTCTATATGGAAATAGGTAATGTTTTATGTAGGGCATGTGAATGGATCACACTTGATGCATAAATGTGAAGTGCCAAGATCTAGGTTTGTAGATGTTGTGTACATTACCATCATGCGACATTGCACATGGGATCTATTGTTTTTCAAGATGATATGCATGTTGAAATCACCAATTGTGCAAATTACCTTAAGTTTGATTTTCAAGGCAAGATTTCCAAGATACTATTGTAGCTTGACCATACATTGAGGTGCAACTCCTTTTATTATTGCTTCAGGCATCTCCTTGACATGAATTGTGCGTCACTTGACCATTCCACCGCATTGTAAACCCACATCTTCATAAAGGCCTTCATTTTCACATCTTCATCTTCACAATGTGTTCCTGAGCGCCACATTGGTGTGATTTGGAATTGCCATGCATATTCCCAAGTTTATTAGTATAAATTGTCCCCATGTGAGAACGCATGTTTTCATGTGGGACCAATGGGTGTTCCCAAACATGGAGTGAATGTTCCCATGAAAAGACATGAGTTCACATGTGGGAATGTGAGTTCCTTATGCATTCCTGAATGCCACATAGGTGCCACATCATCATTTCATCAGCACGGGTGTCATAAATGTTTATGGACATAAGGTTCTTGCAATAAAAGTGACCCAAAACTGGAATGTTTTTGGGGTGCACATAAATGTTTGGGGTGCAAAAAAAGCTCCACACCCCAAACCCTACACCTACACTTGAAAACCTCACCCTCACACCCCTACACCCCAAATAACCAACCTCTTTTCTAAGGGCATCTATGTACATTCATGTGTCCAAATTCCCCACCAAATTTGGAAATTGTTTGAAACAACAATAAAATGCAAAAGATGATTGAAAAGGTGAGTATCAAAAGTAAAAATACCGTATCAATGGTTTTTTTTTACTATTTATTGTGACAATCCATTAATTTTGAATTAGTAAATAGTGAATAGCAATGATTAAAAGGCCATTCACTAATTTATGAGATAGTTGCTACCTTCAATATTCTATAAGTAGTTTGCATTGATTTAGCATGATTGACAAGTGAGAGGCACAAAGATTGCCATTGAAATAGCATCCAAGGTTGACTTAGGAGGATTTTTAGGTGGTTGTTGAATGTGGTTAGCCACTTTTATTAGAGGTAGTGGATGGTTATCTCAAACTACTTAAGGGTTGAAATTTGAATGCTAAAATAACAATTGCATATGGAGTTGTTGAAAAGAACAAAGAATCATGTGTGAATGATGATATTCTTCAATAAGTAGAGGAAGTAAAAGGCATGTTAATAGAAATTAGAATAGACAATGCTTAAATACATAGGGTTCTAGAATTATGTTGATTTTGATTTGATGCAAGGTGTTTACATATTTCTTGATGTGAAATCATGTAACCCACTCCTAAAGTGTATGTAGCATAGTGGAAGTTGTGTGTTTAAATTACTCTATTTAGTCATGGTTTTCCATGCAAATATAGGTTAGGTGATCACTACTAGATTTGTTGCAAGAGGATATTGGAGCCTACACTTATATAGGCATAACTTATTCGTAGTGGCTTTAATTTGGGTGTTGTTTGTTGTAGTAACTCACTACCTAGTTACCTAACTACTAAGGATCACCATTTCCCAAAGATTGCCCAATGCCCAATGGTTTTCATTTCATATTTCTAGTACGTGGAGCTTTTTACTATGGGAATAGTCTTGATTTCAATGTTTTTTGTTTGCATTAAATTCTCCAATAAATACAATACTAGTTGGAGATCACATTTTTTAATTCTAGTGACCCTAAATTACAATATGGGTAGGATATTCTTACTAGAGTTTTTGACTAAAACATAACTTTGCCATCTTTGCTTAGGTTCCAATGTTGTTTGTTATAATATGATTCCAGGGTACTTACTTATTGCAAATTGTCATTCTTTGTTTTTTTTTTTTTTTACTTGGTATTTTTCTATTTCTTTATTTTCAATAAGGTTAGCTTTTGACCATTGAAGTTCTTCAGAGTTGAATAAAACTCTAATTAAAAAATTTTGTTGCATCAAAAACTACAATAGGCCAACCTCCTATTGCATATTACATTTTTTTGGATTTTACTAATGTGATAGTATTTATTACCTAATGTTTGTTTAGGTAATATTTTCTATTGAGTCACTAGAAAAAATCTATTTTTTAGTTATCACTTCATGGACCCTTATGCATTATTGTATGAAATTCCAATTAAGTGAATGGATTCTTTAAAACCTTGATTATTATTTCTAAATGGCACCTCTTTATGTCAATGTTAAAAAAATTGAAAGGAATTCAAATGCATGCTTAAACCAACAAACCAAAATTTATTTATTTATTTATTTATTTATCAAGGAAAATCTATAGTTATTAGGAAATTATTTTTGAATTTCATGCAAATTATGATGTTTTGTGTTCAAACTATTATCCTTGTCAATAATACATCATTAGTAAATTGTGAAAAATAGTACATGGGCAAGATATAATAGGGTCAAACACAATTGGGGTATCTCATTTTAAACACACCAATGATTCTTGATGACACTCCCCAAACTTACATTTTCCTTCACAAAACTTGAGTTTATTTAAAAATTTCACCTTTTTTCATGTCAAATGAATTTATTTATTTTCCAAAATTTGTATAAATGTTTAAAATATATATTTTTCACTTATTAAATTATGAATAATAAAATGTATTCAACATGAACCATGTTTTATCAATTGTTGCATACATATTTTCATATGACAAATGGAGTTCATTCATATAGATGTTCATCCATGACTCATAATTAATTCTTAGTTCACTTATAATTTATTTTCAACTAGTTTATAGTTTAGTTTTAATTAACTTATAGTTAACTTATAATTAATTCCTAATTCACTTCTAATTCACTTTCAATTAATTCTTAATCGACTCATAATTAATTCATAGTACATTTATAGTTAAAAAATTATTCAAAAAGTTTTTATAGTCAACAAGCATATGAAAACCTCCACAAATATCTCTTTGAGTGGGGTCTCCAAAGAGGTATAAATAAAAAGTAGGAACCCCCCATTATCTTTAGTTTGTTCAACTTCAATCTAAAATACAATCTTATTTTATAACTTTGGTATGTTCTTTTTGTGTTTATGTTTTCTTATTTCATCACAATAAAAATATATTTTTATTTTGGTCTTGCAAACTTCATGTTTTTAACTTTAACATTTGTATTTTTTTATTGGTTCCTTTGTTTTGTGTTTTGAATTTAGACTTAAACCTATTTTTTCATTGTTTGTTTTTGTAATTTTTGTAACAATGACATCAATGGCCAATTTTTTTTTAAATCATTTTTAAAAACTTTGTACATTACAATAAGGCATTTGGTTCTTGTCAAACTTGGGTGTTTTATACACATTAATACATAAATTATGGGGAAAAAATATGTTTATATGGATTTTTTTACAAGTCATTGAACCATTTTTAATTAGGGTCAACATAGACCTGAATTGTTTTGCAAGACTTGTGAATAATCGTTAAACTTGTTCAAATTAAATTAGTGTGCATTGAATACTAATGCTTTATCATGTATGTATTTATAAAATATATATTTTTTAAATGAATATATCATTAAGTTCTAAGGACATGTCCAATTAAATGGGTCAAATGGATGATATTTTGCAAGACATTCCATTTTGACAATTGAACCCTGCTTGGACTTGATTCACTTAGTGGTTCAACTTTTCATATTTCTAGCTCAGTCTTAGTTTTTGAAATTTTGATTTTGAATTTTTGAATAAAATTTTAATTGAATTGGTGATATTAATATCAAATTTGGAACCTTTTTTTGATTGGGTCAACCATTGACCATCATAATTGTATATGTTGCATTTCAAATTTTAAAATTTTTGCAAACATGTAATGCACAAAATAATTCACTTTTATATTACAAATATTGACCAACCTATTTAGTGAGGACATTGATATTTAAACTTAACTTATGTATTTTTTATATAGAATATATCTACAACAAACATTGCAATTGAAAGAACATAATAAATAATACAAAAAAAAAGTCCTTGAGAAATCCAACCAAAAAATGGTCATTAAACACCAAAATATAGATGCAATTTTTTTTTAAAAAATCATTTCAAAACCATCAAGACCTCCATTGTGTTTATGGCAAGTTGAATACCAAAATTGAGGAATTTTATAAGTATAATAAAACAAGGTAATTTGTAATATGTTTGAAATTAAATACAACTTTTACGTTGAAATTTGGACATGTATGTCTATATTTTATGCAAAAATTATGGAAATACATTAGTACATTTTAAGGTGAGTAATACCTTGAAAATGAAAAAAATCAAAAGTTCATCTACCTTAAACCTATTTTTTACTTTGTAAGAATGAACATCTAGTTGCGTCAAGTATCTTAAATATTCTTAAATACATATTTAACATTTAATTCTTCAACATAATTGTAATAAAGTTAAAGACCACGTTCATATAATTGAAATACAAAATATTTTTAAATTCAATCTCATCTCTCACATTATGACTACTTTTTTGTTTATATTGATGCAAGTGTCACAAGTTGTTTACATTACCATAGCTTCACCTTTACCAAAAAAAACACACACATAAAAACATCTTATGGGTGGGCTACATCTACCTTCAAATCCATATGTTGTGTTTACTCAATATTTTTCATTAAAAAGTGACCCATAGGTGATACCTTCATTTCTCTTTGAAAACTAGTACAAGTTATTTAATGAAAATTTGGCAAATGTAAAATGCCACTATAGCCTATGCATTTTGGTTGTTTTTGGCATGCATTTTTTGCATGAGCACTATCCTTGTAAGTTGCCACAAAAATTGAAATACTTGAATGTCATGCACTTACTTCCCCAAACTCAAATGAAGACATGTCATGCCAACTTTTTACTTTAATAATCACTCATGATATTGTGCATCAAATATACCAAAAAAGGTTTTCATTTTCCCTCTCATTGCTTTTGGAAATGTTGATACATTTATATATGTCAAAAAAAGACTAAGATATATGCATTAGATTTACAATACAAAAATGAAAAATATTCATTCAACTATGAAGGTTTGAATAAGAAATTGATGAAAATTTTGATGGCTTAGATCTATTTGTTCCCTTTTAATTTTGAAGTTGTGAAAAAGGAGTCAATGTGACTAAGTTATTGGTTCCTTTTTCACCAATTTTTTTTTTGAACTTTCAATTGAAGTCCCTTTTGGAAGACTGGCATAGGATCAATAACAATTTTTTCATTGGGGTTAACCATTGACCATTCATAATTGAGGACCAAATGATGCAAAAATACCATCATCACCGTGTGTGCATATTCTTGGCCAGGACATGTCCGATGTCCTCCTCCAAATGGCATAAAAGTGAAAGGTGGCGGTGGTCCTCCTTCAAACCTTCGTGGATCAAACTTTGTGGGATGTGGGAAAATTTCAGGCGACATTTGGGAAGGTGCAACCGACCAAAGTACCTATCATTTCAATGATTTCAACAAATGGAAGAGTAGTTAGTGATGTGCAAAAAACATGATCCCTTGCTCATAATGAAAATTAAGTTCTTTATAGAGTTATCCATCAAAGTAAGAAAAACACAATGAATGAACATACTGTATATATTCATTCCTCAAGTGTAGACTATTTTACCTTCCATCCTTTTGGAATTGTGAATCCTTTGTATTCAAAGTCTTGGAGGGTTACTCGGAATGCTCCCCCTACGGTGGGTTGTAAGCGCAATGTTTCTTGGATCACCCACCATGTGTATTTCATATGTCGTGTGTCTTCCCAATTTAAAGTCGTCCCACCTTTTGCTTTCATTATCTCCTTTTGTTCTATGAAATCCACACATGCAAAGTCTTTTGAAAAATGGAATATAACATCACAAAATTTTTAGGGGAATTTTTTTTAAAAAATTCTCAAAAATGAATACAAATAGTGAGTAAAATTTTATGGGAGTGAACATAGTTTGGTCATGTGTTTTACCTTTCACAACCTCGTGTAAGCAATGCGGATTTAAAAACAAATACTTCAATACCAAACTGAGGGTGGTGCTGACAGTGTCATGGCTAGCAATCCAATATGTGAGCATATTATCCTTAATTGTCTCATTTGTGATCACATGGCTTTCATGATCTAGTGTTTTCATCAATATTGATAATAAATCATGGTGCACTGAAACCTTCCCTTCCTCAATATCCTGTAAGCAACCACAAATCATATTTAAAGTAAAGGTTGCAATAAAAACACCAAAACTTTTCATGTATGTAACCCACTAGCCTCTAAGAGCATCCTCACTGGTGGTGCTGATGAGTAGTATGTGACCCTGGACAGTAAAATCAGATGAAGAATAGTAAAAGGCGCAGCAAAGCTGTGCACCTGCTAGAGAAGAGTGTAATAAATATGATCTGACTGCTGCTCCGTGTTTTTTGATTGGCCAAAAACATAATGATTGGTCCAGGTGGTTTGCTATTATTAGTGGTTCCCACATATATGCAGTCCCCAGTTTCACTTTTACTGTGGGTGGAATTGCTTTAAAAGTAAATAGCTAAACTTGGATGTGAGAATGTAATTTTTTTGCAGGGTCACAAACATACATAGCACTGGTGGGGATGCTCTAAGACAAAAACACAAGAATTAATCAAAAATTTATTTTGAAAATTTACAAGGAGGCAACAATATAATATAGTAGTAAAAAAAAGTGGGTTTTGTTGTACCTTTTGCCTACGAGCTATGATTATATCAAAGGTCCGCAAAAGGCTTTTACGTGCTAGCATGGCCTTGCCTTGTGGTATGCAGTTCCCGGAAAGTCTATTGGGAGCTTCATTATCCCTCCAACGAATGCTTCAACATCATGTGCCATAGACTCAAATTCGGGTCCTTTTGTGACACTTAGAAATAGATCGGCCACCAAAGAGAATGCAAATTGTTTTATAACCTTCACCGCAATAATTTCACCTTTCGATTCCCAAGTTTGTTCAAAATGTGATCTGGCTATTTTATCCATTCTTGGCACAAAATTTCGCAAGCCGCTAGGCCCAAAGAATGATGCATGGAAAGTAGAACGTAACCATCTGGAGATCCAAATACCCGGCCCCTTATTAGCTAGCATTTCCAAGTTATGTGTATTAATACAATCATAATCTTCATACAAGGTTACTTTCTTGATCACTTCAATGGTAATAATCCATTGAAAGCAAGATGTTATAAGCTAAATATCAATAGACTTCCAATATCCATCAATATTGGTTTTAGTAGTTTTAATATCCATCAATTAAAGAAAATAACAACTAAAATGATACTAAAACACTTATGTATATGGAAAGTGAATGATGTTTTTACTTGTGCTCTTCTCCGATTTTGTTTGCAACACTCTTGGCCCCAAGAAGCTTCCCTATTGACATGGGCCATGTGGTACTAATGAGCTTGTTTTCATTTGAAAACAAAAACTTGTTCCATTCTGGTCCATCGACGAAAACTGTTGGAGAAAATAGAAGATGTGTTTTGAATATCTGGACCAATGTAACATCAAAAAAAATAAAAAATGGCACCAATTAGAATATATATTCAACACACATAACAAATTTTCACCTATTACTATAAAATACATGAGTTAGTTTGATAGTCCATTGTCGAATAATTAATTAGTTTCTAAAAATCAAATACAAAATTATTTGTGATAATTTTTATTTTCAACAAAGGTTGAGATATGAGTTATGAAATCAACAAAGTTTGAGTATTAATTATAAAAACTAGTGCCAATTGTACTTTCATGAAGTTAAAAGAGGTTGTTTAGTTTACTTTTAGTGCAAGGAAAGAGTCATTGTTACTTTCTCTCACCAAGTTATGGACTTTCCCATGTGCACATATACACACAAATTGTTGATAATTTTCATGAAAGTAATTAGTAAACAAGACCCATGAAATTGGGAAAAATAAACACAAAGAAAGAACAAAAATATCTATATTTTTGTAAAAAATTAGACACATTCATTGGGTATTTATTTATATCCTTATTAAAAAACAATAATTTAATTAGTGTTGAATTGACCTAGGTACTATGGTATCAAACTCATGTTAAAATTTGACCAACTTTAAACCTTTGTATAAACTTAAGTACACATAAATCCAAATATATTAAAGAAAAAGGAAACACATAATTTGTTAATAAACTTACAAAGTTACAATTTCATTTTGGAGGTGGTCACATTCACATATTGACTTCGGGTCAATGACAATGTGGTTGCACAAAACCTCTCCCCAAAGTTGATAGTTATGTACCCATGAGAGGTTCTTAGTGATTGGTTGAGTACGTGACTCCTATTTGATCTTGGTTGGATTTAGTAAATAAACGAGTATCATTTTTTTTTTAATGATGAATCAAAAACACACAAACCTCTTATGAGGTGATGACAAGTACCCAATTATTGGAGCTTTTTGGTTTGATAAATGTAATGCATAATCAATTGACAATACTTATTTTAAGAAGTTAAGTTTCAAATGATGATAATGTACAACACCCCAAAGACACTTAATCAATTTCATTTCATGTGTATTCTTTCTTTCCCTGT
>Ga0209208_10007942_pt1 | contig 14257 bp, 3 predicted proteins | sample S1TSphfallax_3_FD_187694 | JGI IMG/M metagenome (GOLD analysis project Ga0209208, IMG submission 187694) | Host-associated microbial communities from peat moss isolated from Minnesota, USA - S1T2_Fd - Sphagnum fallax MG (SPAdes) (version 2) | ecosystem: Host-associated > Plants > Peat moss >...
TGCCTTATAAGTTATAAAAATTTATTTTTGCCCTAAAATAGTAGACATGCACATATGATTCTAGGTTTTACCAATCATTTATGGAGCAAACACAACTAGTTTTTAATTCGGAGAATAGGTCTGGGAAGTGAAATTTTCCTTTTGGGGGATTTTCTTGCTAAGTGTCCTTTCACAAGGTCCTCCCCTTTCCTTATTTGATATGCTTCTTGCAACCGGAGGGGGTTTGGGAACTTGATGTTCCTCTTGTAGTCCATTGTCTTAGGTAGTTCATTTGTCTCCTTGGATGTGGGACCTTCTTTTTTTTTGCCTTGGCTTCCCCCTTTTTTGGGTGCTTTGGTTATTATATGATTAGTAGGGTTTCAACATTATGGGGGAGATTTGAAGGGTTAGGCAATTTGATTTCAACCAATCAAATAACTACTAGTATGTCCAACATCTTTAGTCAAAATTGCTCTTTGCGTATCCAAGAGCATAAAGCAGTTACAGTAACTGCTCATTTTATCTCATATACTTTGTCCTAAGTTCTCCTCTTGTAACCCTTATGAGCAAAGGAGATTATAACATATTTATTTAGGGATTCTCCAAAGCTGGATTTTTTTTCCTTTGTGATGGATCAATCAAAGATGCCTATCACAAAAGAAAGAAAATTGAACTTTGGGAATCCCCACAACTTATTAATCCAAGTCATAATATACTACCATACTACAACTACATGCTCATTGAAGAGTATTTCAAAAGAAAAATACATGCACATTAGATTTTGACCAGAAAATAATGGGTAGGTGAATTGTTACTATTTTTCTTACTTCACTTCTAGCATGGACACCTGCAAAATCACTTAATTTTTCAATTTTCAATTATCAATTGTTCTTTTTGACAAAATTTCGCCAATAAAAAAAAAACTACTGATGAGAGGTTCAGAAAGTCAAATCAGGACACCAACGTTACCTATGATCTCTAACTTTTGAAATACTTCCAAAGTTCAAACATTTTTAAGTATTTTTTTTTTCAGTGAAAGAGCACCAAAAGGCGACACGGATTGAAATTTCTGGGGAAAAACCTTGTTCTTTAAGAAGACAGGTCACCAAATTTCAAGAATTTTAATTATTTTTGGGTGTATAGGCTACAAATTTAATGATCATGTAACTATTGCCAATTAAGTTGAGATCTGTTTTGGGAGGCTCACCATAGTTGCTACACTGCAAAATTGAAAAAAACCATTACTTTTAAGTATTGGAAAATTTCATGGAAGAGTCTTGCACAGCAAGAGTGGCCAAGAAAGTCAAATAAGCACACCATGTCAGCTTTGATACACATCTTTTGAAACACCTTCAATTTCCACATGCTTTTAAGCAATTTTGTGGAACAGTCTTGCCACCTTTGATACACTTATTTTGAAACACCTTCAATTTTCACACACTTTTAAGCAAATTCATGGAAGAGTCTTAAGACCTTTGATATAGATCTTTGGAAACACCTCCAATTTCCACACACTTTTAAGCAAATTAGTGGAAAAGTGTTGGCACCTTTGATACACATCTTTCCAAACACCTTCAATTTCCAAACACTTTTAAGCAAATTCATGGAAGAGTCTTAGCACCTTTGATATAGATCTTTGGAAACACCTCCAATTTCCAAACACATTTAAGCAAATTTATGAAAGAATCTTGGCACCTTTGACACACATCTTTTGAATTACTTCCAATTTCCAAACATTTTAAAGCAAATTTGTGGAAGAATGTTGACACCTTTTATACACATCTTTTGAAACACCTTCAATCTCCAAACATTTTTAAACAAGTTTGTGTAACATGTTGGCACCTTTGATACACATCTTTTAAAACACCTCCAATCTCCAAGCACTTTTAAGCAAATTCATGGAAGAATGTTGACACTTTTTATACACATCTTTTGAAACACCTTCAATTTCCAAACACTTTCAAACATTTGTGTAGAGTGTTGGCACCTTTTGATACACATCTTTAAAAACACCTCTAATTTCCAAACACTTTTAAATAAATTAGTGAAAGATTCTTGCATGACATCATCAATAATTGATCAAAAGCAAATCTCTCGAATTTGAAGTTTTTCTGCATACATCACACTAATCACACCTTGTGCACTTTTAACTTAAGTTGCCAAACTCTCAGCTAATGAAGACATGAGAAAACCTGGGTTATGTAACCTAGGACCAACCTACCTACCATTGCACCATCCGCTGGAAACCCTATGTGACTCAGTTGTGGATGAACCACAACAGAGTTACCAAGGTTGTACTTCAGTAACCTATCTTATAAACCTCCAACATCCACCTCACACTAGCTACTAAGAATATCATATTAAAGTAGATAGTAACTCTAAGTGGTTACTACACGTTGGAGGTATGCAACTAACTAAGTTGGTGGCTACTAGGAAGGTGGACACTAGTATTACAGCATCTGCGTGCAGTATGGGACCTTGCAAAAATATTTCTCACATCCAAGTTCTAGTTATAACTTTTTTTCCAACCCCACTCATAAAATTGAAACCAGGACTCCAAATAGTTGGAACTTGGAAGGCTGCTAATAGCAACCCACGTGGGCTAATCAAACTATCTAGCCAATCAGAAAAAGGGAACAATCAATAAATATGATTTGACGGTGTTATTAGACCATTCCTGGGCTCTGAAATCTGTAAACATTTCAAGGTTTCAGTAGTCTTCCAGTGGATGCACTGGATTTGAGTGATGAACTTCTTCCAAAATATCCAGTGCTGGGTCACATACTGAGCATTGGTGGAGATGCTCTTATGCGGGGTATCAACTCTTTTGAACATACCAGCTGGTACTAGTATGGAATTTTTTTTAAAATTCATTCCAGCCTATTATTGATATGGGATCCTTTTAAAATCTTTCATACCAGCCTGACCTTAGTAGTAAGATCCAAGGCTGATTTTTCATTGGTATATGACAGATATATACCTTGTATTGAGACCTATATAGCCCTGGTATTAAACTGGTAATTACCTCAAGTCCCTATGAGAAAGAAACTGGTCACTATTTTTTAAAGAATTTTCTTATGGAACCTACGTGGCTATTGTCCTTCTGAAGAAAAAGTGCACTCATCCTTAAGAAGATTTAGCCAAATCTGGTTATAACCCAAATATGAAGCACAAATATTTAATCATCCTTATATTTTTGGCTACTGACTGAAGCAAATATAGTAATCTGATGTTTTTTCCTTTTTCTCCCCCTGACTGTAGTTGAAAACCCCAAAAGTAACTTAAATTTCAAAAATATCATTCAAATTTTTTGCCTTTTGCCAAAATTTTGCCAGCCAAAAAAGAAGGTTGATTTTACCTCATCTTCTCTACCAACCAAGCAGGTCCTACTGTGAGGCTTGTAATGCCTGAAGTCAGACGTTTTTTGCATCTTCTTGTGGAGGATAGCCATTTTGGCTACAAACAAAAATCCTTAAAGAAAAATCCTCCTGACAGCTTTAAAAAGGGTGGGCACAATCCATAATATGTTTTCAACCCACCAACCAATTGAAAATATTGGATTGTGCCTACCAACCAATTCAACCATCATTACCCATTCTTCATCCATAATGTAATTAAAATTGTGTTCAAATAAATTCTCTACATGCTGGGCCATTTGGATGTTTTCACAAATGCTTACTTGAATTTATTCCCCGAACAAATCTTAATAAAAATATTCACCCTCTTACCAAATCAATCTATTTAACATTAATTTGAAATAAGATTTTATTTTAAATAGCCTTGTTCTTTTTGTTTCATGTTTTCAACTTTTTTGTATGTGGACTGAAATTATATTTGAATATTTTTCTTATATACTCCATGATATAACACATATTTCATTAATTTAAGACTTTACAAAAGTTCAAAAATCCAAACAATAACTTGACAATATTATATTTATTCAAACTTTCATTATAAATCACCTAGTGGCCACTAGGACTGGAAGGAAAAGCTCGAAAAAAATGAACATTTACAAATATGTTTACAAATTAAACTTTAGCAATGCCATGTTAAAGAAAATTTTACATAGATCACACTAAAACAAATTTTATAAAAAACAATTGAAGATACAAATTCAATATGGTGGCCACTAGGTTGTGAAAACAAATAACAATGATTTCTTGAAGAATTTTGAAAAGAAAAAATCAACTATTAATAATAAGAACATTTGTAAAAAGCCTAAACAATTTAAATAGTCTAAATTTGAAAAATAAATTGAAAGATAATGTCAAATCCTTGTAAAATTAAAAGAAGTTTTATTCTTGTCCATGGTCAAAAATATCATCACATCGGTTGCATCTCGAAATAAAAACTTAAATGGCCAACATCGTTTTCTCATTTTCAAAGTTGCAAACATCATCACAAAGTCTGTGAACCACGATCTAAACCAACTGCAAACAAAAGTAAATACTAGCAAACACGCCAAATTATGAAAACAAATACCAACTTAGAAAAGTTATAACAAAAAAATAACTTGGAAAATGAAATGATTTAAACTCCATACCTAAAGAAGGCTAGTTATTACAAACATCACCATTATCATTATCGATATATTGGACAAACCAATAATAAATTTTTAAGACAAACTGAAACAAGGTTTAAAATATTTAACCATATGGTCATAATGAACTTGAAATGTCTTGGTTAAGGGCAATTCAAACAACAATGGCCACAAATGTGATGCAAGGTCCAACCATTACACCTTGTTCTTTGACAACATTTGTCCCCTAAATGATTCAAGAAGAAAACCATTCCACTTTGGATTCTAAAATGTTTTGGTAGATTCATTATCAATCAATAATGTTTAATCCTCCTTCCCATAAAGTAGTCCAAAACAAGCATAATACACTTGTTTGAAATCTTTCAAATAATAATGAGACTTAGGGGAAATTTGGCTAAAGATTTTGGAACATTATTCATGTCCCCAAATGAAAACAAACTACTCCAAGAAAGTTATAGGCATGAGCATGGGAAGAACTTCCAACACATCCTCCAAATTCATACAAAACCAAATTGCAATGTAAAAGTATTTGAACGCTTAAGAAAGGAAATGTTGCACTCATGTTTTCACTTTCACTTTGCTCATGTCAATATTTTTTCCAAACATTCATGCATTCCCATGTTGAACAACAGAATGTGGGAAATAACACAATAGACTGTTGCGTTGAGAATTAGCAATTTCTTGGGTCTATCAATTTGTAAACAAAGACATGAACTCATTAAAATATGTTTCGAAACATTGAAATACAACAATAAGAAGTTGTGTCAACACAAAAACATACATGATCCATCTAAATAAAAAATATTAATGAATTAAAAAATTCAAGTGAAACTAACAAAGGAAACAACTTATGGTCACAAGGCGATTATATATAAAATGAGAGAAGATAATCAATGGATTGAAATCCTAAGCTATTTCATGAAAGAGAACAAAAACATTGTTGAAATGTAGGCAAAAATATAATAATAAACTACATTAATTGGGAAATTTTATTGAAAGCAACATGCCAAAAAAAAATTGCTAACTTCAATTTCAATTTAAATATATTATTTTAATAAAAATAAAATAAAAAATCAATGTTAAAATAATATGCTAAGAATAATAGTAAATATATTACAATTTTTTTTAGTTTTGTTTTTGTATAATACATTGCATCACAACTATCATTACATTCTTCAAATTAACATCTTGTAATAAGGATCACTTTGACTAATGCTTTTAATAGTCCCAAAAGGATTGTGTTTCATGTAAGTCTGAACAGTAAACCCAAAAAAATGAAATGAAACCAAGTAAGGAAGAACAGATGGAGAGTTAGTAATCCCCGCGCTACCTAGACCTTCAAATAATTCCAAAAACATAACACTCCACAAATCATTAAATATAGATTTATATGGGGTATCATTAACAAGCAAGGTGTTCCCAACATGTGTTGGGAAATTTCAAAAAGAAAACATCAAAGTTCTTATGGAAATCAACTTCTCAAGATGATTAAGGAAAAAATGATCATTTTTCTAACATGACTCTTATCTAAGAACTCTTGATGTATCCAAAGAATTTTATTTATTTTGAATTTTTTCTACATATTTGTCAATATTGTAATGTCATATAGTAGACCAAATATAAATTTCAAACTGAGATAAACAACTTGTTAAAAATCTTTCAATCTAAACCTGAGTGTAAACGTACAATTGGTCTTCATTTGTGTATGAAAACCCGAAGTCCGCTTTGCCACCAAAATCCCACTAAAATAAAAATGCCATGCAAATGATTCACCTCAGCAAGAGGAGATCTTGGTAATTGAGATTGATTGTGAAAACCCGAAATAGAAAGGACATTATCCATACCCATTTTTGGAGCCAAAGAAACTGCCATAGCATCCCCAAAACGAATAAGAGCGATCTAAAACAATAAACAAAATTGAAATAACCCATTTAAAACATAAATTAGAGTTCTTGAAAACAAATAGGAAAAAAATAAAAATGATACCAACAATTACAGAAGAACTATTCACTTAATCATCGGCTTTTACAACAGACAATGGTAAACCAAATGAGCCATAATTTGGGCCCATAAGTTTCCCATAGTCATCTCGACTTCCACAAATACAATTGACACCCCTCGAAACCCAACGGACATATTACGAGCACCCTTAAAATCAATAAACATCTCAATAACAAATGACTCAATATGATCTTGTTTGCTCATTTTGCACTTGACGACTTGACAAGGATTGATTTAATCATCTCAATGCAAAAAGGCAAGTTAAAAGCGATCACAAAATTCAAAAACATTAAATAAAACATAGATCCAATCGGGGAAAATTTTACAAAACATTAAATGACAATTAGAAAACTAAACTCTTGCTATGAAAAAGGAGGAAAATAATCACCAACACTTGGCAGCCATCAGGTGTACAAAAAAGAATTAAAATCTTATCGGCCATAAGGCAAACGAGAGTAGAAATCCACACAAGCTTGTGAAATAGCAATCAAAGCTTGGTGGCCACTAAATGTACAATAGAAGAAACAAATGCCTAGCAAATGCAAGGCTATGAAAGCACAAAAACTCTTAGGGTGTTGACAACCAAAATGGAAGTTGGGAGCCTAAAATGAAGCAAATTTAGGACTTGAAAATCTAAAAATTTGTTATCAAAACTATCACTCACAAGCATAGAGAAGATGGAATTTATTTCTAAAATTCACCACTCTCCATCAAAGAAAAAAATCTCAATCATCATTACATTTTTGGATCAATAAGGTAGTACATGAACACATCAACATCATTTTGTATTTTCACAATATGATTATGTACATTAAATAACATAATGATATAACATAGGCAAACCACATTTCCATAAGAGTAAAAATTACAGTAATTATGATTGGTTTTATAGTGGGCTCAAGGTATCAAAAGGTTCGATATATCGCAATGCCTCACCAATACGTTTTTTCTCTTGCCCGTCACCTTCATCCTTCATAATATGATTTGGGTTTCAAAACTAAAAGGAGTTACAAGAATTATGAGTATGAAATTGAATCATAATTGTGAATTTTTGTAGATGTACACTAATAATTTAATAAAGGTTATTTAAAAACCATTATTTGACAACAATTTTCCATTTAAAAATAATTTAAAACTTTGTCTTATTTTTTGTCAAATGATTAAGAAACAATTAGCCCAAGTAAATCTTTAAGAAAAAAACATTTTTCAACCAAAAAAAAAGGTAATCATCAACATTATCATACCATAATGTATTGATGAACATTTTAAAATTATCTAATCTAAACTCCATGACCTTAAAAAAATTTGAAAACTTTGATGGGAATGATTTTTTTTATGGGTTTCTTTTTGTATGTGTAAAATTTCATGGACAAGTTATCATTAGATGTGGTACTTTTTAATCCACTATTACAAATCATGATTTTTTAAGAAGTTCAAGTTGACTAATTTGTTGTTTTTAACTTTGGACATGTACATTTTGACTAAATGCTAGTGGTTTGAATGACACATGTATTTTTTTACTAATCAACTTGATTATAATGGTTTATTTTATTAGATATATATACAACCTTAGTCAAAATGGTCAATGATTTTGAGTCAAGTTGAACATTTTAATCAAATGTGACATAGTCTATTACCCTATGCATTTACCTCCTACCTACTCACCCACAATTTACATAACTAGTTATTTACCTACCTATTAACCACCTACCTACATACATACATACATATATTTTTTCACCTTCATACAACTTACCTACTTACCTACCTATTATTTTTTAAATAATAATTTAAAAATTATCTTAATCTAGGCATAATTTTGACCTAGTCAAATGGTCCATTGTCTATGGGTCAAATAATCGGTCATTTTATAAGTCATGTTGCTAATCAAAATGATAAGGTTCAAATTGACTACCTAGTCATGGTAACAAGTCCAAATCAACTTGTCTAGATTGATCGGGTGGTTTTTTTGACAATTATCATTTTGGGTATTTGTTGATTAAAAAATTGAGTAAAAAAAAACCATGAATTGTAATAGTGGTCCTTTTGTTGGAATTGTAGAGGTTTCAAGGTTTTGGAAATCAAAATAATATATTTTTAGATTATTATATCATTCATATGTGCATCAATTTCACAACATAAATTATTATTTTGGGACATAAACTATCATTTTTTACAAAATTTAAGTGAAAATTGTTTTCCAAATTTTCACCATGATGCATGAAACTTGGATAGATACAAAAAAAACTATAAAATTTAGATAGTTTTTTGTGTACATTGTACCATGCATTCACCCCATGACCTATTTTAACTTAAGTGTTTTATGTTTAGGTGTCATGTGGCTTAATCTAGGTGCTACATCATTTAACCTATGGATGTGGATGCACCACATGTCATTAAATTAATAATTGAACCTTTTGCCCAACTTAATTGCAACATAGTCAAACTTACAAACTTACAAGTGGAAAATTGATGATTGTTAAGGGGTAGAAATCTTTAGACTAAATAGTTCCATAGGCCTCCTAGTAACTTATAGTTACTAATGGTAGATTTATTGTCCCTTACTCAAGGGGTGAAGCTAGTGGGATTTCTTTAGTTCGAGCTAATGAGTGGTTAGGGGTAATTCACCCAATCATCTAAGAGATTTCTAGGAAGGGATTAGGATAAGGCCCTATTTTCTAGGGGTCATTGTCGACCTTGCATGTGGTATGTGGGGAAAGGGGATTGAGGAAGGAGGAAGAGGAGGAAATAAATTAAAGATATTTGGGAGATGGAAAACTCTCACTTGGAGTGTGGAGGAAAGGAATGGAGAAAAAATTTGTACTTTGTGTGTGATTATAATGGAAGATGGGTTGAAGGACTCAACTTTTGTATGTTGCATTGATGTTACATTAAGTGTGAAAGGTAAAGTTGTTTTGGTGATAAAAGTAGGATGCCTCCTTTAGTTAGTATCTTTGCATTTCTTCTATGATAGAGAGTAAGGAGGCTCACTCCTAATTAATCTTTGGAGCCTTAAGCTACTAGCTACCACAAGAGGGTAGCAACTAGTCCATTGTGGTTGAAATCAAGGGGTAACAAACTAGCAAGTTACTTCCTATAGGTTGGAAGGCACTGTGATAAGCAATAGTTGTATTGGGTATGACAATGGGTTGCAAATGAAAAGGTCCAAAGGAGGGATGTCGAAGGTTGTAGGTGGTAGGTAGAACTGTTAGAGAACTTGCAAGCATGTGGAAGGAAGGGATAATAATGTTAGAAAGGTCTATAGACCCTTTAGGCAATATTTAGGGCACGTTGAATTACTACAAACCTACTGAAAGTAATTGCTTTCAAGTTCTCCTTCTTTCTCTTCTTGCCCTCTCTCCATTCTACCCTCTACACCTTAGATTGGAAAACAAATATAAAGGTAGGTTTCATCTTAGACAATAGACCCTTACCCTCCCCATTTCCACTTGTATGACCTCTTAATTACTACTTGAATAGTCATACTAAAATAAGTGAAGGAGGGTAATTTGTTACGTTAAGTAATAAGGGGTTGGCCTTGTCCCTTAGTCTTACCCCTTGGAGGAGGGGTAAAGATTGGGGGCCACAATTTCACCCTTTAACAATGATGTCATGCAATGTCAGTGGATGAAGTTCATTTACCTTAAGGTTATAATTGAAAAGGACCTTTTGACTATAATGGTAAATGTTGTTTGCATTTGAAGTGGCTTGGAATGGTTAATACTATTATGGTGTTGACACATGGTTAATGTTGGTAATTGAAATGTCATTTTTGACTTATACTTGTTAGTTTTGGTGGTTTTTAATTGCACAACAATAAAATCCAATTAAGTTATCATTTCGAATTACAAATTGTAATTGAAAATGAATTGAAAATGCAATTGTAAATGTGGGGTTTGCCTTTTATTGTTGTTATTAATTAATAAAAATTATAGTTCCATTTTTGTGCCAACATCAATAATTGTTTCAAATTTCTTTCATCGCATTATTTCCTTTTGTTTCCTTTTGTTTTGTTTTGATCTCATTATTGTGGCCTTCTTTGTTGGAGATATACATTTTCCTTTGGTGAAATAGTTTTCAAAATTTATAAATCCTTATTTACATTTTTCAACAGATTCCAACACACATGCATTTTTTCTTCTCACAAGCTTTTATTTCCCACATTCTTCATCTTTTGTAAAATCCATACCTTCAAGAATCATGTTAAGGTCTTTAGGATAATGAAGATTTTGACAAAATGTCTATCTTTTTTACATGGAATGAAAATGGCACAAATTCATTTTCTCTAATGTGTTTGACATTTGAACTTCATGTTTTACATTTTGAATTTTTGTGGCATGTTCAATATTGTGACAAATCTCGTTAATGAAAACCTATTTCCATCACTATTCACATTTTTGCAAAAAGATCACGCAATTTTTTTTTTAAAAAAAACACTTACAATGAGGAAAAGAAAAACCTAGATCTTTATCATCATGTTTTAACCCATGTTCAAATGGCTCTTTTAATTTTATGATTGTGATGGTCCAAGAAAACATAATATTTGATGTTAAGTTTCTTGAAGTGTTGGTAGGTTCATTGGTTTATAATGTTCAACTTTGGGGTTTAGGTTCAAGTTCTTGTAGCTTGAACTTGAATTGACACCCTTTTGATGAAAACAACACAAGAATCAAATTGTGGACATAACCTTTTGCTAGAACTTAAACTCAAACTATGGAAAAAACAAATTTGATCAAAAGGAATAGTTCTTTAAGTAGGCATGTTGAACTTTTAAAACAATCGACAAGTAAATTCAATTTTATAAGTGTCTTGCAATTTTAAACAATTGTAGAACTTCATGCACATATACAATCAATATTTTGAATTTGTCATAAAACTTCTTATAACCCATACAATTTCCATTATTGAAGAATGTGTAATGCATTAGTAAGACTAAAAAGAAAAAAACTATGTTTACAATTGGATTTATAATCATATTGGATTAAATGACTATGGTCATTAAAGTCATGTCAGTCAACTTGTCTAAGCAACTCAACATGACATGGTGTCAAGTTGCGTCCAAAGCTATTATGTGTAATGTTCATATGGGTTAAATTTCAAATAAAAGTATGTAGTCATTTTAAAGTCATTTAGGACACATGTAGTAATGTTGTAATCAATTAAGACCAAGTTCTAAGTGTCATTAAAGGGAATTGAACCATCACTTCCACGGCCACAAACCAACTCCTTAACCATCCAACCAATACTTCAGCTTGAGATATATTATGTCATTGCATAAGTATAAACATGTATATTTGAAATCTTATGCATTATCATATTGTTATTTAATTATCTAAGTTCATAATGAAATTAATTTCTCATTTTAATCACAAATATTTTTAATTCAATATTCAAATTTAATGTTTTTAACTCTGATTTCAGTTATAAATTAAATATAATTCATAATTTGTAACTCAATTTAATGTTTGATATTGTATTTGGTTCATACATTCAGATATGTTTTGATAATTAAGTTAAACTGATTTAATATATATTTTGGGACATAAATTAAAATTAAGATTCTGAATTAAATTTCATCCATACTTCTATAAAAATTATAAATTTCAAAGTTTCAGATGTAAATATATTACATAAATTTAAAATACTTATTTCAAAAATTGCATTGTAATCTTTTTAACTATAAACACACACATAAATATCACATGATTTAATTTTTAAAATAAAATTTAATCATCATTGATTAAACCTTTGCACATGTGTGCATGCCATTTGTAAAAATAACAAACTAAAATATAACATTTCTATAAATCACTAAAAAATGATTGCACTTGAATTTCATATACACATGATTGTTGCCATTACAAAATGACCTATGAAACAAAATTATGAATGTACATGTTAAATTATATTTTATGATGTATGATGTTGATTGCATATTACACCATGTGGCAAAAGTATCGATGTTAAATGTAAAGTGATGGACACTAATTTTTCACATCATATTTTAAATAATATTATAACTTGTTTAATAAGTGGTTACATAAGGCACCAACTCTTTCTAATATCATATGTTATATCATAATGTTAGATGTTGCATAATTGTTGTTGGTTATTCACTTTAACAATTTTACATTTTTAGCTTCAGTGTATATAAAATTGAATACATGTCCACATTATGCCAAACATTTATTCCATTAGTTGTAATAACCACTAAATTGCAACTACACAGATTGCCACATAAGTTAAATAGTTGCAAATGTGTTTAGTAGTTTTTTTTTAGTTGTTAAAGACCACTAGTTGTTTAGAAAATGATTGCATAGGACATGAATTCTTCTAGTGATGGGTAAACACATTATATGATGGTACATTTTGTGAAGAAACAAGAATTTAGACAAGTCCATTTTATAGTGTTAAATTTCCGATTTAATTTGATATTATTGGTTAAATGGTAAGAAAATTCATGTAGAAAAAAAAGTAAGACATGATAATAGGAGCCCAAGCATAGATTCCAATAAATGCATATTTTTTTTAAAAAATTGAAGGAATTTTTTTTTTTAAAGACTTATGAAAATATGATTAAATTTTGACCATTCAAAAGTCCCTAATTAAAATTTACCTTCCATTTTTGAGAAAATATTTCAAATAAAGGTTTATTATTTCATACCACACCACATATTGAATCATTATAGATAATTTGGAATGGAATGCAATATGATTCATTCAATATTCTACGATTTGAATCAACCAACAAAATCCATATTTTTTTACTTCAAAAGTTTATTATTAAAAGTGAATGTAATTTTATTTTAAAATAATTATACATTTTTTTCATAATAAAATTATTAATCTAAAACCAATTACCAATTTTAAAAAATTAATTTTAATTATTCATTATAAATGTCCAATAAATTTTAAATCTTATGATTCAAAAATTGACACCATAAATCCAAAAGTGAGCCACCATATCTTGTATTTGCTTTAATGTACATAGAACTAGACCTAATTTTAAAATTGTCAAGTCCAAAGTCCTTATTTGAAAAATTATGTCAAATTTGGTGTTGCAAGGTTTAAAACTTTGAAAAATTATGCTTGAACTTGCACCTAAAAACCTACCATAAAGCTTTTACGTGTCAAACCAAAATTTGAGGGTTTCTTTGAAGGAAAAACCAACCAACATTGTTTTCTTGGGCCCTTGCTCCCTATCCCATGAACATTCCTTGTTTGATGAGTTGGGTCCAAACCTTTGACATAATAAGTTTTCATATAGGTAGACATTTTGAACATTTTAGCGATTGTAAAATCACTTGGGCTGAATTTCAAGCTCTCAAACAACAAGAATGCTCCATCTCAATTGATGGGGCTTGGACCCTCGTTAAAACTAAGCTTGAGTGCCTCATTATACCTAATTCAATTTTAAAGCATTTTTTTGAAGTTTAAACTTTCTAATCGCGATAAGAAGGGCAACATGTTTGTAGAAGGTGTTTCCAAATGATTCATTAAGTAGCCACTCCTAGGTTATACAACTTTGTGAAATAATCAATTTTCCTAAGCACAAAGCCAATGATTTGTGGAGCTTTTTAAGGAATCGATTTGTTTTTTGGCCAGTACCTTGTTTAGTAATTCTTATAATTTGGATTTGTTATTATACATTATTTTTCATTTTGGAGGAAGTATTGATTACAACACACTTGCTCATTTTCCCATTAAACATAAAACAAATTGTTGGTATTAATCACA
>Ga0209208_10007943_pt1 | contig 14256 bp, 12 predicted proteins | sample S1TSphfallax_3_FD_187694 | JGI IMG/M metagenome (GOLD analysis project Ga0209208, IMG submission 187694) | Host-associated microbial communities from peat moss isolated from Minnesota, USA - S1T2_Fd - Sphagnum fallax MG (SPAdes) (version 2) | ecosystem: Host-associated > Plants > Peat moss >...
AAAAAAAAAAAAAAAAAACCCCTCTCAGAAAATTATGCGGTTTGTAAAGAAAGAAAAAAGGAATATTACGAAAGAATATTCCCTTGAATATTCCTCAAATTTGGCGAAATTTCACCCCCTTGAAAAATAATAAATAAATAAATAAATAAATAAACACTGAGCTGCCCAGTAGCCAAGTACTAGTAAAAAAAAAAAAGAGAAAATCAATATAAAGAGATTGTTGATGATGTGATGAGGTTGATATGGATCATTAAAGTGCATGAAAAACTCCATCACTATCATCACCATCATCATCATCATCATCATCATGTTGTCTCCAAGTTTACATCATTTTATTAAATAGTGCGCCGCATTCAAGTCAGCAGCAGCAAGTGCTCAGTTTAGGCAGCAACAAATTTAAAACTGTGCCAGAAACCGTGTGCCGCACAGTTTTTTTTGGGTGTGCTGACATACCCGTGATGATATCCGGCGGGTATATATTCCCCCCCAACACCCCCCCGCGGGTTCGAAGAACCGCCCAAGGAGCTTTGCCCCCTCCTCCAAGAGCTTTGGCGGAGGAGGAGCTTTGGGAGTTTGACTGCGGTGGTCCGTGAGCTATGGCGCTGTAGCTCTCGAGATTTTTTTTCACTTTTTTTTCTGGTTGGGGGTGTGGTTTGCATTTATGTTGCCGTTTGTTTGTGAGTCTTCGGCGGGTTTTGCGGGAGTTTCATCTGTTTGTAGTTGCTGAAATACTTTTGAGACTTTTGCAGCAATGCTCAGAAACACTACTGAGAGAGAGAGAGAGAGACAAACACACACACACACACACACAATACTGCAGTCAACTTGGAGCTTTCAACAGCTACTTTTGAAGAACTCGCGGAAGAGCTGTTACAGCTCTGCTCCCTTTAGCTAACGTCTAGTAGGATCAGAGTAGTTTGCGACATCAGTTGCTTGTTTCTCCACCCATTTGTTTGTTTATTAGTTTCTTTCTTCCTTTTCGAGCTTTTTTTTGTTCGCAGTAGGAAAACTGCACATGAGCACGAGATCACAATGCATCATCACTAAGATCATTATAAGCATTGCAGCTGTAGGACTCACTCCCTTCTCTCTGCGATCAGCTGCTTGTAGCTACTGCAGCTGCTTGCTCAGATTGGACCTGCATTGATTCCGACTCGGTGTACAAGCTGCTTTTGGAGCTGCTGAGTTCCAAAGATGGAAGCTTGCTTCATCGTCACTCGGATTCACTGTGCCTTTCTCTTCTTCCTGGCACCAGCATTGTTGTTGCTGCTGCAGCAGCTAAAACCCTGCGAAGCTCAAAGTACTACAACAGTAGCAGGCAATGCGACCTGGACATTGTTGTTGGAGAATGCGGGCATAGCGTCGATGCACACAGCGGTGACATACTTGGGACCCGTCATCTTCCTCGACAGAACCGACATTGGTCCTTCCCAAATCGCACTGGCGGACGGCATATGCCGCAACGACTCCTTAGACCAGACGGATACCTTCGACTGCACGGCGCACTCGGTCATGTTCGATCCTGATACCAACACTGTGCGCCCGCTTTACATCAGCACCGACACCTGGTGCAGCTCCGGCCAGTTCTTGCCGAACGGCACTCTTCTCCAAACCGGCGGCTTCAACGACGGCGTCCAGAAGATCAGGTTATAAAGAACTTGTTGATCACCATCCCAGCTTGCTTCTTCAAACTTCTTCAAATTCTTCAATTCTTCATTTGCCGTCTCAAAAAAAAGATCCGCAGCTGATAATCTTCTGCTTCTTCTTCTTCTTCTGCAGCTGATCATCACCATCTTCAAGCTGAAGTTTTTGATGGGTGGCTGCTTGCAGGTGGTTGGATCCATGTGCGGCGAATGAGACTTGTGACTGGGTGGAGTCGGACACGGATGTGTTGCAAGCGGGGAGATGGTATGCGACGAACCAGCTGCTGCCAGACGGATCGACCTTCGTTCTCGGCGGACAGTACTCTAACGCCTACGAGTTTTTGCCAGCAGACGGATCTCTTCTCTACAACTTGGATCTGTTGTCCACACAGGGCTACTTCGACTGGTACCCATTTGTGCACTTGCTGCCGGATGGCAACCTGTGGATCTTTGCAAACCGGGACTCCATTCTTTTCGACTATACTCACGACGTTGTGCTCCAGAACTACCCTACCATTCCTGGAGAGCCCAGGAACTACCCTTGTGCTGGTTCCAGTGTTCTTCTAGCTCTGGATGGTGACTACACTGATGCTGAAGTGATGGTCTGCGGTGGTGCTAGTATCATGGCCCCTGGGAATGTTACTGCTCAGTACCCTGCTTCCCAGACTTGTGGCCGCATGGTTGTCACTTCTCCTAATGCTTCTTGGACCATGATTGAAATGCCCTTCCGTCGCAACATGGGGGATATGGTCCTGCTTCCCACAAGCGAGGTCATGCTTCTTGCCCACACTCCAACATTTTTTTTTCCCCCCAATGTTGTGTGAATTGCTTCCATCTGACATTGTTTTCAAACTTTGTTTCCAATGTCATGTGAATTGCTTCCATCTGACATTGTTTTGGAAACTTCATTTCCATTCTCATGAGAATCACTTCCATCTGACATTGTTTAAAATTTCATTAACCTGCCTTCTTTCCTTCCTGCCTCTTCTGTGGTTCTACTTTGTTGCTCTCCGTTTCGATGTATCTTTTCCCAGGGGTGTCCAATGTGGTGTGAATCATGCAAGGTTGTTTGCACCTTCAAATCCTTCTCCAGTTGGGCGTCTCTCTCTCCTCTTCATGTTTCTTCATTCTGTTTAAATTGCTCCCTTTGTACACTAAGTACTTGAAGACTACATCAACTTCAAAGGAATGTGTTTTTTGTTGACAAATCAACCTCAAATCAAGTAAGGAACCTTTACTGAGGATCTTCTTCCTGGGTTTAAGGGCCCCAAGTAAAGAGCAGTAGTGCAAAGCTAGGTCTGAAGACTCAGGAGGAAAATCCTTAACCTAAAGAAGATCCTTAGAAAAGTTAGTGCCCTTACGAAATTTGAAGGTTCTCTGAAAATCAAATTGACATCTTTCTTGCATTTGGAAGGTTTGTTTGTGGCTTAAAAGGGGAAAAAGCTTCTAAATAAGACCTGACTCTGTAATGCCAAATTGTTGCAGATACTGATAATCAATGGAGCTCAAAATGGTGCACAAGGATGGAATACAGCAACAAATGCAGTATTTAACCCAGTTACATTTGACCCTGATACATGGACTTTTGTAGTGGAACCAGCAACGACAATCGCTCGAGTTTATCATTCAACAGCCAATCTTCTTCCTGATGGACGTGTTCTCGTTGCAGGCAGCAACTGTCATATAATGTACACATTCACTGGAGATTTCCCAACTGAGTTAAGAGTGGAATCATTCTCACCAACCTACCTAGATCCAATCAATGACCCTTTACGACCACAGATTGTCACGTTTTCAGAAATTGTCAATTACAACACTTCATTCAACGTGGAAATCTCTCTTCCAACTGCTCCTACGGGAAACATTGGGCTCACTCTCACCAGTTCTCCTTTCACTACCCATTCTTTCTCACAAGGACAAAGGCAGATCAAGCTGCCAGTTACTGCTCCATCACTCATCAGTGGAACTGATACTTACCTCCTGACAGCATTGGGTCCCATAAGCACAACTGTAGCTCCTCCTTCCTGGTACATGCTGCATGCTATCAATGAAGGTATTCCTAGTGGCGGCATTTGGGTTAATGTGCAATATTGAAATCTGAAGTGCATCTCTTGCCGCAAGTGAATTTTGTGGGTGCATGTATACATATGGGTGAAGAATATATTATACAATGATTGTGTGTATCAAATTGATTTCAACAAAGAATTGACTCAGCAAAATGAATGGAAGCTTGGGTGCTGTGGGAAGTGAGGAAAATGGACGAATCTTAGCTGAATCCGTCCAACTATGAATTCTTCCAAGCAATCTTCTATACAAGAATCTGAATTGCAGTTCGAGAGAGTCGTATCTATCTGTGGACCCAACCTGATGGATTTTTTTTTCTTGCACAAATGCAATGGAGAATTCAACGGCTAGCAACATATGGATGATGTCAACAAGTCCAGAGTGTTGACTACAGGGAGGCAGGCAGCAGAGGTTACAGTTTTGTCTGAATGATTTGGGTACAAAATTTGCTAATTCTTTTTTCTTGCTATTTGAGACACCCCCTGCTTTGGATGCTTTAACATCTGTAGCAGAGAATTTTACTGGTAGCAGATTATGATTTTTAATATCAGCGGATTCTGGAGGCTTGATTGATAGCAGCAGAGTTTCAATTTTTATTTACTTTTGTTTCTGGTAGGTACAAAGAAGTATATATAAAAGATCTTTCACATGAAAGGGGCAATTTTTCTTTTGTCATTGGTGAAAGGGAGAATATATATCATTCCCAGAACTTCAAATGGTGGTAGTTAAGTGAATTTTTCTTGTATCTTTCTTCATGAATAAAATTGGGTTTGAAGGGTTCATCAAGAAACTCTCATAATGTAGAACATGCCAATCACACATCAACATTTTGAACTCTTTTGTGCTTATCTTCCTCATGAATGGAGATGGACTTCTGACTGAATAAATAAAAACATGTGCAATTGTTGAGGTCAATTGTACAGTGCCATCTAGAAGAGAAGTGATCAAATTGCATTACATATTTCAGTATGTTTGTGTGTCACTCAGTGTTTGTTTAGTTTGTGCTTGTAGCCTCTACAAGAAAGAGGACAAGCTAGATGGATCTAGACCTTGATAGTTTTCCAGCCTCCAGGCTTGGTTGCCAACCAATCTTCATCCCATGCATGAAACCAACTTCAATTGACATAATCAAGTTTCATTATAAAATTTCAAGCTATGCATTTCTATAAATTTTGGCATTGATGAATGGGGTTAAATTTAATGTCAGATCCATCTTGATAAATAGATGAGTAGCACAGCAAAGATTGTTTTTGTGCAATTGGATTGTGAAGCAAGATGTATAATAAAAATAAGGGTACCGAATTGCAATAAAAGGTCCAGGGGAGTGTTGACTACCCGGGAAGAAGGAGCAGTGTGGGGGATTCATGGCACTACCTCAGACATAGAGTTTTCTGCTGCACCTTTGTCGCCACTGCTATTTTCAACAATTGTTAAGCATTGGACAGAATGGAAACCAAAACATGAGTTAGGAAGTGGTGCAGATCACATGTCTGGGGTTATTGTTAGGGTTATTGAGATCATTGTGTCTTCAAGCCCATAACACTAGAAAAGCATGTGGTAGGGGAGGATGATGGCAATTTGACAAATTTTGCAAAACTTTTGTGGATTGAAGTAGATTCCATTTTGGAAGAGATCTGGGTTCAGGATTGTTGCAATGGATCATGGACAAATCCTGCAACTTGCTGAATTGTGAGAAAAAAGAACCATACAAAGACCCAATCTCCATTTCAAAGCCAAAAGGATTGATTTTGTGTTCCTAAATTACCTCTAAACTTAGTGGGAGCAGTTCTAATCAATCTGTTTGAATTCATTTGAGGTTTTCATTTAGATAACCTTCGGAATATCACATCTTTGTATCAACAAACCTAATATGATGGACATCCAAATTGACTTTCATGTTTAGTGAAGGAATTGCTTGGAGAGATAGGACAAACATGGGTTTGACAATAGTTCAGACATACATTTCACGACCACAAAGTTCCTGGTATTCTCAAGAACTCTGAAGATATTCTGACGTTCTATCATTTCTGCCTATCTCATAGCTTTGCAACTCATGGCACAAACTTGTACAAAAGCCAAGAGGATTCAATGTTCTTAGGGTTATTGAGATCATAGAATTTTTCTGGTTACCTATAATCAGGAAGTTGTTTGAAGCCGACACCAGGGGGTTGAGGGCACACCTCGACTTCCAGGCTTTCAACTTTGGCTCTCACAGGTCCAGTCTTGCACTTCTCCAGCATGTTGTCCACGGCTGCGGGCTTCCCTGAGAATACAGCCTCCACAGACCCATCCTTGCAATTCCTTATCCATCCATTCAGGGTTGTTAGCTTGGCCTGCTCTCTTGCCCACTTGCGGAAGTACACACCTTGCACCTTCCCTGTAATCCTCACATGCACCTAGTTACATATATCACACACACCCTCCCACAAACCTCTCAATATATAATTCCTCTGATCACACAATTTCTCAACCAATGATGGCTCTAAAGCTCTAATGGGCTATGTTCAACATTCGATTTAGAGTTGTAGATAGTAGTAGCCATGGTAAGCATTGTCAAAAGAGATAGTTGCATTTCTTCACATCAATGTTTCTTTTCTCATTCCTTGAACATTTACAAACACCAATTGTAGCTAATTTTACATATGAAGATGTTCATATTCAAACTACTTCTTTAGCATTTTTCTCCATGCACATTCTTATGTACATAAGCATTGGACAAAAGCTTAATCTCTTTGCATAATTCTCTCACCTCAACATAAATCGCCAAAACTTCAAAATCACCAAAACAATAAACAACACTCCTGTTACTAACGCAACTCGAATGAAATGACAATGTTTGTAAATCACCAATGCTTCTCTGAATCATGTTAAGACTGTCTACAACAAACTCATGTTGCTTGGGTCAGATATAAATTGTTTGTGTTTACAAAATCTAACCAACAACCCACTTTCTAAAGAAACCTTCACATTCTTGCCCTAGTCCAGATGCATGAAAACTACAGCTGAGAAATTCAACCAATCTAAGATTTTTTATCTTTGGAGAGTTACACGTGGGATGGGGTTTTTTGAGCTTACTGATTTGGTGGGGTGTCCATGAGGATTGTTCACAATCCCCATCACCGATTGTCTCAAGAATGAGTGGGATCTGGAGGTCCTTTCCAGCCCTTTCCTGTAGGATTCATTCTTTGTATTACTTGCATGAACGTGAGTACAAGTGCCATGAGAACACATTGTTGAAAAATTGAGAATTGTAGACGGGAGGTGCTTTCAAATTAAGTATGTACCCAGAACACCATTGATACTAAACTTGTAAACAAGAAAGAAGGAAATTGATACATATATCGTGCTACTTTGCAATCTACAAAACAAAAACCAACAAAAAAAAACACTTCCTCCAAATGTGAAATCCCATAGTTCAACTTCACATGCCCAACAACAACATCAACAACATTGTGCCAAATTTGTTATGCTCTTGAATCTCAAAGTTAAAGGCTTAGTCATTCATGGATAGATGGATCTAGAGGAGGGTAGATAGGAAGAGGTGTACTTGTGGGGTGTCCATAGAAATGGGTGGTTTTTTTGGGAAGGGTGGGGGAGGTGGGATGGGAAGGTACATCCATCCATTTGGCCACTCACAACCAGTTTTTTTTGTTTTTTCCATCACATTTCGGATGATGTGTCATTCACTAGCAACCCCACAGAATTTGGTATTAAATGGTGACACGTTATTAGAATGCATCTAACTTTTAACTACTACCAAACTTAAAGTTGAGTCCAAATGTGGCAAATTTTATTTAATTAATTAAAATTTCCTGAAATTGTATGATTTTCTTCACAAAAAAACAGGAATATTGTGATAAAATGTTGCCTTTTTATTTTACTTTCTTTGCATTTTGGTGAAGTCTCATGTCCAAAAAAAACTCTACACACAACCCAAGCCAAATACATATCCTTTTGTATAAGGATAAACAAGCAACTCATTATGTACTCATTCAATAAACAACTTGGGCTTTGCATTGCTACGTACTACCAACCACAATCAATTGATTAATTGATGAAAAACTGAATTGATTTTGTGAAAATTAAGTTCATTTGAATGAAAATATTGAATGACATTGCGTGTGATTTGAATTGAATTTCGTTGAATTTAGAATGAATTGGATTCAAATTTAAATCAATTGAATTCAAATACATTCAATGGAGTTTGAATTCCAATCCAACTAAATTGTGTATAGCAAGTTCCTTCAACCCAAAGACATTTAAAATAGGGAAATGTTCCACGAAGTTCCCAAAAGAATGAACTCACATTTCACAATAACTCTTAGTGAACATTCATCCAAATGTGGGACCAAATGAAAACAACATAGTTTTTCATTTGACATTGCACATGTGCAAATGCCATTATTAGATATTATGGATTACTTTTCCACTTCCCTAAGCAAATTAAGAATCATAATTTGATCTAAATTGGCATATTACACTCTTGTAACGGTTGATTCTATGATATATATGGAGAGAGAGATAAAAGGCTTAACATCCATTGCATAATTTTGAAAAGACATTAATTCAACTAAAATAATCCAACTTTCATATTTCAAGTGATACCTTTAGAAATGTTAATGGATTTTTTTAATAATAATTTTGTTAAATTGAAGATTTTTAACATGTTTAAAATATTTTCAAATTCCCTACTAGCTAGGTATCAAGTTTCTACTACTAAATGAACAACTAGCCTAGAATACGACTGTAGATGAATATTCAATGCAAGGGACAATATATTGGTTGCAAGATATACAACACTACAAGTGAGGGACAATATATTGGTTGCAAGATATATAACACTACAAGTGAGACAACATGTCCCTATGACAATTGGTGATTTTAAAGACAATTTTTTGAGTTTTGCTCCAATATTAAAATGAAAGACTTATGAGTTGTAATATAGCACCCAAGTACTTGATTGTAAGGTTGTAACTTGTTGGTGTTTTGAATTATGGGTTTTCATTGTGAGTTTTGCAAAATATTCAACTCATGAAAGTAGGGGATTAGTGAGAGCATATTAAGTGTTAAGAAAACTAAACTAGTATATGTATAACTTTTAATTGGAAGGTTCTATGATTTTGCATCATGTTTTGTGTTGGGCTAGTGAATCATTAGTGACGTGATTGCAAGTTAGATTTAGTTTAATCTCAAGTTGCTTATTGTAGAGATGGGTGGCTAAGAGGATGAAAGTGAATGCTAATGAATTCATCTCATGAATGGGTCATATTTTCTAGAGGTTAGTAAGGACGAGTGAGATAAGTCAAATAAGAACTTTGCCAAATTTATGTGTATGAAAATTAATGACCTTTTTATCCTTAAGATTGTATTCATAGACTAGAAGAAAGATCCCTACTATGAGTTCCAATCCTTTGTGAAAAGAATTGAAAATTAAAAACTATCACACAATTTTTAAAACTTTTTTTAGATTTTGTTGTTTGGACTTTGAACTTGTCTTTGGCACTCAAATCATCAGTGGAGCATTGGGGACAATGCAAAGGCAAAAAGATTAATTACAACAAAATGTGTTACAAGTGTTAAGAATGCAATGAACAAATAATGGAGATGTTAGGGCTCACAAATGATACATAACATCAAGAGGATGCCAAAATGATAAAACAAATCACATATAAATAAATAATTTCAAAATCACTAGCAAAATAAGAGGGTTGTGAAAAAGGAGGATGTCTCTAGGGATGTCTTGGCACAACTTAAAGGTCCTCCAATGTCCTTGGCATCCTTCACCATCATCTTGAGCGCCCCCATCTCCCCTTGATGACTAAAACTCAAAAATAAAAAATAAATCTCATCCACCTTGGCATCCTTCCTTGTGCACATGTCCTCCACTAGGTCCTTTTCATTACCTTTGTTGCCCCCTTCACCATTCCTATTGTTCCCATTGACTCATTTTCCCCCAAAGCTTTTTATAGTCTTCACCTTCAACCCAACATTTTTCCATCATTGATTAAGCCTAATAAAGGATGTCCCTAAACTAAAACACCCCATCCTAATCCAAAATTTTACAAAGGATACATAATTTTGGACAATTTTTAATATAAATGGTTTTGGCATTGAATTAAAATCAAATTATCATGATTGGTTGTGTTTGGAATTTTATTGGCATGTGTCGATACCCAAAATGGAGTGGTTTAAGGTGAAATTCATAGGTCATAGATCATTCTTTGATATGATTCAATGTTTTTTGATGTCTTAAAAATTCCCCATTGTGTTTGGCCCACATTTTCATGCTTCGACAAACATTGACATGTTACAATACACAAGTGGAATTTTGAAATGTCAAAATTTATTTTTTATTTATATTCAAACTATACAATATTGTTGAAAATGTACCAAGGTAAGAAATGTGTAATAGAAACTCTATTTTTGTAAGATTGTTTGGCTTGAAACTTTTTGTTGCATTGTTTAACAATAATGGTACAATTGTGCAATGAAAATTAATGAGCAAGGGAAAAGAAGCACAATGGGTCATTCCAAGAAGCTTGAAAGATGGGGATGAGAAGCCATTTGCAATCTATACATGTTATCAAGATAATTTGCTATGTACATTTGGTAAAGTTGGTGCAACTAATGTTGGGCCTATGCTACATCAATATCTTCATTTTCATTTCAATTTGAAGATGTTGCAATGAATAAAGGAGATGGTGCATAGTGGTTGAAGAAAAATATACAATGTTTGTTGTGTTTAGAATATTGTTGCAAATTTGCAAGCTCATGTTGATCATGGTTTTGGTGTTGTACATCTTGTGTTGTTGTTGCATGTTTTGGTCTTTTGTAATGGGGTTACAAGCTTTTTAGATCAATTTGAACATATATTTATATAGATTGGTGTCACCAACAATTCTTTAAAAATGTCATGCATGGAAATGACCTCAATGGAAACTCAATGTGGACTAATTTGTTTGTTAAGCACCTTCACCAAGAACAAGATTACGAGCAAGTGTTATTGAGATCATAACAATCATAGTGACTAACATTTTTATGTGATTGTTATGTCCATTTGCAAATCCAAATTAATTTTTTACTCTTATGTAATTCTCACATCTTATTGAAAATAGAATGCCATCCAATGAAAAGCCAAAACCAAAAAACCCCTCTCAAAATCCTAGTTGCATATAAGAACCTTATGTGCATCATCAACAACCCCCATGGCCCCCTTCCCCCCCAACATATTGTGTTGGCACTCCAAGTCTAGGAAAGATTGTGGAGTAGGTCTCAAAATTTCAAATATGGATTGAGCAACATTTCAAAGATATGTGATGGGAAAGAGAATTCATACCATGAGTGTTATTATGAGGAATTAGACCTTCCACACTTGGATTTTTTTTTTCCTTAAACACTTAATTCACAACAAGGGAAAGGGTGTTGTTTCATCACATTATCTTCATTTTAAATTTAAGGAATTGGATATTTCAAAGGTAAAATAACTTTAAATGGGTTTTATATTTGATGAAATATTATAAGATTTTCATGTATTGTTCAAGAGACAATTTGACAACTTGCAAATTGGGTTGCATGTGAGTTTTTTGGTTTGTGATAACAACCTTGTATGCATTATATATTAAATAAGGGGTTAAAAGTGTAAGAGATATCAAAATGAGCATGAAGAAAATATTTTGTTGTTGTTTTTCAAATTCTTGAAATTTTGATATTCATGGTTGGAGGTTGTTGAATGTTCATTGAATGCTATTGTTTAACATATGCAAATCATCTTCTTCTTTGAAAAGCTTGTAACATGTGATGAAAGAGTTCAAAACTTATAAAATGATAAAGAACTAGTATGTTTATGTATACTTTTGATATAATTGCAAATCCATCATAGGTTTCCATTACAATTGGAGTTTTAGTCCAAGGTAGATTCTAGAGTTGGTGTTTCGATTTCAAACATGGATTACTAACATTGATTTTGATTTCCCATTGACAAATTAAAGTAAATGAATGATGGCCATTTGATATCCCATATAAAATCCAATGGTTCACAAATTATTAAATCAAATTTAACCTCAACAAACAACCACTTCAAATCCTAATTTTAATATTTAATGAACAACCTAAATGAAATTCAATCGTTTTCATATGTATTAAATGAAATTAGATCGCCCATAAACAATTTAAATGAACACAAATTTTTCAAGGATGGGCTAGATGAATTTCATTGACCATGGATGGGAGAGATTGAATCCAATCAAGCATAGATAATCAAGATCAATTTTTTTGGCCACCATGGCCTAAATCAAATATGGTCATTCTCAAAAGCCTAAATTAATTTAAATTAACCATAAATGGCATAGATGCACTAATTTTTCACCTTCAATTGCAAATGGTTGAAATCAACTTCGATTGCCCATGGATAATCTCAATCAATTATAATCACCCACAAATGACAAGATTAAATATTGTTGTTGATGGATGATCAAATCAAACACAATTACTTGTAAAAAACCTTCTAATTAATTTTTTTCATTGGTGGATAGTTGAGATAGAATTTAACATAGATGAAAGACTTCAATCAAATATCATCATTCATAAACGAAAGATATTGTCTATGATTACAATACACACACACACCTATGAAAAATCCCAATAGAACTATCAATTTTTATATTTCATACACAACAAAAATCAAATGTGAATGTTGTGAAATTTGATTGACTACAAATGGTTAATGGATGGCCCATATCAAACTTGGGTGCTTGTAGGGAACCCTAAAAGAAATTCAAGTTCACTAACATAAAGTTTTTAAAAAAATTAATCATAGATAAACAACCTTGACAAAATTTGGTGATTTGTAGATGGTAAAGATCGAATTCAATTGCCCGCATACAATTGAGATAAATTTAATGACCTTTGAATGATGTTAGTAAAATCCAATTGCCCACATATATATGGTTTAAATCAATTTCAATCTCCCATGTAAAACAAAGATTGAATTCAATTATTTATGTATGACTAAAATTTCTTTTAGTCACCCATGAATGGCCAAAATTCAAAAGTTCAATTATTTTTGGGTAGCTAACATCAATTTCGATCATCATTAGATGGCCAAAATCAATTTTCATTCCCTTAAATGTTTAATTAGATCAATTTTTTCCTTGCATGTGAATGGTTGAAATGAATTCCAATGGCACACATATAGTCTAATATATTGAATACATTCACATGTAAATGATTCTTATAATCCATTTGTTCATAAATGTCATAGATCAAATATAGTTGCTTATGGAATGTTGATATCAATTTTGGTGGATTGTGGACAATCTAGCTACATTTAGTCATTTGTGGATGGCCTAAACAAAATGAAATGAATGTTGTCAAATCAATAAAAAAAAAATTGAGAAAAATTTGGTAAAACATGGTTTTCAATGTACAATGTATTTTTTCAACAAAAGTTTGCCACTTTTGTGAGCTTAGTAAAGTCAAAAACAAAGAACATCACCAATGGAAAATGGGTTCTCATCTTTCACTTTTCCTCCCCTATTCAATTCAAGAACAAGGTTATAAAAAACTTGTCTTTCTTTTGGAATGTTAGATAAATTATTTTCTCCAAATTAATTACTTGTCCTTTGGCATGGGTGGGCATTTTTTTCTTTCCTTCGAATGCCTACACATGTTCTTCCCTCTTTATCACCCTCCTCCTTATGTAGATTTTTGGAGTCTAAAGTGAGTGGATTTATGTTTTCCTCCTTTCCAAGGCCTACAAACTTAACTCCTATATCTATTTTGGAGCACATGCAAGCATGAAAACAATTAATTTGAAGTTGAATGTAAATGTAATTAGGATCAAATGCGAAAACACAAGCTTTAGTTCCCTTAATTAGTTTTCAAAATTTTGAAATTTACACCCTATAAACTAAAAATTGAAAATTGTTTGTCAATACACACATACACGCATAATGCACATGTCATTGATTAAAATATTTTTCTAACCACATAATTTGTGTATAACCTCGCACCACTTGCCAAGGTAAGAGTATGAAATGTCAATTCAATTAGTGTTGATTTTTAAATATTAATCTTAAAATTTTTTTTAACACATAATTTCATGATCAAAGGGGGGAAAGTCACAAATTGAATAGGAATTTATTTGTTTTGCAAGATTAAAACACATATTTAATTAATTTTGAACTTCACAAAAGTTCAAAAATAGGAACACAAATTTTATATTGTTCAAATAGTGAACCTTTCAATTATAAATACAACTTGGTGGCCATTAAGTTGTTAACCACAACAAAAAGATCTTGAAAATTTAACAAAATGCAACTAACATCAATCATACAAATTGAATTTTGTGGCCATCAAGTTCTTAATAATGCAAAAAAGGTATTGAAAGATTAATGAAATACAATTTACATAGATCATTGATTATTGAACTTGTGATCCATAAATAAGATTGTTCACCCATTACAATGGGATCATCATGACAATGGCTATGGTACTTCTATTATTTGCAACAATGAAATCATGGTAAAGTACTTTACTTAACACCACTTGC
>Ga0209208_10007944_pt1 | contig 14255 bp, 7 predicted proteins | sample S1TSphfallax_3_FD_187694 | JGI IMG/M metagenome (GOLD analysis project Ga0209208, IMG submission 187694) | Host-associated microbial communities from peat moss isolated from Minnesota, USA - S1T2_Fd - Sphagnum fallax MG (SPAdes) (version 2) | ecosystem: Host-associated > Plants > Peat moss >...
TTAATATGCTGGGTGTAGTTTTCTCATAGCTCAGAAATTAACGGCTCCCCAGGCTGTGGGAGCCACACATGACACAAGGACAAAAAAAAATAAGTAACTAGCTTCTAATGCTTCCTTGTTACTACTATCCGTATCTTGAGGAGGGGTGATGGATTCCACAACATCTGAGACTTGCCAGCAGCAAGCAGGTTTGGCGTGAGCCTCCAGAGATCGGATGAAGACTTATATAGGGAAAGAAACGGGCTTCAAAGCTGTGTGTGGGCAGCTTCTTATTCAATTCATAACTAGTTCTTGATGGTAGTTGCTGCTGCTCCAGCAGGCTCGATGTCGACTCTCATGCTGCGTACTAGTACTCTCTCGCTGAATCCCAGCTGCTACTATAACCATCACTCATGGCAGGGAAGGGAAAAACAAGGTCACCCTTCGAGAACTGCCGTGATTGTAATGGCGAAGAATCGGGGGCCGGCCGTAGAGATTGGAAAGTCAGAAGCAGCAAATGTCCCAATTTGCACGACTGCAACGCCGTCTGGAACTAGTCGTGATATTGAAGAAACTGCTGCTGCAAGCTCTGTTGCTGCCGCCAAGTTGTTAGCTAAGAACCTGCACCAGCACCAGCAAGCCATGAACAGTAGCAGTACTAGTAGTAGCAGCACAAGCACAAGCACAACGAACAACAAAAACAACCACGGTACTACTACGTCAACGAGGCCGCAGCAGCTGCAAAAGACAGCTACAAATATTCGTGCCTCACCGGCAGCTGCGTGGGCATGTGATTCTTTGGAGAGAGCCCTTGTGAAGATTTTCGCAGGCTCCGATATCGGCGGCGCCGAACATAGTGATCATGATCGGAAGCATAGCTCCAATTTCTTCTTGAATGGCTACTTCGAACCCGTGGCTCACGAGACCAGCCCCGTTTCCAATCTTCCAGTCTCTGGATCAATACCTGTGAGTCCGGTCCATAAGATTGAGCAGACATATTATTACAGAATTAATGTGTGGACAATTATATCGTGTCAGATTCGTATTGCTAATCCCACTGCTGCTTCGCTGATTACATACAACAGCGCATGCATGCATAAGACATCAAACGAGATTGAATTATATGAAGAATAGCTAGCTAGCTGCTCGTGTACTCATGCATGCATGATCAGCACGATCACAATTCCGGTTATAGACCATTACAACTGTTCCTGCTGCAGGCATCCCCAGGACATCATGATTCTTCTTCTTCTTCTTCTTCTTCTTCAGGCGATGGCATGCAGATGCCATCAAAACTGCAATCTGCATGATCATATAGAATCTCAGCTATAGATCTTTTACAGTCTGTTGCTTGAACTGTGACAGGAGTGTTTAAACGGGCAGTTTATGCAAGTGGTGCCAAATCCAAGATTCAGTCCAGTTGCCGACTATCATTGGTACTACATACTTCCTTAGAACACTGCTTCAAATCTTTCAATGCAATTTATTTATTGTTTTGTATGAAAATTTTACTCTAGAGTCTAGATCCTTAACTGTTTCCGGGAAGAGCAATGATCATCTGCATGTGTATGACAATTTCTAATTTCTCGAGAGAGCCGATATTGATGTACATGTCTTCATCTCTCATGAATGTCTAATTGATCTTGCTCATGTGCAGGTTTGATGGAGATGGGTATGACCATTTATACCTTGGCAACTTATTCTTCTTCCAATTTGACATGTTACCAATTACAATAATTTACAGTCAAATCCTCTCTAGAACCCACCTGCATGAAACTCTGCCCCTGAGACACACTTCAATTCTTCATGCCCATTTCCAAGACCATACATGTTTGAACATGTGTGGAAAGTTGGGGGTTCAGTTGTTTTGAAGAAGTTTTTCCTGTTTGTTTTTTCCTTTTCAAGTGTAGAGAGAAAGATTCCTGTTTCTTAGATGGCTCTGCATGCCCATATAGGGAAGAGACTAGTGCGCATTTGTGTAGGATTTGGGCATCGAATTTTGGCTCCAACTACTTGATCCAATTTGTGTGAGTCTGGAGTAGTATATAATGTGCGCATATGATGGATCCTGGGCATGTTCCATAGAAGTGCACATGCATCTACATGAGAAGATCTCTAGATGATCTAGTAGTTGGGGAAGTTTTTAGTTTGAAGATTGAACCAATCTGCCATAACTTGGGTATGGCAGAGTCATTATGCCATGAGCTGCTTGGTTTTTCCCTTTTTTGTAGAGGGTTGAATCCTGCTTGTTTTGCCCATTTTTGTTTAGAAATCAGTGGCAGATAACTTGCTTTAAAGGACTTCTGGTGATCTGATTTACATGAATTTTCTTGTATTCTTTCAGAGATTTGACAGTCGTGAAAAGAATCGATTGACAAGGACAAAAGTGTCTAATTTTTATATTATTGCAGGGTTCTTCATGGTTTGAAAATCAAGAATGGGAAGGCCACTTACATGGCAAGGTTTGTAAGAACCTCCAAATTGCAACAAGAGGAGTACTATGGTGCAGCAAAGTTCCTCAAGGCAAGTCAATTTATAAGAACTTTGCTACACATGTTTGTTAATTCCCCCAGGACTGGTTAGTTTTCTCTCTGTGGCAAGATCTGTAGCAACATTAATCTTGATGATGATGAATTCTGGGCATAAATAAATATGCTGAACTTCAAGGTCCCAACATCAAGCAACCCTGGTTGAAGCTTGATGTGATGTGCAGAGCTCTCAAGAGTTACAAGCCCAAGTATGGAACTGGATTTAAATTCAGATTTAAACCATACTGAACTTGTTTAAATAATGCTAAAAATTCAAGGAAATTTTTTGCCCAAGTGTAATCAATTAATTTTATATGTTTAGTTTGTCCATTATTGAATCCTACTTTTTTGGAATACTTCACGTAAAGTTTGCAATCTTTCGCAACCCTGGATCAATATGTGATGCATATGAGCTTGCTGCAAGTTCTGATTTAACTAGGTTGCAAATTATGGAGTAAAATTAAAAGCTGGTGCTCCTTGTGGAAAATTTATTTTACAGATTGGAGATATGGTGGGTATCAAGGGCATCCTTTTCTTCTTACTTCACCTTCTCCGAATCAAGTTAGGTGTGCTTGACATCTCACATGGCGTCGGAACAGGTACAAATTATTCCAAGGTCTCACATGCTGGGAGGTCATGAGATCTTGCAAACCCATCAAGTTCAACAATACCTCCAGATCAATTATGTGTAGAGCTGCTCTTGTGAGTGAATGCATGGTCTGATGTAAACAAAGAAACTGTCACAAGGTGACAATTTTCAGAGTCATGGAAATTTGGTGTGACTTGGTAGATATTTGGAAAAGATAAAATGATGTAAATGAAAATTGTATTAATATAATACACATCAAGTCTTACAATATCTGAACTTTGGAATGGGTTTTGGCCAATTTGTGCAGCAAATACTGCGCTTGTATACCACAACAGGAAGCTGCTTGCTTTATATGAGGGTGATAAGCCCTGTGAGTGTTTTTTTTATAAACATTTCCTTAGTTTTTCCCCACTTCACACCCCTGTCCTTTTCTAAATTTGATCATTGAAGTTCTAAATCGATTGTAACCTTCCAAACTTTATTAGAAGCGGAAATTGTGACAACAAAGACAGAAGAAAAGGAAGGAAGGAAAAGGAAATTATAGACAAAGGAAAGACATCAAAGTCCCAGTTTTGAATTGCTAAGTTCCAAGCCTCTATTACAAGCCAAAATAAAGATCATAATTCAACTACCAACAGCATCATAACAAATCAGAGGTTTGTAAAAAGTCAATTGAGATGTGTTTCTCAGCTGGATGAAATCTTATGCTATGTTAACTTTAGATACTTGAGTTCATACTCCCATGAGCTTGAAGAATCACATATTATTTGAGAGTCGGATTCGTAGGGTTATTAAGTTGGGCACTTGATGTCCAGAAATCTGTCTTTTATGGCGTTCAAGCTCATGACTTTAGGATCATGAATGGTCTTGGGTACAGATGCAATTCGGGTGCTGGAAGATGGAGATTTGGAGACCGTTGGACAGGAGGATTATGGTGGTAAATTGACTAATAATTTCACAGCTCACCCAAAAATTGATCCAGTCACAGGTTTGAATAACAACAACAGATCCAAATTTTCCATTCTAGGTTTGCAAGCTAATTTGGCAGGAAATTTTGTTGAGTTCGTTGAGGGCATAGTTACTTTAAAGGATTCGAGTTTAGCCATTCCTTGAGCAATGGCATAGCAATTTTCAACTCAACATTGGATCCATGAATTCATGAGGGACTTGGAATGCTTGTGCTTGCTTGAGGGCATTTTGTTCTCTGAAGCATGTGCATTCCATTTTCCCAAATGCTGCATGAGTTTTTACATTTTGTAAACATACTATTAAATACAATAGAAAAAATTTCGAAGGTTTTTTAGTTTTTTTAAAAAGGACTCCACACCAGGACCAAGCTTTTATGAAAATGTTAAAAGTGCCCAATACCGGGCCTCTCTGGTTGAGATGTTCAAGAGTTGATACCAGACCAACACGGGTTTAGACATGGATCAAGTTGCGAAAAAGCATTCTTTGGGAGTGGATTTAGGGTTTCATTTTAACTGTACACAAAAACTCTTTTGGGAAGTGCAGGGGAAATGTTTGGTATGTGCTATGATGTCATGGCGAGTCCATACCTTATATATCAAGTGTTTTCAAAAGGAGGAGACTTGATGGAACCTGTGCCCATTACTCTCCAGGATTCTGCTATTATGCATGATTTTGCTATCACCGAGAACTATGTCATTTTCATGGATCCTCCAGTTGCAGTGAATGTAAAGGTATGCAGGTCTCTTCTAGGCAATCAGCATTTGTATTTCTTATGTGTATTATAAGGCCCCCATAGTGGGGCCATTCCAGAAAGAAGAGGCCTCTAAGTGTGAGGCCTCCCAAAGGCATCAAATGCACCTTACACCTACAAGAAGACTCTAACTATGAGGCCTCTCATATGCAGTCCTGTCTTTGTTTTAGAAAGCATTATAAATATGTGTACCCTCCAAATACACTTCAGAAATTTCTCCCAATGATTCACAAGGGAATACATTCTCCCCCATTTCAAACAGCCTTCAAATGACCCCGATCTCATCATAGTACTAAAATTGTGATGCAAGCTGTACTATATTTTGCACTCTCTTTGTGAGTATGTTTCTTATGTGATTTTTGAAATTAGGAGTCTGGTAAAGAATGGATTCCTATTTTATAACTTGAATTGTTGGACACCTAATGTGTGATCCAGAATTTGGCCCGAGGTGAACATGTAATCAAGTTCGACCCAAGCAAAGAATCTCAATTAGGGATACTCCCACGGTATGCACAAAATGAGTCCCAAATCCGATGGTTCACAATCCCCACCTGCATGATCATCCATAGTGGTAAGTCATGCCAACTTTGTTGGATTCTGTACCATGATCATGTCATACTAGCAAATTTGATTTTCTAATTCTTGGATGTATATCCATGAATAAAAAATCCAATTTCATTTGGAAATCCTAGGAGGGATAGAAGTTTTCTTCTTGCACATTAAAGTCAAACCCTAAAACATGCATTTTGTTAATGGGCACATGGGAGCAACTTTTCATGTCAAAAGATTACGCTCAAGTTGAAGATTTCAAATAACCTAAATTGGGTGTTTAAAATCCCAACAAATTAATATGTTGTTGTGGTCATGAGTCATGACAAATTTAAAATTATGGACTACATCATAAGAACTCGTACCCAATAATCATGTGGATGGTGTTCATGTGTGTTGATCAGCTAATGCATGGGAAGAAGGTGATGAGGTTGTCTTGGTCTTGACTCAAAGGGCGAGGATAGATTTCAACGCCATGGGAACAGGTTTCCAACACAAAAAATGGATGGATTCCCCTTCTCAATTGTAAGTCTTCTTAGTTTGAATACCATTTTTTTAAAAGATGTTTGGTTAATATTTCCAATGTTTTGTTACTAATTCACTGAGTGTTGTTGCTACATGGCATTCAACTACTTGAAGTACTTGCACCTCGGTCAAATGGGTTTGTTTGGTTTTTTTCCAGAAGTTTGAGTAATGCAGAATTGCAAAGAACAACTAAATCTTCCTAATGAACAAAATGATGGACCCAGGTATAAGTACAGGATCAACCTCAAGACAGGACAAGTGACACAAAGGGAACTGTCAATACCAGTGATGCAAACCGATTATCCAAAGATCAATGAGAAGTATCTTGGCAGGTAAGAAGGTTGAGTCCCATACATGGGTTTTGTGGATGAATCAATCTAGGAAATGATTGGGCTGTATGTAACAAGCTTGTGGGCAGGGGCATTTGATTTTGTGAAATGTACATGAGCAGGTCGGTCACTAGAATGAAACCCTGAGGCTGGCCTCTTGTTGTATAACCCAAACCTTGTTGTAGTCCTCCTTGTTGAGGTTCCAAACTTACCAAAAACATTCAAATAACTTGCATGCAGGAGGCAACGATATGTATATGGATGTATATTCAATGACACGCCCCCCAAGGTTGTTGGAGTGGTTAAGTATGATGTATCCGTGGAACCTGAACTTCCCCCACAAGATTTGAAAGTTGGTGGCAACATCAATGGCTTATTTCTTCATGGAGATGGACGATATGGATCTGAAGTATTTTTTGTCCCTCGCAATGCTGTTGGAAAGGACATACAGGAAGATGATGGTTACCTCCTTTGCTTTGTGCATGACGAGAAGATCGGGTATGGCTATTTTAACATAGTTTTCCCAACATTGCACATTTCATTTGTCATGTGTTTATTGGATTGGTGCCCAACACTCTCTTTGGTGTTACAAAATCAAACTCACTTGTAAATCCAGTAATTGAAGCCCAAAGCACAAACACAAGATGTACCCAAAACTTGGGGCAATCAGCCTCATGCTCATGTTGTGCTCTGGAATCTCATAACACCAAAGATGAGAATCCAGAGACACTCCTTAAAAGTAAACTCACAAACATGAGAAAACTTAGAACCCTATTCACAATAAATTGAGTTTGAACGACAAATGACAACTACAAAATACTAATAGTTTGCAATAAATACTTGACATGTTACTCAATGCATGTGTAAGGTTGACATAATCCAAGTACTTTTGTATCTACAAAAATACATGTCAAAGGAACGAGAAATTTCAAGAAGATGAAAATGTATATGTATAATGTGTAGTTTCATGAAAATCTATCTCTAATTAAGATTCTCACACAAATCATGTAAGCATTGCAATGGATAGAATGACAACAACAATTTGGTACTAAGTATACATTCCTTTGAACAAAGACTGTTTAACTTTGCAGAAATTCAGAAGTGGTGATTATTGATGCGAAAACTATGGCACCCAAACCAGTGGCAGTTGTAAGCTTACCATCAAGGGTGCCTGCGGGATTCCACACAATTTTTGTATCTGAGGTAAGTTGTTGTATCATTGGATTCAAGTTTTCTTTTTTAGCTTTGAAAAGCACCAGACTTCTTTCCTTAAAAATTCATATAATTGTGAAACACTCTTGTCAACATAGAAAGAGTTTTGCAAAATGTAAAGTTGTAATGCCTAGAATGTACCATGGAATGTGTCATCTGGTAGGGTGAGAAGTGATTCCATCATGTGGTTCTTACTTCCACCTCATACTACCTAAGTAACTCGTAATTCTGGTGACGAAAATTTCAAGGAACTAGTACATGGGTGCTTTTCTATAATCTTTCGTACACTCCTTAGTTATTTTGCGTAATCCTTTGTGTGGTCATCCTTGGACAATTCCAAAGACATTTCCAAGTCTAGCTATCTCATTTCTTTCCTAATAACTAGGTTTTATCCTTATAACTATGTCATTCATTTCCTAATCACTATCTCTTATCTTTATAACTATTTCATCCCTTTTCTTACCCACTAACATGGATATGAAAAGACAAAATTAACATATACCTTTTCATGTCCATGATATTTATATTCATTGAAATTAAATTTGACATTGACATAAATAATGATAATTATTGATAATCGTATGGGAACATAATAAGAGAAAAATCATCATTGATAGTGTGTAGCAACACAAAGCCCAAGTTACTTGTCTAGTTCTAATGACAAATAATCAAAATTGGTATATGAAGGATTTTTTGGAATCCTTTGTATGGTCGGTCATCCATGACTATTTCAAAGAAAATTTCAAAAATAACTATCTCATTTTCAAGATTATTTCCTTTTTTTTATAACTACTCTTTTTTCCTATTAATTTTCTTAATAGTTATCTCCCACCTTTCCTAATAACTACCTTCCTGTTTATAATTACCTCACTCTTTTTCCCTATCCTCCAACATGAACATTTAAAAACAAATTAACATGTGTCTTTTGATGTTCATGAAATGTATATTAATTAATATTAAATTTAACATTGACCAAAATAATGATGAATTATTGAAAACCATATGCAAACATAAAAAAAAATTTAAAAATCAATTGTCACCAATTGTGCGTTGATTGTCTAAGTATCATAGACAAGTAGATAAGTAATGTTATTGGTTACCATGTATGTATGTATGTAAGGCACTTGGTGACTGCTATGGAAGGATACACATGTGTGTGGTTACTACATAGATAACCACTGTGGTTAGTGTATATGGGAAAGAAAAACAGTCAGTTATACAAGAAAAGGGTTTCATCCTTTTTTGGAATTCTTTTCCCTTTTTTGTTCCCTTGGGACATTCAATGGGTCAAACTAACCTCCTCATTCCACCCTAGTTTGAAACCAAATCTTTGAAAATTGAAAATATTTATTCCTAGGATATTTCAAAACATTTATTGAAGGCTTAACCCTAATGACACATCACTTGCCAACTAATTTTCTGAGTTTTTAAAATTATTTTCATGTGAATGGGATTGAGTTAAGGATAGTTTCTTCACCTAAATGTGAATCTAAGTTTGAGGAGGCATATTACAAAGTGTAAGGTCTCTCCTCTTTTCTAGGAAGAATATTGAAAAATATAAGTTGCCCCTAAAATACACTGTGAAATTTCTCCAAGTGCTTTACAGGTTAAAATAATGAGGGAGCACTAACCCTAATATATGGCAACAAATTTCGTATTTTGTTAAGAAAATTTTGATCTTACTTGAACCCTAGTGTTAAACACCAAAAAAAATGTTTTTGGGTTTATCCATACTTAGGGCCTTACCCTGGGGCTCTCATCTTCAGAATGCCCTAGACTAAGAGCCTTACATCCAAGCCCTAGTAATGCCCCCAATCCTAGGGCCTTACCTGACATTAAGATAGAAGATTCATTTTTCTTTAATGTGTCATTCTATATTTGTCAACCTTCCACATTTGAAAACTTATTCTAAATCATTTTTTTTGGGTTCAAACTAAATCTAAATAGATTTTTTTTTCTTTTTTTTCTTTTCTTTTTTGGTCCCTTATGTTTGAATATGACATTAAAAGGTGAATTTCCAAAACATTTCCTTTTAGTTTTCATTTGGGTGTTGGTTTTGTTTTGGATTTGAAAAGTTAAACTTGTTTACAATGTTAAAGCTTTTGAGCTTCATAACTTTTTTTTAAAACTTGAACTATGAATTGATATTTTTTTTGTACCCAAAAATTTCTTATCATCAAGGCATATAGAGACATTCATCGAGGCTACTCACCTCAGCTCTGAAGTAGCCAGCGTAGCCTAGGGCCAGTTTCCACATTGACGAAACGATTAAATTTTTTTTTCAAAAAATGAATTCGTTTTTCACTTTTGAAATTATATAATTTTTTCTATCATCTACTATAATATTGTGATATGAGTAGTGAAATTATTTAAAATGTAGCCTACAATAATTATGATGATTTTCAAAATGTCAACTTCATATTTTCACAAATTTTCATTTCACTATTTTGAAGATTATTTAATGGCGAAACTGAGCTTAGGGTAAGGTATAAGAACATTTTAGTAGGGTACATTCCAACATGCTTTCAAGTTAAACTCTAAACCTCAACATTAATGATGGATGTCATGGTGGTATGTAGTCCATTACTGTACTAGGAGGAATGCACTAGTTGCCCTAACATGTTTTTGGTTTGGTGCATGATGTCTTCAGGAGCAATTGAAAACTCAAATTTGATACAAGACACCAACCAAGCTGTACATAATCACGCACCACCGAAACAACATAAGAATGTGTATATGTGTGAACTTAGTGTCATTTTCTGGACTTGTATACTTGGGGGAGTCTATAAGAAACTGCCCCAAACTTAGTTTTAATTTAGCTTTGGGTGTCCATAAGAATCCGCCCTAGTTCAAAGGCTTCTTGGTGGCAGGAAAACATAGAATACAACACACCCTCTAGAAAAATAGGCAATTTTTCTCAACACTTTCCAATCATATGACTTGGAAATTGATTACATTATGGGAATTTGGTAGTCATGTTCTTGAGAATATGGCATGATCATTTATTAGGGTTTTGGATTTAAAATGCCATTTGTGAATATGTTTTTGGCACTATTCTTGAAAACTTATGGGATTATCAATTGGGGTCTATTTAAATGTAGATCACCACAATGATTTGGCAATTCTTGTAGTGCCAAATCAAAATTGTAGTCTCTTACATTGGTTGGCCCCATTGTTGGGTTACCTTGAATAACCTAATCCCATGTGGCTCTTATGACCGACCCTTCTTGTGATTGGAGGGACACAATTGTAGTTTCATGTTTGAGTCCTCTTCCTCCTTTGCTTTGTTCCAAATCAAAACTTCCATCCAAGAAATCTCACTTTGCTCAATCACATTGACTTGAAAGCTTGAAAAGGTCACCTTTTGCACATTCAAGATACCAACTGTGAACAACTCCATCTTTTGGTTTTGGCTCTAAGAAGGATGGGGTGAAAGTGTTTGTGGGACTTGTTTCTTAACTTGTAAACTTCATGAATACATCTCCAATATCCCATATCATAAATTTTGATTTTGCTATCACCCATTTTTCTTATGAATTTGAATGTGTGCTCATGATGAAATGTTAAATTCTGTATATAGATTTTGGTAATGTCCAATCAAAAAAAAAATTGTTGTGGGCAAAATGGGCAACACATGATCATGGTCCAAAATTGTAGCACGTCAATCACACCATATGGTTAAGGAGTAGGTAACTAGCAAGAGGGCACTGGTCACTGGGAATGAATATTAGAGGCATGGATGTGTTGAGACTATTTCTAGTAACCAACACCCTTTTGATGGCACCCAACATAACCATCCCTAAGGAGAATCAAGATGCCCTCTTTTCGTCCACACCAAGAATGGCTATAGCATTTTTCATCCACTCGGAGAATAGTTTGAGATTTATTGTGCATTGAGAGCTTAAGGTGGTAGGTACCTTGTGCTAACTAATAGTTGGCTAATGAGGCACCAGGTTAAAAGGTGGTCGGTTGTGTGATGCCAAATGATGTCCAATTTCAATTTTTGGGTTTGCTTGGTTTGTGGTTAGTCTTTGGCCATTGTGGGTGGATGAGGAATGGCAATTGGGAACAATGCAAACACATTGATGCATGAATATCAGTGTTGGGTGGGCATCAAACCCTAGTTCAGAATCAATCTCGTTTTCAACTGATTATCGGTCAATGATACTCAGGTTGATACCTTGGTTTCTGTATCCAGAAGAAAATAGAGATGACAAAGACACTGAGGAATTGCATGCCGAGTCACAGAGGCTTTTTACAAGGTGAAAACCCGCTTGTTAAAAGCCTCCCATGGTCTATTCTTCAGATGGTTTATATGGCAAGTTTGCAGTGTGCAGTTTGATCCTTTAAGCTTCTGGGATGTGTGGGAAAAAACATAGGCAAAATTGTGTTTTTAATGTGCCTTTGTTCCATCTTGTACTCTTATATGTGTACTCTATCCTGCAATATGCCAGGATCAAAAGTGAATGTGATGATTTTTTTCTATTCTTTTTCTTTCTTAAATCACCACAATGCTACTGAAATATCCAATAGTGAGGATTGTTGAAAGAGAGAGAGATTTCAAGACATGATATTTGATTTATGATTGCAATTTTGTGCTTGATTGCAGGAAAGGACTCCTATTGAAGAGGTGTGTTCCAACAACTCCAGTGCACAAGAGAAGGACTCTCTTTAGAAGACGTAGAGGAACATTCCAAGTTGTTTGGCCTCAACAAACTTGAAGAGAACTTCTGAAGTTTGATAACTTCTGAAAGCTCTACCACCACATACGTTCCAAGTCTTTTGAATTCCAGCAAGGATCCCAGTGGCATCTTACAACCTTAGTTGTTCTTTTCCTAAAAAGAGTTTCTGAGTTGTTACTGTTTGAATTTCTTACTTCAATATTTGTCTTGGTTCCGCAGGTTTTGATACCAATTCATGACCTTCCCAGGATAGAAGGTGATGTCCAGAATTTCAGAAAAGAAGGAAAGACTTGAGAGTCCTGGTCTTCACTAAGGAAGATGGTGTTCTTGTGTTCATGTGGATTGGTTTTTCTTGGGTGTAGGAATCTATGTTTCTTAAGTTTCTACAACTCATCTGGAAATCCCTTGTCATGGATGATGGAGGCTGCTGCCCTCATGGGCTCTCATCATGATCAATGGAGGTGTAAAACACCATCATTTTGCTATTAGAACAAACAGATAGTTTGTGATGTTGCACACTTAAAATGTGAAGTATTCTGGTTTCTGTTATTCGTGGTCTTGTCTCTCTTTTAATCAGAATATCCTTAGTAATGCATGAATAGAATTTTGATTCTAATTTGCCAGAACTGGCAACCTGTTTTGGTGCTAAACCATCCAGCAGACTGTCAAGACTTTGTCAGCATTATGACACTCTTGGTAATTAACTCTACAATCAGTTTCCTAGAGGAAAACAATGTGGGAAATGTTGCAACATCTTTGATGGCATGCCTTGCCCCCAAGACTAAGGTTAACAACATCATCTACAAAACCAAATATCCATTCCAAGGGAAGGACACACAACCCAAGAACAGTTCATCATACAACAACAAGAGGATGGACAGAATCCCCTGAAGCAGCAACAAGAATGTGGGATCCCTTGGTATCAGTCTCAAGTCCACAAAGGCAAGAGGTTGCTGGATTTTTCGGGCATAGATTTTCACATATGCATTTCGAGAAGCCATGATGAAGAAGGTCATGGACTCAAAGCAGCAGCAGCAGCAGGCTTTAAGAATGGAATACAGTGTGGATTAGATACATTGGGTGATAGCATTTGCATGTGTAAGCTTACTTGATGCATTCATTCCCCTCACGCTTTTATGTGCATGCAATCTTGTCCTGTTTTGTGTGTGGGTTACCTTTTAATCAGATCCCATCATGTCTGCCAACTTTTAAGGAGTGGCAATACAAAATTCAAGAGCCCTGATGATCACATACCTATTATTTGACATGCATCTGCTGTGAATGCACAAGAAGAATGAACATAGGGCGACTGGAATAAACGAATTATCAATTTGAAAGATGGAATCTTGAGAAAGGCTCTTGGCATTTTGTTCGTGTTGAAATTGGAAGTACAGGGATGCCTAACTTCTGGGCAATTGGGTGTGTGAATGCTTTCCAAGGGCCAAAATTAACCCAAAATTAGTACATTACATATCTTTGCTAGCTCTACTTTTTGAAAGCTCCTTCTACATGGATGTTCTCCAAACGTGGGTATGCTTGTATCTGCCAGGTAATGAATTTATCTAGTCAAAGGTGCATTCATTTTGCTAGAAGCTGGCATAGCTATTGTTGTTGTTTTGTACTTTGAGAAGATTTGTGACTAGGTCTGAAGATTTTGGTGCCACTGATGCAGTGAGCATCAGGTGAGTGGTATGCCAGCAGTTCAGATCTTCCTCCATGAAAAGCAGTCCTATGTCTTGTGTGCAAAGAGTATCCCTGGGAGGAATCCAGCTGATTGGAGTTATGCTCACAGCATATTGAGAATTCCTTCTGGTATGGTCAGAGATTGGATGCTAATGACGTCATAGAATGTCTCTGTCATGTTGCTCTCTGGGTGTATATAAAACCCTGTGCCCTCTCCCACACAAACAACTAGAATCTGATGAGCTTTTTCCATGAACTGTTGTAGATAGCAGCATGAGATGCTAATGTTTTGTATTTGACTTGAAAGGAATCAGAGACAGGAGAGAAGCTATCATATCCATTAGTGAGCATTGCATTGTTTTTGGAGGTTATGCATCATGATCCTTCATGACCGATGACAAACCCATTTTTGGGTGATATTATAATTCAAGCTGGGCACCGCGAATGTCAGCACACATG
>Ga0209208_10007945_pt1 | contig 14251 bp, 7 predicted proteins | sample S1TSphfallax_3_FD_187694 | JGI IMG/M metagenome (GOLD analysis project Ga0209208, IMG submission 187694) | Host-associated microbial communities from peat moss isolated from Minnesota, USA - S1T2_Fd - Sphagnum fallax MG (SPAdes) (version 2) | ecosystem: Host-associated > Plants > Peat moss >...
TAAATAAGTAATGGTTTTCATATGGCCTTCTCTGCCTCTTTTTAGTTGGATTACAACACACAATTGGCAGGCCTTCTTGGGTCCACCTGACCTAACCATTGTTCAAAATCCACACGCTCATTGTGCAAATCATGAAAACTATTATGTTATGGAGTGTGCCTGGTGTATGCCATTGAGCTCATTTAGCTGCCAGTTGAGAAATTTTGGCAAGCTCAGAGGCACCTCACCAGGCACAATTGCCTGTACTTGGCATGATCCAGAACACAAAATATTCAGGCCACCATTGTCATAGTTTTTGTTGTTGTCTGATCTACGGTTCTTGCGGTTTCCCTGAAACCCTAATGATTGATTCTTAATAGGAAGGGAGCATGTTGTGTGATGCATGCCTCAACGCAATCATATGCCTTGTGTGTATTTTAGTTGTATTGTGGATTTTGCTTTAGGAGTCTTGACATGAGCAATGTCCCATATTTACAACCAAGGTGCTTTGAGCCCTTTTTCTGACTTATGTGTACAGGCTTGTTTATCCCACAGGCTTAATTTTTCTTATTTGATACTAGATGATGTTCTGCAACGTTCTGCAGATAGTAGAGAGTTGGGAGACCAAGAAGTTCACTTTGTGATGTGCATTTGAATGGAACATCACCATGTGTCAAACGCTTTAAAACAAACGTTTGGTGACCTTGCATGTCTTTGTGGGGCCCTCTGCAAATCACATTGATGTTTCTGAATTGTGCTCCAACATGTTTCAATCATCCATAGGAGATTTTTTTTTTCAATTTTGTAGTTTTGAAACTTTGGCAAATTCTTCCAGATATTTGGCAATTTTTTTCAAGTTTACACTATAAAATAAACTACAAAATTTTCCAATTTTTTTTGTAGCCCAAGCGTGAAAATATTGTTTAGGAAAATGTACAAAAAGTGGCAATCATCATTAAGGGAATTTAGCCAAATGTGGCAATAAACTAAATGTAAAGCTCAAATCTTTAATCATCCTTCTATATTTCTGGCTACTACTGGAAACCAAATCTAGAAATCTGGCAAGTTTTTACTGTTTTTTTCATTTCTGGATACTGAAACCCTGAAACACACTTCATTTTCAAGTTTTAATTTTGAACTTTTGGCAACATTTTGCCTGCAAAAAAAAGGATGATTCTGATGCTATGGTGTACATGCGCTGTGCCATGCAAATGGCTAATTGACTTGATTTGCACGACTAGGCCTAAGTATCAGCGAGTTGAAGGTTTTCAATTTAAGAATACACAGCAGGCCACATGTCTTGATGGGAAATTTTGAATCCAGGCCATGGGTTGCCTTGCTGGCTGCAAAGGCAACAGGGACTGAACAGTTGAACAACTTTTGATGGATTGTGCAGCATCCAAAATTTGCTAAGTGTGAGGAGCATTATGAGAAGGGGAGGGACAATTTTCAACAAATGCAATGGCAATGCACAACAGTTTCAGTTTAGTTCAAGAACTTAATTGAATAGCTAAAGATTATGACTGCTTAAAGAGGGTAATGCATCCATTTACACAGATCATATGAATCGGCTTTGAGTTAGACATGCATGTCCGGGTAGAATCCTTTTTCATATGTAAGCGAAATTGTGTGAGAAGAGGATCGTTCAACAGGATTTCCACATGCAATGTGATTGCTGGTGGGGATGTCACGATTTCCTGACAATCTGGGAAAGGGCAGAAGGCATTAGCAATATCACAAGAAATCAAACGGGATGAGGTGAGCCAAACACTCAAAATTGTGGGGATTTTTGTATGTATGTGTGCATTGTTAACACTGTTTGATGTTGGTAGGTGCATTCATGAACAGATCATTAATGCTCGTTTGAGTTGAAGGCATCAGCACTGTCTCTGGAAAAAAAAGTACATTTGTGCTGATGCTAGATTTAATGGAATTTATTTCATAATTTTCAGGTTTAAGGTGTGGAAAAAATTGAGTTTTTAGTGGATTTTGTTATATTGGAAATTCAAAAAATTTACAAAAACTTGATTTGGAAGAAAAAATCAGTTGAGTGTGTTCACACTTGTGCCAACGGCCCAGGCTACCCTAGTACATATAATAGGTATCAGTGAAGGTGCTGGCTAGTTCAGCCAATGCATAATTGTGTATTCTCATACAGGGTTCTCCAAGTTGCCAATGCGATATCTGACCAGGTCGTCCCTTTTACAAAATGCCCACCCCATTATTACCTTTTATAATGTACCCTCTACATACACTGTGAAATCTGGAGCACTGCTTTATGGGGTATTCAATGTCTCGCCATACCAAGATGCTCATTGTCATGGATTTTAGCTCCTACAAAACTTATTAGCATTTGTCTACTAGCCCCAAACAATGTTGTTTTTGTCAGTTGTAGCCAAAGTGGCAGTGATCAATGGGAAATTTTAGCCAAATTTGGTTACAAGCTGAATATGAAAGAAATTTTTTTAAACATCCTTCTACATTTTTTGCTACCTACTTGAATCATGTGTAAAAATCTGGCTTATAAAAAAAAATGTGGTCGAATTTCTCGATATTGAAGATGGAAAAAAGCACTTGATTTTAGCACTTTTATTTTTTAGTACAGGTTTCTGGCTATATATATAGCCAGCAAAAAAAGCTTGGGCCCCATCACACTGTGCAGGAGCCGCAGCACTTTTCCTCACACCCCCGGAAGTTCAATGGGGGTGTATAATGTCAAAATATAGGTGAATGAAATTCTTACACACTCAATTGTGATTATTCACTAGATCAACAAAACAAATATTTTCATTTTTAAATGTGTTGATATTGCATTATCTTCATCCCAAAATGCACTTCCTTGCTATGAAAATGAACTCATTAACAATACTTGAATTTAAAACTTTCATTATAATCTCATGTTACATTATGTATATTCATTGAAGAAAGTTTTCACTATGATAACAACAAAAAAGACAATACTTACATCAAAATGAGAAATCTCGCACTGGAAAGGTTATGGGAAGGGCAATATTCTCATATATCACAACAAAAAATCATTGTGTCCTGTGTAATATGTGAAATTTTATGCAATATGAAAAAGTTTGCTTATTAACTTTAAACTATTGTATATTAATTATTTGAAATAATATGGTGTTACCAATACATAAAGAGTCAAATCCATTAATAAATTTATTAGGTTTTACAATGAATTAGGTAAATTCATAGCAAATTTGTCAATTGCTTAGTCATTGCCAAGGAGTTGATATGGACAAGTAAATTCACTAACATATGAACAACTATTTTTTTGTTGAATATTTTGAATATTAAATATTAAATATTTACTCCAAATTATCTAATATGAATTATTTATTCATTCAATTTATTTTTTAATTGAAAGTTTCAAGAATATTCAAACCTATTTACCTAGGTAGGTAGAAAACTAGCACCTACTTACTTGTGTAGGTAGCCAAATAGGTAGGAAAGGGAAATTGTAAACAAAATCAATAGCCAAAAAAGTTTCATTTATGCTGCAATTTCCATTTAAGGTCAAGCATTTCTTCACTTATACGAAATTGACATATGTATTTTTGAGTGACAAATAAAAGGAAAACATGTTCTTTATATAGCTTGTGAGATGAGATTCAAAGACAAAACAAATGGGTTAAGCCTTTTATTTGCACTTTAGTTTTAAATTGAGATGGAATTGAAACGTTTCTAAAAGCCAACTTTAGTTAGTAATATCTTTTTCATATTATGTCCAAATGAAATAATTTAAACTTCATTTTGTCATTTTCCCACAATCTACACATTAAAACTATACACATAATTATTTTTAAAAACTCAAATTAAAAAACATTGCATGTAAATCTTGCATTTCAATACATTTCAATTGGACATTTTTTTATAAAATCATCATTCTCTTTTTCATACTTTGTCTAAATGAAACAAAATATTAAAAATATGAATTTGATTATATAATTATAAAATATAAATAACTTATATATTATATGAATTTTATTCCAAAAATATTTTATGTATATATTATGTAATAAATAAATATTTTCATATATTATATATAAATGATCTTATATTGATAAAATCAAAAACATTATATTGTCATGGATGAATATTATGCTTTACATTTTTATCAAGTGAGGCCCACAATAAAATATTAATTAATTAATAACATATATATATACATATAATATATTATAAACTATTTATTATATATTTCTATGTTAAAAAATATTGAATTTTGATTTTGTTTTGTTATAAACGTTTTTTAACATTTTATTAAATAAAGGTAGAAAATAAAATCTAGTTTTTTTTCAGAATTAATATAAAATTTAATTAAAATAATATATAATTTGAAAAGTTTAACCAAGAAGTGATATAGATTTTCCAAGAATTATAAGTTTAGTTAAGAAGAGGTATAGGTTTTGCCATTGCAAAATGAGCAGGGTGGTGGGTAAATGGGTTAGTTGGGTGAGTAAGGGTGGTACAAGGTGAAAAAAAATTGACTGTTGAAGGGTGAGCAAATTTTTTTTAACTCAAACCTTTCTGACTGCAGGATGTTCAATAACTGGGATGAACACTAGTTCATCCCAAACGGAACTGGTGTAGTCATGGGGGCTGGGTCACTCCAGCCCCCTGTTCACTCACCTGCCTGGTACTTGCAGCCTGTGGCATCGCACTTTCAAGCTGTATGCGTAGTGCAGCGTTTTTTCGTGGACCCTGGAAGTCTTTTTTTTGGTTGCAGAAACGATGATGACTGGATTCGTGGAATGGCTCAGCTTGCTTTGAGTCTGTGTGGAAACAAATGTGGAACATGAAGGGTTTAGGGTTTCCTGTCTGTTTCAATTTGAGAGTGAAATCACCAAAAGGAAACAAAACTCATATCCAACAACCACAACTTGTATTTATTCTGACATCTATCTAGTATACTTGTTATTTTCCAACATGGTATCTCTACACGAGCCACCTTTGCCATCTTTGGCCAATACCTCCATCTTCAAAGATGCTCCATGGTTGGGTGGAAAGCATGATGGATATCCTTTGTTATCATTCAAAGACTACATAAGAGCACGTCCCAAGATCTCTACTCTTTCAAGTCGTGAGCGTGCAGCAGAGTTGCAATGTGTGTTGACATTCGGCCTGTTGGAAGCAGTGATGGAAGTTAAAATCCTTGAAAGCACGCTACTACAACAAGTTGCTGACAACAACTGTAGTATTGGTGGTGACAGGAACAAGGTGTTCATGACAAGCAAAAATTTCCCAGCACTGTTGAAGGATTGGCGGAACCGTGTCCTACAACTTGGAAATGGGGAGCCATGTCAGCAGTGGGCAAAACGCATTCAGACTACACTCAAGCAGGCACGTGGAATGCTCATGATGGATGTGTCATGTAGATTGTTTCAGGATGCAGGGTTGCAGTCGCATGAACTGGTAGATATCCTCTTCCAAATAGGGTCTATCGCTGAAGCTCTGGTGTCCTCAAGAGCAATTTTTCCACAAAACTTTGTACATCATGGGTTTGGTTCATGGTTGTTTATACTAAACACTAGGCCATACATACAACACACAACAGACATGGTTGCGAATGGATGGTGTCCATTCACAATTGAGATTTTGTCAGAAAGTGTAAGCATGCTGGGATACGCACGCACTTGCAAACATCCCCATATCAGAGAATTGTCTGAGGCACATAGGAAATGCACCACACAATCATGTGTGATAAATATGATCGATACTACCAATTATGTGCCAAAACATGTCATAGGAACTTGCAATTGTGACAGGTATAAGCCGTCATTAGAGAATGTCATTAGTTCCCTGTCAGTTGGTAAGATACCAGTGATCCAATGCCCTCCGCCCCATGAGGAGCTACTTTCCAGTGACTCTGTAAGGATGCCTTATGTAGCGATATCCCATGTGTGGGCTGATGGATTAGGGAGCACAACTGAGGAAGGACTCCCAGCATGCCAAATCAGGCGGCTTGCGACATTGACCAGGCAGCTGACACAGGATGGGGCATTTTGGATTGATGCACTTTGCATCCCTGCTGTCAAAGATATGAGGAAACGGGCAATAGGGTTAATGGCCAAGACCTACAATGAGGCAGAAGTTGTGCTGGTGATTGATTCCAGCATCCGAGCAACTTCAGTTTCTGCACCACGTGAGGAGAAATTGTTACACTTGTTGTCCTCAGGATGGATGCAACGGCTCTGGACTCTCCAAGAAGGGATTTTGGCTCAGAAGCTTGTTTTCGAGTTTTCAGATGGGTTGGTAGCCTTGGAAGAGCTTTTGCCAATGGGAGAAGAGATGTTTAACCCTGTGCTTGTTGGCCTTGCAGCGGAACATTTTCAGCTTAAAAAGCACCAATTTAGGCCTGGTAGCTTTGACATCAATGATGCGGCAAGCGCTCTCCGCTGGCGGACTACAAGCAGAGAAAGCAATGAGACGCTTGCAATCTCTGGGTTGTTCAACCTCGATGCTTTTGAACTAGCTAACGTTCCACCAGATCAATGCATGCAAACTTTCCTCCTCTGCATCCAAAACTTGCACAGGGATATCATCTTCCTATCTGGTGTGAAATTGAACAAAGAAGGGTTTCGTTGGGCACCTAGAACACTAATGCGACATTTACCCACTAGCTTGGATTTTGGTGAGTACAAGGCACTCTGCACATCCACCGGCCTCATGGCAGAATACTGTGCTATATATTTCCTTGAGATGGTCATTGATGGCGAACATGAATGGTGCATTCATGACTTATCTAAACAACGATTTTATAAAGTCATAGATCAATGGTTGGGGCCTGATATCATGGAAGCTGGATATGCCACTTCTTATTCCTGCAGTGTTATATTGTTAAGGAAATTGCCAGAGGTGTCAGATATCACATCTTGTGCAGTGGTTCTAGTTCAGGGCCTGGTTCCAAGAGAAGGCCCTGAAGATGAAGGAGATAGAATGTTGTGTGAGTTCAAGAAACGATTGCTTCTACAAGACATCACCGAAACCCAATACAATAGCAGTAGGGCTTTGACAAGAGTGATTCCAAAGTCTGGGAGGATGAGAGTGAAGATTGTTTGAAGCATGATCAAAGCAATTTAAGCAATTGTTCAACTTAATATCATATATATATTTATTGCTGTGCAACTATGGGTCACCATCTAACTGGCGTGTTCCAAAGATACATATATAGATATATGGAAACAATAGGTATGTACTATGACATGACACATTAGCTATGACTTCTTGAATTCAATTTTTTTATGAGAGAAGGAAAGGGGAGTAGATTATCTGTGCCTCTTTGAATAGTTAGTTCCACTGGTGAGAATTTGTGCATCAGATCACATGATTAATGGATTACTTGCACTGCCAAAGCTACTTCTGGTAATCAGGCCTCTTTTTTAATATGACCCAGCTTTCTCATAAGATTGTTACGGGTTTTCTCAGTGCAATTCACAATCTTCATATGCGGATTGATCTCACACAACTGTGAATAGATTCAAGGATTTAATCACAGTATGTTTCATTAGCTTTCACAGCCATGTACCTTCTTATTGTAGAAAAAAATAGGTCATAGTTTATAGTTGCAAATATTGCATGTTCAGGTCACTAGCAACATGATGAGCATGCATGTTATAGAGCTTCCTTGCACTTCATGAACAGATTCTAGGATTTCAGCATCAGTATGTCTCATCAGCTTCTGACAGCTATATACCTTCTTGTTGCTGAAAAAATTTGGCCATAGTTTCCTATTGCAAATATTGCATGTTAAGGTCACAGCAACATGGTGAGCATGTATGTTATGGACATTCATTGCATTTTGTGCATATGCTAGTTGCCAGATTTCCTATTTTATTTATTTCCATGATTGATTATGCTGGTCATATGCCTTCTATGAATTGCAGAGGAAGAAATCAATCAGGAGGAAGCAAGGATGAAGCCTGCCTATGCTTGGCAGATCAAGTTGCTGTCAACAGTATAGGCCATCCACACTCAATGAAACTTTGAAAAGCGTTTCAAGGTGTGCATTCACGTAGGCTTGAAAAAATACTTCAAACTCCCAATTAACATCATCCATGACTATTGATGTAAGATTCCAACAAGTTTTTTCATCCAAAGTCATTTGCTTGGGCTTGGGCCCTAAACTATTTTAGTGTAAACCCAAACTAATCATCCTTCATAGTTTGGACCAATGAGAAATTTTATATTTGTGTGGTCCCAACCCCAAACCTTCTAGTGTAAACCATCCCTAAGTCTAAACAAGCCGTTTGGTAATCTAGAGAATGTACCTTGGTATTCGGGAACTAACCACTAAGATTTTTAACACAAGGTTTGATTGGGTCTAATTGAAGTTTAAATCTGAGTTCATTGGTGTTATTCTGGATAGACCAAAATCTAAATAGTTAGCTCTGTTTTTATTGCAATGGATTCTTTCCATTTGTTCAAAAAATAGAAAACTTTAAACCATTATAAATTAAAGTATCCTAGTAGGGGTTGGTTATCACATGCTCTCACTTTGCCTTCTTTTGGACCATTTTCGCATCTGGTTCTCTTAAGTCTTGTTAATATTTGTTTGTTGGCAATTGAGCTAGGACTTAGTCTTTTGTTTTTTGGTTGCTCTTCTAATTTCTTTGTTCTTGTTGTGTTGTGGCACAATTTTGACAGGATTTAATCATCAAACCATTAGGCCTCCATAACACTTCTTTTTTAATATCTCAAAGGATGCAATCATCTAGATCATGTGGAATGTGGCTTTTAACATTTGACCCAGCTGCTTTCACAGGGTGTAAGTTTCTAATTTTCTTCTTCATATTTCTGCCCTGTTTCAAAGCTTCCTTGAGAGGATGCCTTCTTGGGGTAGGTCTGTGTTGTCTAATATGACTCACATATTGGCTTGGACTTGGTCCAGTGTTGTGAATGTAAACATAAATTTCATAATGATTTTTTTTTTTAATATTCTGTGTAAGTATAAGTGTTTAATATTCATTTACGTTTGTGTAAATGTAAAACCATGTAAATTTCTTTTAAAACAATGTAAAAAATGTGATTTTTACTTGGGAGAGAGGATTTCATAATTTTTTGGTGATAGGCCAACCAAATGGCTCATTGCAAAAACAAAACCATAAAAATATGCACCCACAACTAATCAAGTGAATTTTTTTTTAATTGTATAGAGTTTGTAATCCAAATTGATGAATGTTCTAAAATTTTCAAAGTGCAGCAATGAAATTGTGACAACTGGTCCATGTCGCCTAATGTAAACTAATGGCTCACGTTCAAAGGAGGAGAAGAGAATATTTATAACTAAAAGTAGCGGAGACAAAATTTAATTCAAATTTAGAAATACACCTGTGCGTTTAAACAGCAGTCTCCAATTATCTTGTGAAATAACAATAATGATAGAAAAGTAATTGACAAGAGAAATAAAAAAAGGTTCAAAGATAAAATATTTGAAGACCCTATGTGCCAAACCATAAAAACTTTAACTTCAAACATTGAAATGACATAATAGGCTAAAATCAATTGGTGTTGGCACTTGCCTGCTGAAGCTAACCATCCCATACAATAATTAAGAGTGAGTTCAGAGGTTAACCCTTGAAAGCACAAATCAACCTTGCTCTGAAAATAACCAGTGAGGGGAAATTAAACATCAAGAATTCCTACTGTTCCTTCAAAACATCTTTACACCCAAGGATCCATGTGCTTCGGAGAACTAGATTGTGAACAAGGGTAGGTGGTTTTGGGTCAACTTGGAATGGCACCCACCACTCGTTTTGTTTCAATGGAGAAGCTTCCATGCCAATATTCCTACTGTTGTCTTCAATCCACAATCCACTTTCGCAGAAAAGAACTAACACCCAATGATCCATGTTCTACATAGAACTAGATTGTGAACAAGGGTAGTTGGTTTTGGGTCATGTTGGATGGCACCCACCACTTGTTTTGTTTCAATGGAGAAGCTTCCATGGTTATATATATTTTATCAAAGCTGGTGTGGTCGTTCACCAAATCAGGTACACACACCATCACATGTCCTTAGCCAACCACTTTTTGAGAAGTCACTGCTCTGATGTGTACAGTCTGATGTTGAAAGTAGAATGCCTGATGTAACAGTGATGACATTTTAGATCCCATATTCACGTAGAGTGAAGATTTTGATGCTCACATATGATTCAGCTACATGTGAGAATGTGATTCAGCTACATGCAGTTCTGAGACGGGTGTTGAATCAGTATAGGCCATAAGGAAATAGACTTGGAGATGAATTATGAAGAAAAACCAAGCATGTGGTCTTAATGGATCACTAGAATATGGAGGGGTAAAAATGTCATAAAGCCCTTACTAACCAAGCCTAATCAACCATTGTTTTTCTGCTATATTTTGCACTATTGCAATTTTTTTGAAAGCTTTTGGTTGCAAATTCAATGATGTTTTTGGAAAGAGTCCCCAAAATTCGACAAAGATTTCCAGATGTCTGTATATGGTCTACTAGGTAGCAAAAATTTCATAAGGGTATTTAATTTTTCTCCCACATTTTTAATAGCCAAATTTTGGCTAAATCAGGTTATGGATGATCACCACCTCAGCTAAGTCACAAAATTCAGGGAAAAAAAATACCGAGCCTCCTGTGTTATGTGTAAATATCAATTCACTGGAATATGAACACATTTCCAGGAGACATCAAAGTGAAGAAAAATGAACCCAGCAAACATAAAGCCACCAAAAGAAATGTTACTTTCCATGCTGAAATGCATAAAATTCTCTGTCAAAATTAAGTCAAAACAGGCATGATCAAGAAAATAAAACATTTGCAACTGATTTGTTCTACAATGGGCTCAAACCAAACAAGAAAGAAGAGCTGAATGGCAGTTAATGATTATCATGAGACTTCAGGAAGCCAAGATAAAACCAGCTTATGTTCTAGAAGACTCAACAAAATCCATTAGCAACAGCCTAATGGATTAGAATTTAGTAACTTATATCGGCTCACCGAACATACAAATTCTACACAGAAGGGTCACACTGTTGGCACTGGGTCCCTAATTGAATTGAATAATACCAAAGTCAACAAGTCTTGTTGGCAAATCTCATAAGAGTTATTTTGACAGTAGAATATGGTAATAGCCTGCGGTATGATGAAATCAAGCATTGTTCCGAAGTAGTAAGGACACTTACAGACAATGCTTTTGAAAGTCCACAAAAAGTCCACACAAGGTCCAAAAGTAAAGTGGACAATCTACTAATAAATTCATCACCAACTACATTTTGTGTGCATACAATTGTTAGGTGCCTTTCACATATTGCTAGACATTTGACAAGTAAACAACACAGAGAGGCAGGAAACCTAAAATGAAGAGGCAGGAAAGCTTCAGTTCTTGAACCTGTGTCATTCCAAATGGTCAGATCTTTCTTGATGCATTATCTAGCAGGGTGCAATTGAGATCAAATGAGCAAATCACCATACTTTACAAAATGATTGCATGTTCTTTTTTGGGTCTAAAAGTGACTTTTTCATATAAATGAATTCTTTTTTTTTAATTTGTGAAAATTGTTATGGTAAATGCTTATAACTGTTCAAGTACATGAATTTTTTTTAAATATAATTTTTGAGTACATATGAACTTTTGAAAATGTGTTGATTCTTGGTAAATTTAATGTTGCATTTTTTTAAATGATAATAATTTCAAATCATAATTTTATATGTATAATAAACTACAACTTTTCTTAACAAATCATATACATTATACCCCACTTATATGTGGTAAAAGAAATTTGAAGCTCTAAAATTTTAGATCAAATTCGGAAAGTTCTTTGAAATTTTAAATTTTTAAAATATCGCATATTTTAAAGTATGAGCGCTTTTCAAATGTGGCTAATAGGTCTTTGTCTTCTTAAAATTTTCCCATCAATTTTGTTTTATTATATGTCTTATGAGTCCTTTTGATAATCCTTTGCAAAATTGATTCCTTCTTACACAATAGGTGTTTATTTTCAAAGGTTTTTAATCAAAACTTAAAACTTAAAATTTTATTAAATGGATTTTTTATTTGAATTCCTTAACATTCATATGAATGAAAAATGAACAACTTGCCATGATTGTCATGGTTTTAAATGGTACAACATAAATATTTTTTCAATTTTAATTTATTTTATTTTTCCATCGTTCGATGCCTACTTTAGCTTGTTTGATTGTGACATTACTTTACAAAATGCATCTCATTCTTGTTCTAGTTTGAAAATTTGAAACAAAAATCCACTTCTTCATTTGCATAACAATCCAACAAAGGTTTTGCTTACAAAAAAAATTCATGGGTGTTTAATTCCACAATAGTATTATTTTTCCAAACACAACCTACTATGATTGAATAACCCACAATAATTTGGTTTATTATGTTTCCAATATATCAAACTCAAATTTTAATTCACATGCAAAACAACATATCAAAATTCAACTACATTTCAAATTGGTTACACAAAGCCAAGAATCATGAAAGTTTCATGAATTTTAAATTTAAAAAATTGGTCATCATTGACCCATTATATAAAACAACATTTGTTTTTTAACATTGTTGGAATTGTCAACAACTTTGTGTCCTATAATCTAAAAATGAAACATCAAAAGCACACGCATTTGTGATATTTGTGAATCGCCTAATTGTTTTGGCAAGTTTGTCGACCTCTTCGACTCTAGTATCATGCACTGATACATATGATGCTTTGTCTACACTAGGAAGCTTCCATGCATTAAGAATTTGGTTCTTGTCCTTACCATTAGCTTATGATGAATTCAGGGTCCTAAATGGCATAGTGTAATTCTCTCCATATAATTTTCGGTATACTCAAAGGCCCTACAGGTGAATTGTGAAATAGCTCGACTAAGACCATGCATCCAAGTTTATCAAAGTTCATTTTGATAAATGCATTGGGTTTGTCCATCATAATGTAAAATGAAAAATGTAAACTTTGCAACAATGAATTGGAAGAGTTTTTTGTTTTTGGTATTTTGCATTTGTTATTGATAAGGGATAAATACATTTATTGCATTGGGTTACATCACCTTCAATGCTAAAAAATGCAACCTTCAAGCTTTTAAAACTTACTACACTATAATGATAACACACAAAACAACTAAGCTTCATCACCAAATACATCCCTTGACTACCATAAACAAAAAAACACAAGAATTAAAATTGGATTTCATGTTTATTGAACTTAATTGGAGCTTTGAAAAGCCTTTGAGTTTTTTCCATCATCGAAGTTCTTTTGTTCCTTCATTTCTAGAAGTTCCTAACACCTTTAATTCTTAAATTTTTTGATACTCACCAATTAAATTTGTATATAATTAGATATAATTTGTAGGTAATTTTCCTTATTTCAAAAAACCACCCAACATCGGTACATTTCCACTCCTCAAACATTAGAGGTTGTAGCAAAATGGTCAAGGATCCCCCATGGGCAAATATTTTGATTCCTATCAATACAACTATCCAAAGTTGGATTGCACAATGTTTAATGTTAGTGGTAGCTTCACAAGTTAGGCATAGAATATTCATGCAACCTACAAAACTCCAACTTACAATTAGAATGTAGTTGCAAATCATCATCTTATTTTTGTAAAGTCTTGTTACACCTATGGTGCCCAAGAATGCAACAAACAAAAGAACAACCAAGGGCAACACCTTTTGAACATACCTTAGGTAGCTTAAATTAACCTAACCTAGGCCTACTAGGTAGGTATGTAACTAACCTAGGCTAGGCCACTTGGGTTACTAAGTAGGTAGCCTAACCTAATATCAGGTAGGTAGCTTAACCTTAAACCTACTTAATAGTTTAAGCTACCTACCTCATATGTTTAGGCTAGATTTATTAATTATAGGTTAGTAGGTACCTATAAGGCTTAATAGGTTATAACCTACATGTTACCTAAATACATGCATTTATTAATAAGTACCTCCTACCTACCTAGGTTAACCTACCTATTTATGTAAATAGTGTAAAAAAATTCATGGAAACTGACTACAATATGTTAGTTCAAAGTCATGTTTATTACAATATGTTGTCAAAACTGAATCACCTTATGAAGTGGTGGTGCAATGGTTAAGGACTTAATTCCTCAATGTGGAGGTGACGAATTCAAGTCCCCATATTTGCAACCTAAGTTACTTTAACTACATAGGTGACCTAATCAAATAGCCTAGGTTATAAAGCCTATTAAACCACCTAGCCTAGGCTACTTGGCCTAGCCTAGGGGGCTTGGTTTTACCTAAGTGGATTGGTC
>Ga0209208_10007946_pt1 | contig 14249 bp, 14 predicted proteins | sample S1TSphfallax_3_FD_187694 | JGI IMG/M metagenome (GOLD analysis project Ga0209208, IMG submission 187694) | Host-associated microbial communities from peat moss isolated from Minnesota, USA - S1T2_Fd - Sphagnum fallax MG (SPAdes) (version 2) | ecosystem: Host-associated > Plants > Peat moss >...
GACAATCTATTCCCAACCAATGTTTTTTTCTTGGCAAAAAAATCACCAAATGTTTTTCAAATTTTTGGGTCAATATTCATAAGCTTGGATTTCAAGGGGGGGAAAAATGGACTTTTCACCTAAATTTGATTATGGCAAACTATGCCATATCGGATTTGGTACCTCACTCCAAGATCTATCACCTTTAAAGTGATGCCCTCACATTGTCACTTCACCAAATATTGCTTTAATAGTGGACCATGTCACCATCTTCTACCTTTACACTCATAGATTTTCACCCCGTTATGCCTTTTGATCTAAGTCATTTGCCAAATCAATCTCACTTATGTAAGGTTCCTTTCAGTATTCATTCTCCTACTTGTAGGAGGAGATTGCCAAACCTAAATCTCATTTCTAATATGTATGTGTACATTGTGACTCATGAATTTGTGAGGCTTAAACATTAAGTGAGTTTCTAAAGCTTTGGGGTTGGGAGTAAGGTTTTAAGCATTTAATTCTACAATTATACAATGCATTGAATGAATCTTTGTTAGGTTTGAAGGTGTGTTCACAGTATAGTGTACACAAAAATCATTCATAGTTTGACAATTTCATTATAACATTTTTTTTATATTACTCTTTAAATATTTGGAAAAGATTTTGTGGTAGAAATATGGAATTAAAGATGAATAACATTCTAAGCTCTCATTATGTTATGATAATGTTGATAATTATGATCTTTTTAAGTTATAAAATGTTTTCCCATTGAGGATGGGATCGATCTTAATTTTTGTTATTATTCTATAAAGATAAATTGAATTTTTATATAAAAGAAATAACCTATTATCAAACATGGTGTTTTAAACAACTTTTATAAAATTATTCATTTACAATTACATAAAGATACAATTATTGAATCAATTGCATATTCATGGTTTTTATAACTTGTCTTATTTTCAAAGCCCAAGTCATGACTTTGTAAATAAACCAAAGTGGGTGAAATGTTACATCTTATGTTATTTTTTATGTTATATGTGCTTTTAGTTTTGGGACAAACTATGTGAATTATGCATGGAAACACACTTGAAACAATTGTGTAATTTGATGCCATCATAGTAAGCTTGGATTCGATTTGATTTTCAATGGACAAATGTTGTAATAGCACATTGGTCCATATGTCATCAATTTGAGTGTTTTAAATAGTGGTTGTTTAAAAAGAAACAAGTTGTAAGCCATATTTATTCATTTTTTTTATAGTTCCATTGATTGTAATGTGTTTGTTGACATGTCTATATTAAAATCCCCAATTATTATAGTTGGACAATTTGTACAAGTGTTTTTTGGGAAAATAGGTTCTAAAATAAAAATGTTCAATCAACTATCAAAATAAGATAGCATAGCATCCATGACTAAGACATATTGTGACTAGTATCCAAACCTAGTCATGGAATGATATGACCTAGTCATATGTGATTTTAGTCATGATTATAAGACTTTTAGTCTCATATGACTATCATATTACAACTACATGACTAGTAATCATAAAAAGTAGCTAGGTTAAATAAGTACATGGGTAGGTTAAACAAACTAGGCTAAGTAAATACATTAAGTACAAAGGTTAAAAAAATCTAGATAGAATTTAAATAAGCCTAAATAAACATATTAGGTCCCAATGAACCTTTACATATAAGCTTAGGTGGATTTAAATTCTTCCTAATAAGTAACCTTTAAATAGGCCTAGGTACTTATTTTAATATGAGTTAATTTTAAACTAGTTTAATTTAATCCAATCCAATCCTAGTGTAACCTAATTTAACCTACTTAAGGTTAATTCGTCCCAAGTAGCCTAGTTTATTTTTAATAAACTTATTTATTATAATTAATCCTATTTTTATTTAATGTACCATATTTTAACATATATAACTTAAAATTTGATTTGATTTAGCCAAGTATACCAACTTTAACAAGTTCACATTATACCAAGTTTAATCAACCAAACTTAGATTAATTAGCTCAATTTAGCCTAATTTTCACCTTAATTCAACCAAAATACCTTTTAAAACCTCATTCAATAAATTTAAACCAAGTTTATCCAAATTTAGCCAAATTTAACTAGGTTTACCCTAAGTGCTTTAATGTAATTTGATTTCACCAATTTTAACCAAATTTAATCGAAGTATCCAAGTTTCGTTTAATTTATTCAAATTTAGCCAAATACATAACCAATTTTAACTAAAACTTGTCTGGGTTTAACCAAATTTATTCAATTTCACCAATAATTATCCAAAATTAATAAAAACATTTCTAGGGTTAGCCAAATTTAGCCAAAATCATTTAGTTTAACCTATTTTAACCTCATTTATTTAAACCAAAATAAATCAACTTTAGCTTTAATCAGGCCAAGTTTAATCAAGATATCCTAATTTAATAAAAAAAACTTTGTTTAACTAAAATAATATAGTTTTAAAATTTATGTTATATTAGCCAAATTTAACAAAGTTTTATCATATTTATCCATGGGTTTAGGCTTCATAAATTATCAACATATTAAATTTATAAATTGACCTTTTAAAAAAATGGGTAAATATAATTTACACAATTTAAAATTGGAATTTTATTTGAATTTTTTATATTTTACATATTTTTAAAATATTCTTAAAAATATTTTATACATATTAAATGTGTTGATTTTAGCAATTGTAAAATTACAATAAATTGAATGAATGAAAAAAAAATCTACAATTATAATGTTATATTAACTGGTTGGATTATAATAAATATGATAAAATTAATTTTATTTTTTTCTAAATATAAATTATATTGATAATCATCATCTCAAATGTTATTAGTTAACTAATTATATACTGAAAATAAACATATAATTCGAATTCAATATATGAGTATTAAACTAATGATATAACTGGAAATTAAATATTTGTATATAATATATAAATATTGAATATATGTATATGTATATTGTGATATATGTATAATATGTATATAATAATGGTATATATATATAATATTCATATTTCAGAATTTAAAATAAATTAAAAACATTATAGGTTTCATATTTAAATTATACATATATTTATTAAAGTTTATGATGTATTGAAACATAATGGATATGTTATAAATTTTCAAATTCAAATTTGATTTTCTATGTTCAAAATTAGTTGTTTGAATTTTTAGTTGGTGCACATATCTAGATTATGCTTCAAAGTTTAATGCTTCATATTCCAATTTTCATTTGAGTAAGTATTGAAAAAGAAATTATATTCTAAACGTTGTGTTTTTTATATTCAAACATTGAAAGATTATAATTTCTATGTGAGCCTTGTCTTTTGTGTTTAATGTGGTAGGTGGATGGCAAAGGCTTTGCACAATGTTGTATAGGTTCAAAGATCAAAACTTAATCCTAGCATGTTTGACCAAGTTTGAAAATGTCAACGTTGACCACAACGTTTGGGGTATGTTGACTAGTCATATGTTCAATGAATGTATGACATTGATATGGTATAATTATTTTTTATATAATTTGTATACAAACCATATATATATAGTATATAAATAATTCAAAAATAAATTAAATGATTTTTTATTTTATATAATCACTATGCAAAAATAATTTTAACTATATTTTTATATTATACTAAAGTATGTCTATAAAACATATAATATATAAGTAATATATTGCAGTCATGGATGTAGTCATGTATCCATCTTTTTGGTGTAGTGCTTGTATTTTTGGCGATTTATAAATTGCAATTACATGTATAGCTTTTCATGTATTTTCATTGAAGGTTACAATGAATTCTACATTTGAATTTTGTTATTGAAGTTGTGTTTGACAAAGAATTTCATCATAAAGTATCATTGTTTCATGTTGATTTTAACAAAATAAGATGTTAAATTTGTTATTTAATATGGCATTGTGTATTTCTTGGTATGCACAGATGTTTTGTATTTTTTGTTTCATTTAGACAAAGTATATGTGATGCAAGTAAGTTTTGGTTTGCAAGGATGTTTCAAAAATGTAGATTTAACATATTGTGTGATTATAATTTTTTTAAAATAATATTTCAAGTTAAGGATTGTTAGTTTATATTGTGTTATTTTCTTTGAATGCAACATTTTTCATTCAACAATGGAATCTATATGGAAATTTTTGCTTGGTAATGGGAAAAATAAATATAAATGTTTTTTTGAACAAATACAAAATAACATTGTGTATGTGAGGTCATGTTTTGTTACATCAGATGGATCAAATGCTAAACAATCAAAACTCAAACCTTTTGCATAATGTATAGTGAGCCCAATAGCCAATTGAATAGGGAATTGTATTCTTGTAACAGTATGAATAGGATTACTACCTATTTGTATTTTAATAATGTTTTGTTCAATTGGTGTCCAATTTTTATCAAATGTAAAGAGTTTTTTGTACATTTGAGAATTCTCAAATCTTGTGTTGAATCCAATTTTATAGTTTTGAAAATGTATCCATATTAATGATTTTGAAAAGGTTTATGTATAATCTTTAAAAATTCCATTTACACTAGTTACAAAACCATCTGATGTTATGTAATTTCCTACACATAATTTGACTAACATATCTTTTAAATAATAATTCATGATGGAAACCAATTGTTTGGCTTGGTACCATTGGTAATTTGAAATGTGGAGGACATGCTTCAAAATGAATATCTTTTGCATGAAATGTGAATGTTTGACCTAATGTGTTTTACAATATGATTTTTTTATGTTCAATTGTTTTAGCATTTGTGTAAAACAAATGTGGTAAAGTATTATCTATTGGTGGTGTTCTTGAATAAATTTGATCAATAAAAGTGATATCTTCAAAAATATGTGATGTTATTCAAAACCTATTTAAAATATTAATGAATTGAAGATCCTTTTGGCACATGAATTGTTTTAATCCATAACATTTTATGTTTTATTACCAAAGATGTGTCCCAAGGATATTGAGTCCACCAATTCTTGGTTTGAAAATCCATGAATTTTGAACTCGTGGAATTTGGTAAAAATCACCTATCATTATAACATCTAGAGCACCCCCAAATTCATTATGTACTTATTTTATATCATGTAATCTATAATCAATAAATGTCAACATTCTATTACCTACTAAGAATATTTCATCTGTTACTAACACTTGCAATTATTTGTAGATTTTTATTAAAATGTCACATTTTTCATCACCTAATGATTTAAGTTCATTGTAATTTCTGTTTAAAGGAATGGCAAGTGCAAAATGTATTGTTGTGTCATTAATGTTGAATGTAACTTTTCATGTGTATGTTAATTTCATAATTATAGGTTTTAAAAGGTCGACATTTGGTATTTGTCTTATATAATATTACAACATGTTTTGCATAATACACATGAATGTGAATGTTTTCCCAATGCATGCAATCTCATGTTATAAAAATATGTAAAGGTTTTGATAAGTGTTTTTTTTTGGTATGATCATGTACAATAGTTTTTTATTCATGATTTAAATTTTTCTATGTTTGAAAGAAATTGTTCATATGATATACGTTCATTTATTTGTTCATATTAATTGTAAATTGGTGTTTTAATGTTTTTTCTAGGGGTTTTAATACATGAATCATTCTCATATGTTAAATCATATTGTTCAATTTCATTAGCATTAGTGTTTAATGTTTTTACGTGTGGTCATTTGCAAATATGATTTGTAAATATGATATGTGTGTCATCATGAAAGAGATTTTCCCATCCATTAATTTCATGAACTTTTGTATATTCTTGTAATTTTGATTGTAAATTCTCCCATTCATTATCATATTCATTAGTAGGATTAAAATTGTACACATAGTTTTTTATTAGCTTTTCAATGTTATCTTTTTCATTCAAATATGCATCCTTCCACAAGTTATGGTCTCTTTTTAATCAATTTCTAATCCACAAAAGGGTTTGAACAATAACAAAAAAAAATTATAATGGTTTTCAACATATTTATGAGGATTAAAAAAAACGCAACAAATTATTTTACTAGATGTTTATGAATTTTACATGTTATATTGTTGTAATTTGCTATAAATTCTACAAAACACAAATCATTTAACTTCATGGGTTGTTCTTGTATTTTTCAATTAATGATTTGCAATGAACATTTGTTGAAGTTGCGAGTAAGTTTTGTAATATTTTTTGTGGTAGTAATATGAAAGTTTTCTTGGATTCTTCACATGCATTTATGAATTCAAATGATCTCATTGAATGATAGAGTGAGATAGTGACATGTGTATTGCTTGTTGAATTAACATTTGTTGTGCATTAAAAAGTGTAATTCCTAATCTTTTAATTCCTTCAAATGATTCAATTTGTTCAATTTCATATTTATCTAATATATATTGCATTTTTCATGTAACATATTTATCTACTTTTGTTAAATAAGAAGTATAATAAATAGCAACATATAAGTCTAAAATAAATTATGCATTTGTATTTGCTTCCATAAAGATTGAGCATGTATCCTAAATGCATTTGTACACATATCACACATGGTTTACATTTCTTAAATAATGTTGGTTTTCATAGTGTACACTATAATGCATGCAAATAAATCTTTTATTCTAGAAGGAATTCATGAAATGATATTTATGTGCCTAAACCCATGTTTACAAGCTTGTTATAAATTTGAATTCCTATGTCATGTAAATATGAAATGCAATTTTTCTTGTGTAATAATATTTTTGTACATTTCAAATTAGCATATTAAGATGTTGAAACCAATAGATTTGTTGGCATTTTTTCTTGCACGTTTGTTATATTTGCAACATTGTAAAAGGAACCACCCAAATGATTGAACGTTCATTAAAACTACATTTTTTTATGTTTGAAAGATCACGAATGAAGCATAATAGTTTGGATTGTCATAAATTTTTTGGATTATTTTTCATTAATTTCAAAGTTTACATTCTCAAAGCTTGACACAAAAAAAATATTTTTGTATGTTGAAAGCACTCAAACCTTGAGAGTGGACAATGTTCGTTTTTTTCAAACATTTTTTTTTTCTATAGAATGTGCACCATTCCTTCTAAAAATTAGAGTGGATTTCAACATTGATGATTACCAGGGAAAAAACACTTGAACTAATGAAAATTATTTTTATAATTGGTTTGAACACATTTGGCTCACAAGTGCTTTTGACCTTGAAAATTATAGATTTTGAAAATGTGCCTTTAACAAAAGTTATTCATGTTTATGTAAAAAATCACATGAATGCATAATATGCATTATATGAAATCAATTTATAGTCAAAATCAATTTATATTTAAAATGAAATGTTAAAAGGGGTACTTGAAACACAAATTATAAACTTATAAACCAACACAAAAATGACATGTGCCATGTGTAGTCCTTAAAAAATGACTTTTACCTTGGCACCCTTGGTTCCTTTGACTATGTTTTCACCCTTGATGTATTTGTGTAGCACAAATTTCAATTTGAATGATAGATTGATTTGTTGTTATATATTTATCGACAATTTTTTCAATATATTTGTTTGAAGATATAACAAACATGGGGGCATTTTTAATCCATAACAATCCATGGTCATGAACTAAACTATTGATTGAAATTATGTGATGAAAAAGAAATTTTAATTTTGCCGAACAAAACATTAATGTTTTTAAATAATTTACGAAAACTATTCATCTTATGTTTATAATATTACACACATGTAATAAGATCAATTATGACAAGATCTTTGTTGTTTAATGAATTATTATTATTTGTTATGTTTTCACCACAATGCTGAATATATAAATTTTTTAATGTTGTCGTAAATGTAGGCCAATTATTGATACCCATAGTAAATGTCATAAAAAATTTGGACTTGTCCAAATTCTTTAATCATTGCAAATACATCTTTTCAAAGACAATCTAAATAATTTGGAAGTGTTCATGTGCAACATAATTCTCAATAACCTAAATCAAATTTTAATATTTTATCTAAGTTCACATTGTTTGATACATCATCAACTTTTAAAGTACGATTCAATAATTTTTTAGTTTGAACACAAATCCATGCAAAAGATAACATGAAATGAATCAATATTTTTATTGTTTTGAGAAATATGTCTATTATGTGGTACGCAAATTTTCTATTCGCACTTGCTACTTTAACTTCAATTATTTTTTGATATGAATTTTTTTTTTAAATGGTTTTTCATGTCCAAAAAATAATGTTGGAAGTTATATTCCTCAAAATGTTTGTCACGAAATAGTGCAAGAGGTCAAAAACCTTTTCCAATTGTTAATGATTTACAATATCATAAATATTTTGTTCAAGTTTTTTTTTATGTATTAAATCAATGTGTCATCATAATTCTCTTCTATGACTTCTTCAAATTCGTTTGAATTATTAAAATCGGAATCATTTTGAAACTTCTTTTTTGTATGTCACTTTCTTGACTTATATTTGCAAGTTCAAGTAAACCTTGACAATTTAGTTTTATTGAAACATTTGCATTTGTATATACACTAATTTTATGAATTTGTCAAAATGCTTTCATAACCATGATTGGCCAAACATAACTTGAAATATATATAGACTTGTATTCTAATTTTTTTTTAAAACTAAAATTGAAGAATCATCATATGGCACTTGTGGTAATACATTTTGTAGTAAAATTAAGTTTGTTGGTACATTTATGATGCTACCATGCATTTTGTATTGTCCATATAGGCTTGTAATTAGAAAATTTGTGCAAATGCAAGACAAGGTGCAACTAAACATTCTTCTATTTTGTTTAATTTAAAAACAAATTCCATATTTGGTTTAGTACTCACAATATGTTCACGTAAACTTAAGTTTAGGGGCTTTCCAAAATCAATTTTCTTTTGACAAGATTTACACGTTAATACATGATCATTAGATCTTATGTTTTTAATAGGATTAGGGAAATGTTTAATGTATGATTGAGATGCATAACAAACTTGATGTTCAAAACACAATTTTTGGCAACAATAACATACATGTTTTGTAATGTCTTCAATAACATATTTATATTTAAGAATGTGCTTGTCATTGATGTTTGTCTTAATATTCATTTGTTTTGAATTCTTGTCTTTTCCAATAATTTCTGTCTGTAACAAGTTTATCATTCAAAACCTGATTATTTATAATATTATGGTTAACAAACATTTTATCCATATTCATTGGTACATATAATGGAACATTTAAAATAATTTTGATTTTTCTTTTGAAAGATCATTTCATTATCTTTTGAACAAATATTGATTCTATTAATGTTTTTTTTTTTAAACATTAAGATGTTTTAGATGTCGTTTAATTTGTGACATGGATAAATCCAAATGTGGATATCAATAGATGAATGTTAATGCAATTTCTTGTGGATTACATGTGAGATTATGTTTTTCCATTTTTAATTGTGTATCATTTAAGCCAAAATTCCAAGTGAACCTTTTTTCGTTTTTTTATTTTAAAGATCATTGTTATTTTTGCCATTCTATATTTAATTTATATTCTAAATTATATTGTTACATGCATCATGGTTGGAAATAATTGGGAAATTAGTATCATTATTACATTTATTTGTAGGTTCAAAATTATTATTTCCATATATTCTATTTAAAATTATAGTGGCATATTGTTCTCTTACTTTTGCCATTATTCGTCCATTGTTTCTATTCCAAACATGAATTGGGTGTTTAAATATTTTGGTACCCAATACATAGCAATGAAATCACCCCACAATCCATCACTAATTGCAAATTTTGACATTATATATATATATATAGGTTTATTCATTAATTGATTGTCCATGACATGGATCATGTAAGAATTCATAACTTAATTCATGTGTAGGACATTCCAATGTTTATAGTGTTATGAATGTTAAACATTGTTGTAAATGAACCATACTATTCTTGCAAAGCTTTTTTAAATTTATTGCATATTTTAACAAACATATTATTGCATCAAAAAGATAGTCACCAATAGCATAATGGAAGTTGGCAATTTTCTTTTAAAGCCAATTTTACTTAATTCTTTATCAATATCCATTTATTATAATAAGATGGTTTGCGGGGGAGAGGGGTTAGTTTTTAATTAATTTTTTGTTACTTAAATGTAATAAGTATATATATATATATATATACAACTTTCTTTACTCACTTGAATTTTCAAGCAAGAATTTTTTTTAATATATTTTATTTACAAGTTATTTAGTAAGCTTTATGTTATTAGCTGATTTTTTTAATCAATCACTTTTAATTCACTATTGATTTCTTTTTTGGCTTGTTAAAAATTCACAAACATTTATAATTCTGATTTTAATGGTATGGAAATTTCAATGTAAGGAATGAGTAACTTTGATGATTAATATTTGGTATTATGATTATGTTTTCATAATTTGACTATTTTTTATTTTGTCTTAATATATATATTTCACTATTTACTTTCTAATTTATTGCTAATCAATTTCCCCTTCTTTACATTTTAGATTTAAAAATATATATATAATATTTTTATTCACTTTCAATTTTTAAGTAAAAAGATTTTTTTTTATTTACAATTTATTTAATTACTTCTTTATAATGTATAATTGTATATTTTTATTCACGATTAGGCTATAAATAAATGGTTCATTATTGATCATTTACAATACATGGTCCTTATTTACACTTCACACAATATATTATTATTATTATTATTTTATCTATGTACTTGACCTTTTGTTAAGATACAATAATTAAATAAAACTTAGGATTGAAATTAGTTGAAAATCAAAAACCAATAAACCCATCCTTTCATACATGGCCAAGAAAAAATCCCCATTATTCAAATTGTATTTTTGTAGCCCAAAATTAAACCCTCAAAAAATAGCATGTAAGATTTTCAATACCAAAATCCAACATCCTTTATATTAAGAACCCACAACACCAAGTTGTTTTCATTTACATAGAATGTACATGATTTGAAAATTCATCTTAAAAACACATGAAAAAAACCATAGATTCAAAATTGTTGTCATATATGTATAGTGATGTTTTCAAAACCTTAAACAAAAACACCAATGCACATATAAACAATATCTACTCCTTTGGATTTTTCAATTTCTGATCTGTTTTTGTGGTTGAATAACTAACAACCTCTATTGTAAGGTTTGAGATGAAGCGGACCTTAGGCTGCTCATCCTTAAAAAGGCAAAGAAAAAGCCTTTGCTTGGTTCTAAAATCTTCAAGATTCATAAGCTTGTGTTCCAACAAAGATTTGATCCAAGGATCACATAACATGTAATCTATTCATCGTGATTTTCTCATTTTATCTTGCATGAAATTCAAGCTTGAGTTTCTAGGTGAACTATGCACTTAAATCATAACAATAAAAACCACCATCATGATTGGTTAGAAAAGACAAGTGACATTTTGTGCATATGCTTTCAAAGCAAGACGTTTTAACAACAATCACCAACTTCCTAACAACCTAGAACCCACAAACCGCACAAATGAGAAATAATCAAATATGGCTTGCTATTACTTAATCGTAGTCAAGGACATTTTCACCAAAGATTGTTTCATTTTACTGAAGCTAATTTTCTTGGAAAAGTGAAGCTTTCATTCATGCAACATACTACCAACGTTGTCAAAAGGTCTCACATTCATTTAGAAACCCACAAGTCTTTGGTGTGACCTACAATCTATTATCTTGGCCTCTAAATAAATATGAGTTTATCTTTGATCCCAAATTGAAATCCACATGGCCAGATGTCAAGACAAAACCTTGAAGGTTTCAAGAATCAAAACATATGCATAAATAACATGTTTAAGGTTTAGAATTTGCCTATGATGCACAAATATAATCCAAACTAATTAGAATCATCTATGTATTGTATGCAATAACATGGACAATGTTTTTAAAAAACAAAACAAAATATACACCCATACTTCAAAATTCATGGCAAAGTCTTGCCCTTCAATCTTCTTATTGTGCACTTTATATAGCCTATCAGTAGTTGCATGATTAAATGGAAGGATTATAAACACGCTTGAAAAGTTGGTCACAAGTTGTTTTCCAAAAATCACACTTCTAGTATTCTTGACCAAAAATATTCTAGGTCTACAAGTGTTATACAAGTTCACTAGTTGCACATATTGTGGATACAATTTAGGGTACAAAGATAATGTTTATGTGTCACCTACTACTTTAACCCATTGGCCACAACCAAGATGAAGGTTTTGGCAAACCTACCATATATCCCCATGATAATCATCTCTAGGGTTTCGAGTTGTTTTAAATTTGACCTTTATGTGAAATTTTGAATGGCATGAATGACAACAAAGCACAAACTTATGAGGAATGGATCAATTGGTTTTATTACTATTGTTGCCCCAACTTTCAACACAAAGCCCCGATCCCTATTTTCAAACTTATTTTGGAAGGTAACACCAAAATTTGTAACCTGTATGTACAACCCAACATTAAGCCATGGAGAAAAAGTGGTCACAAAAGTTGAACCAACTATCAAGGTGATTGCACAAGAAGAAATCTTGTCCTTTTCCACCCCCACACATTGCAACTATTGTCCAATTTAATTACATTTCAATTATATTTTACCATCTTAAATTTGTAAATGGCTTGTTGCATTAATTAATGGTCAATATTGTTCATAGTTGTTACATTCACTATGTTGTTTTTATGAGTATAATTTGGATTTTATTTTATTTTTTAATAATTTCAAATTGTTGACGTGAACCATTGATGTAACTTTTAATTTTATTTACATAATGCATTATAATGGGTTAGTGATTTTTTAAACATTTCTTCAACTATCAACATGGTACATGAGTTGAACCATCAACTTTTAACATGTTGAAACCATTAGTTAGGAATTGCATCGTACACTTACTATAATTTATTAAAACACATGTAACAATTAAAAACCCCACATTTATATTGGAATGAATTAGTGATTTTTTTTCAAATCTCTTCAATTATCAAAGTTGAACCATTGATTTTTAATATTATTAAACCATTATTCACAAATTACATCTTGCACTTATTATAATATACCAAAACACTTGCAACTCAATATTTTGCAATTATATTTGAATGGTTTAGTGAAAATTTTCCCATTTCTTGAACTATCAACATATTTACATGAGTCGAATCATCCACTTTGAGATTATTGAAACCACTATTCAAACATTGCATATTGCACTTATTAATATAAATTGAAACACACATAAAAACTTAATGCCTCACATATATATTTGAATGAGTTAGTGAATTTTTTTACATCTTTTGAACTATTAACAAATTTGAACATGGGTTGAATCATTCAATTTGAATGTTCTTAAATCCATTACTCATGAATTACATTTTGCACTCACCACAAGTTTTTGAAATGGATGCATAAAAAATTAAAAAGCCTGACATTTATATTTGAATGGGTTAATGATTAAATCAAAATGTTCATGCATGTAAAGTTTAAGATGCATTTAGACCTCTAAATTATTATTTGTTCTTATATTAAAATTTTGTTCATTTATGTAAATTCGAATGTATGTTTTAATTTTTTCCCCTATTTTATTTTAAGCATCATGGACAAATTTATTATGATTAATGTTCATGATGCCACACCAAAAAACCCCATAAATAATTCCTAAAATTTTCCCCATTTCCTTTTTGGTGTATGAAAAAAAATCCATGTCAAAAACAATGATGAAGATTTTTAATTTTTAAGTATTAGTATTATTATTATGATGAAAAATTATAAATATTTTATGTTTATTATTTTAATTTTAAACATGGTTCAAATTTGTTTAAATATTTTAATATTTTGGTTACAAGTCCTAAAAGCCATTGTAAAATATATCATTTTTAAAACCATAAAAATGTGAATTTAAAAAAAAAATCTTCTTGATATGGATGGTTTGCTAAATTGTGGAAATTCACCACAATTTGTTTTTACATCATTAGTATTTTTCTTAATTAATTTTTTTGGGATAAGGTTTATAGTGATCTCAAAGATTAAACTTAAAAAATTTCAAATAAATTTGATGTTGGAATTGTTTATGTGTTTAATGTTGGAATTATTATAATTAATTTTAAACTTTTACACATTAGGAGTAACCCTTTTTCTTTAAAATTTGTGATCTCAAAGTTTTGGCAATTGTTTTTTTGTTTACAGTTTTTATGAATTTGCATTATTTTTTCCATTATTTTTTACAAGAATTGCCAAGTTAGGAAAATTCAAAAC
>Ga0209208_10007947_pt1 | contig 14248 bp, 6 predicted proteins | sample S1TSphfallax_3_FD_187694 | JGI IMG/M metagenome (GOLD analysis project Ga0209208, IMG submission 187694) | Host-associated microbial communities from peat moss isolated from Minnesota, USA - S1T2_Fd - Sphagnum fallax MG (SPAdes) (version 2) | ecosystem: Host-associated > Plants > Peat moss >...
TGTAGATTATGAAACAAAATATACTAAGTGCAAGCTAGAAGCTCTAATTCTAACACGCTCTTTTAATACGCAGCTTGCAAATTTATCTAGCACAAATGATCGAAAATTGCAAGCTAGATAGCTCCACAAACTGCATACTGATGATGAACCTTCCGGAGTCGAACAAAAGACTCTGAAAATCCTGTGATCTAAACCCATAAGATCGACCTTACAGAGAAAAAACTCAAATCCTCTGATCATTTAAACCCGTAAGATCGATCTTCAAAAGGATTTCTTTTTCTTTTTTTGCGCCCCTAAATATGATATCATGTGTGTCAATTGCAGTAGATCTCCTAAGCAGCTGACCATCATGACCACCCAAAGTCTCTGTGAAAAACTAGATCACACACAAACAAGACTCTGTCTAGAAAATAGAATATATTTTCTTGTATGAACCTAAAGCATATATGTTGGAGTTCAGGGATCAGCTAAATAAGAATTTGAAGCTTGGCGGACTGGCAAGCGAGGAGAAGCTTCGACATTAGTTTGCCAGCGGTGAAGGGAGAACTTAGCTAGAACAACAGCGTCGTCCTATTTTGACCTAGAGAGGAAGGAACTGGGAATCAGCGTTTTTCCGATCCGAAAGACATGATTTCCACCAACACAACAAATGGATTTTCATGGAAAAAAAAGGCCCAAACTCGCCAGATTTCAAAGAAAAAAAATCGAAATCGCCAGATTTAGATGATAAGTTCCAGTGGGTAGCCAAGAATATAGAAAGATTTTTTTCTTTTTTTAATTTTCACATCTAGTATGTAATCAAATTTGGCTAAATTATTTTCTCGCTAATTTAATTTTATCTGTTGTATTATCCTTAAAAAGAAAGCCTTGTGGGAACCACATCTGTACGGGGTACAGCACATACATCAAGTGCAAAAGTTGGTACTTTCATTTGCTGCTATGATGGTGCATTCACACTTGAAGTTAAGTCAACGTTAAATGAAAAATAGCTTAATGTTAATTGAATGTTAGTTTAAGATAATATTTTCTAGGTTTAAGTCCTAAATGGCTAGCATGGTATTAGTGGACTCAACAGTAGAGTCACTAACATCAAGTGTGAATGCACCTTTAGGTTTGTCGGTAAAGGCTATGATTTTAGGGTTTCAGAATTGGGGCTGGTTTTTTTGTGATTTTTGTCTGTCAGTTTCTAGTTGGCCTGATACAGCTTTCAAGCTATGCAGAACAGTGCACAATCTGTTTGCCTGAAGTAAAGCCAAGTATGAATAAAGTAGGTGCCATATTTCTTTCTTTTGGCTCCCCATCTTTTTAACCATGTCTGTATTAATTAATAAGTGTTTTATTTTCAGTTTTGGGATGTTGCCAAACTGGTGATCATTAACTTCAAGATCTAGTCAGATATGATGACAGATATGATAACATTGCAGATCTGCTAGTAAACCTTCTCAGAAATCTTTCTAATTGTGGGTACTTGATGAAGCCTATGCTAAAAATATAACAATTATTATTTCTACTTATATTGAAATCTGGCGTATTTTAAATTATTTTTCAAAGAAATTATTTGAACATGTTCTCAGGTGCTTTTATCTGTTTTTCCCTAAATGGCGAAACTTTGCTCAAAAAAAATGCTGGTCTGCGTAGTCTGCAGTAACTAACCATGGAGTATGGTTGTTCACTGTCTTTTAGTTGCCACAACTTTTGCATTGCGCACTGCTGTGGTGCCTACGCTTGTACACAACTAGATAATACAAAAAGTTCGTCTTAAAAGCAAAACCCTCCTACAAAACTCAGTTGTTGTCTGGTTCAGCATCCAAACTTTTGAAGAGAAATTTGGATGGGACCATCAGTTTGGAACAATTTTTCCACATTTCTAAAAACAAATTCACCAAAAAACAAACATGTCTTTTCCATTGGTTAGAATGATTTTTTTTCAGTTTTACAATGTTGCCAGAGTACTGATGATTAATAATAAGATTTAGCCAGAGTAGATCTGATAGTAAATGTTTTTCAAAATCCTTCTATACAATGGCTACCTACTAGAGCCTAAGATAGAAATCTGGTTCTTTTTTATTTTATCCTTTGAAATCTGGCGAATTGTGGTCACATATTTCCAAAAAAATCCATTGTTGATGTTGGTGGGCCATTTTTTTTTCACAAAATGGCAAAAGTTTGTGACAATAAAAAGTACTGGTTTAGATTCCCCAGCCTTTATCATGGTGCCAAGGGCCAAGTCAAAAGCCTATGAGCATGTGCCAACTGCTGGTACCTAGGGCCTTTAAACATTGCTTGTGCACAGAGTTCTTATTGCACTCAGGACAAGCGGACTGCTTGCTTCGTTGTTTTTACAAGTGCCCTTTTGCCCGTGCAGGATGTGTCTGGTGCACCCTATACACCCTTTGGGTTCTGTTACGGTTTTATGCTTGTAATGGACACCTTGTGCCCATTACAGGCTCAAAACCTGCATAACATGAGCCTAAAGTGTGTCTGGGCATCACCAATCTTTTTTGAGAAAAAGATGTAGCAGGCTATGGGCAGATAAGGAGAAAAAGAAGCAAGTCATATATCGGCACACAATAACAACTATGTGCAGATATAATGCTGGGGCAGTGTAAAAGTCTGGGTTAACAGTTATGACCCTACTGCACTTAGCAAGTGATGGTTCCCAGTCTTATTCAATGATGGTATTTTGATGATGAAACCCTGGCAAAATCCATTAAACAAAGCACCCAGCCAGAGGGGAAAAGAAGGAAGAGAGAGAGAGAAAACAACTCTGAGCCAGAAGAGCAACATGGTGAGTATAAATGTCATGCATACTTCCATAATATGTTGAACTTTTTGAAATAAATAAACATTTGAACAAGATGGGCCCCTCATCAGTAGTAACTATTGCCCCCTGCTTAATAATGTGGGTTGTAAATTGGGGATATGGTTTCCATCCTTCTCTCTGGTTTCCTTGTAAACTTATATGGGGATGATAAAACCATGAAGTTGCATTCTTTTCAAGTCTGCAGAATACTGGACTTTTTGAAATAAATAAACATTTGAACAAGATGGGCCCCTCATCAGTAGTACCTGTTGCCCCTGCCTGCCCTTAATATTGTGTGTTGCAAATTGGGGACATGGTTTCTCATCCTTCTCTTCATAAACCTGCAGAAGTTTCCTTGTAAACTTATATGGCACAATAAAACCATGAGCATGAAGACCTTGTTCCAGCTGTTGCTTGACATGATAAATTACAAGATCTACTCCCAAAATGGAGGGGGAAAGGGGGAAAGCAGCCAATAATGAAAGCCCGGTATTTTATTGGGGAAAACTTGGACAGTTGCACAGAAACCTTTAGAGATGAAGGATGGATACAAGGAAGTACCAAGTTTGCACAGAATCCAATGGCCAGCCAAGCACGCCTATACTATATATATATATATATATTTATTTTTTTAAATTTATTTTTAACATGTTATTATAATAGATGTGAATTATGACATACAACAGAGATGCATAAAGTTTTGATTTGGAAGGTGTGATGAAGGAGAGTACAGAACTTGGCTTGTTGCTTATGGGCAAGGAGTTTACCCTTTGCTTACATGAATCCTGAGTAAGAAAAGCAACTACCTAGGTCACCACACAAGAATTTTTTACCATGGTCAATTAATCAAACTGCAAATTTTGAGACACTAAATCCTTGTTCCACAAGGAAAGAGAAAATGACAATATAGTCTACAATTACTAACTATAGAATGGGGCAGTTTCTCCAGAATTGTTGCAATAACAAAACTGCAATTTTTTCGTCCTGACAACAAGACTAAGTCTCATTTTGATGACCATCTGGGATGACCTCAATTTCCAGAAGAGTACCTTATACTTTATAGTCCTCCATGCTAATTACCTTGAGCAAGTTTTGTACAATCTTATTATCATTTTGTCCTTTCTTGGATAAAATTGGGACCCCCAACTCTTGTTTTTCTCTAGTCATAAAGCTGCAGATTAGCCAATAATTTACATGTTTCAAACTTTTAATGAAACATATCTACGAAGTCAAACTTGACCAAATAATTAGTGGGTGCAAGTACATAGATAAGAACCGAAAACCACATGGGATAGATAGGAGTTAAAATTCATGGTGGATAGTGATGAAAACTGTAAATTTTTTTATATATGTTTTATCTTGACATTTGAAAGTTATGTTAATCATTTTAACTTGTTTTAAATGATTAATATGAATGTTGAGGAATTTAAATTAAAATATTATTTAATTTAATTTTCAGTTTTGGCTTTAGTAAAGAAATTTTTTAATATAAAAAATTGATGGTAAAATAATTTACATGATAATAACTTATCACTCACATTAAAAAAACACTGACAATTTAAAATTTATGGAATTTTGAAAATTAAAAAATTCAAAATATGTTTCAAAATTTTAAGAATCTTTTACCACATGTAAATAGGGTGTAATGTGCATGACATATTAAACAAAGTTATAGTTTATGATACAAAAAACAAAAATCTAAAGTAATTAGCATATTTTGATATGACTAAAAATTACAGCAATTTTCAAAATGAAACATAAAATTTGGCAAAATTTGCACATTTTGAATTTTTATATTTGTTCAACAATGATTAATACAAAACGTGTGATCTATTGAGGCAACTATATACATTTTTAATAACAAGCTGCAAAATATTTCACTTAAAATTTCTTTTGTATGAAAAAGTGAAAAAGATTATTAAAAAAACTTATAGTCCTTTTGTAAAGTAATCCCTTTGATTCCTATCTATGTACATGCACCTTAGCAAGTTCTTTTTGTTAAGAATTTGACAAGATCATTGATGAAATCATAAAGAATGAATGATGCAACTTAGTATGAAAGTTATTAAATTTATTATTTATAAAGATCACTAAAGCATCAAAGCAAAGTTCACACCTAATGTTAAACCAATGGTCAACCACTATTAGAATTTTTTTATTTTTGGGTGCATTCACATATGTTGTGTTAGGTAGCATTGTTAATGATACAACATCCCGATTAGCAAGTGGTGTTAACATTTGTGATATTCAACATCTAAGTTTAAAGCTATATTCTCAATGTTAGGGACCTTAATGGTAACATCCTTAACACTCACTTAACTTTTTCAAAAGTATTTAGGGTTATCTTTAGACTACCATCTCCACATTGATGGTAGCTAGTAACAAAAGAAGGCATTCACATTAAAATTTGCAATAATCATCAGAGTTATAGTTAAAACACATGTATAACACTTAGTTAACATATTCATGTTCACATATGTGATAGTGGTGAGGGTTTAAGGTATGTCATGTGCAATGAATGTGCAATGGGATTGTCCTAAACTTTTTTCGTTTCACACAATCATATTTTTCCTTATTTCTTTTGTTTTTAACATTGTCTTTTCATTTTCCTCCTCTTTAATGCATTCTATGTTTTATTCTTTTGACATTCATTTTTAGCTCCAACTTACTCCAACTTGCTATCAATGACCTATCTTTAGCTTATTTCCTTTCTACCTTCTTTTGTTGTTTTTAATTGTTGCAATCCATGGATGAAACAAAACACAAAATTGCTTTCATAATGGGTTGCATGTTGTTTAACATTAGTAATCAAATGTTTAATTCCCATTCTCAACCTCTTAAGAAAGCATGTTGATTATCCTTTTATAATTATTATGCATAATTTTCAATCTTCTACTTTGTTTTATGTCATTTCATAGGATTTAGGTCATTTAGTGAAGCTGAAAAACATAACCTAATTCTCTAGATTTTTGTTTTAAATGTGAGAACAATCAACAAGTAGAAAATTTTAGAATGTCCAAGTCGACCATTTTCAAGATTTGAATTAAAAAATTGAGGTTTGTTCTCTCAAAACAAAACACCATGTATCAAAATGTAATTTTTCAAAAAATACAAGTTCTTTGAGTTATTTACAAGTTGGCAAATGGTATCAAATTTTTTATTTGTAGTGAATTGTTTCCAATAGGAAAGTTTTGTGTTTTTATGGCATTACATGAATTTGTCTATGCAATGCACAATACATTTTCAAAACTAATAACCAAGACAAAGGAACTAAAATGAAATTCATGATAGAAGATTTTAAAGTATGGTGCGAATTGCTTTCAATTCATGGTGCCATCATTAGCACCCATATCTCTATCTCAAAACCCTTTTATTCTCTAAAAAAAAAATTATTTCATTAACATAAGAAGACATTTTGTAGTTGTTAAAGTTGTGGTAGATTAAAAATATATATTTATTAATGTTTTCATAATATTGTTGAATAATGTTAATGACTCAATAGTTTTGTGAAATTTGGGTTGTATAAACATGTTCAACATCATGGCTTGTTTGTGGTCAATAGAGGTTTCAAAGATGGCACCTCCACCTTACCTACCTAATGACAAAAGTTACGTTCTTATAAGCTAGATTATGCACTATTACGAAAACAAGTTTTTTTTACAAATTTTACAATTAAAAAAAATCCAAAATGACAAACATAAATAGGATTACCCTATCAATCTAAACAAGTTGATTTGGACCTATTGTTGTGATTATGGTGGTACTCTTTATTAGTTGAGTAATAAACTATTTAACTAGTCATTTTGATTAACAAATATATAATGCACCATTTGATTGGTTAAAATTCTATTTAAATTTAAATCATTCCTCTTATGGATTATTGTTTTAAAAATATTTATTAGATAAATAAATAGTAAATAACTTTAAGTAGGTGATAGTCTTAGCTTGTGCACCTATCCTTCTTAGCTACTTTAATTTAGCCTCCTTACCCTAGTCATTTAAACATGCACATAAGTTACAAGTATAAGGGATTGAACTTGTCATTTCTAAAATGATAAACCAAGTCCTTATCAATGGACTACACTTCCAAAAGGTGACAATTTTTGTCAAGTTTTTTATTTCACATGTTTATTTCACATCATTATTTATGTAGGTAAATAATTAAGTTACATAATTAATAAATAAGTTGGAGGTAGGTAGATAGGTAGGTTTAAATAGGTAGATAAGCCTAGGCTATTTACCTATTTAGGTCTACCTACCTAGGTAGTAGGTAGATAGACCTAGGCTAATTATTGAATCTATGTAATAAGTAAATAGGTAGGCCTACATAGGTACATAGGTAGACTTAAGCTACCTATTTAACTTAAATAATATAACTAATTTTGATTATTAACTACCATAAGATGTCCAATTTGATTAGAAAACCATGGATCATTTTAATCAAACATGTTGATCAATTTGATAAATAATAAAACAGGTCATTATAATCAAATTCACTAATAAAAAAATACACATGTTATTCAAGTCATGGGTCTCTAGTCAAATGATATGTTCATTAATCAAGATGAACAAAATGATCAACTTGGACATCTTAAAGAATCATGAATTATAAATAATAATAGTGATGACACCATATAAGGAAAAAAAATAGATGGTGGCAATCACCCACCTTAACAAACAAATGGGGACAATTAGCTACCTCAAGAAAATCAAATTTTCAATGTTCGCCCTACCTAGGATGATCTAGGTATTCAACAATAGATTTAGGGGCAAGACAAGTTTGGAGAGGTTTTGAGTAAGGAATTGATTTATTACCTTGGCAAACATTTTTAAAAACTTACTTAAAATTTGCATTTTAAAACCTTCAATATGCACATGTTTCTAAAAAATCTTCTATTGTTTGTGAAAAAAATTCAATAATGAAATCACTTTTAATTTGCAAACATCCTTAAAAATCTACTCATTAATTGCCAAAAACAATTCATAGCTTGTCATTGATCATGTTGGCTATAGGAACATCCATTGTGTTACTACTATTGTTGTTCTTTACAACTCTAAAAAAGATCATATTCATAACTTAACTAAATTGGTTATAACTCTTATCACATTTTCTTGGTTTGATTAATATCTTTGTTTTATGTCTTGAAATAATCTAGATGTGCAAGTTCAATTACTCTCCATAAACAAACTACTAACATTTATATGATCAATTAACTACACAAGTAATTTGTATCCCTTCTTTGTCTTTTCATCCATTGTTATATGAGCTAAAGAATAGCCCATCTTCACTCATGTACTCCCTACTAATCAATGCCTTAGGGGATTTGACCTTCGGTTTTGTAATGGAACATTTGTGATTGTTTTTAAAAAGTTTTTCAAAGATGGGTTTAGGTCAATTGTTGGCATTTGCAAGGGGACAATCACATTTATGCAATTCCTAACACATGGTGGTAAGGGGATAGTTGCAAATTGATCATATTATAACCATGTTTCATCAATGTTGATGGCTCCATATGATTAATATTACCTTTAATTTCATTGAAATTCTTGCATTCTAACTATATTTTTGGAATGGGTGGAATGATTGGTAATTCATCATTGAAGGTAATAGGGTCTTGCAAGTTGCTAGTTTGTTTGAAAAGGTCAATTCTACCATCCATAAAATCTATCATGCCCAATGGCTTGAAGATGGGTTTAATATTGAGAAAATCTTAAACTATATCATACAAAATGTGCCCAAATTTTTGTTGAAAACAAAGTTCAATTATTTCTTAAACATTTAGACTTTAGTAACTTATGTAACATATGTTTTGACATAACATATGTTTTGTCCTAACATTATAATCATTTTTTTAAAAAAATCCTTAATTATGGCACCCCATTTCTTTTTACAAGTTGGTCCATTTTTCATGTGTGTGGACCAACATGCCTTTAAGGTGAAATCATGGTCAAAAAAACCAAGGGTGCCAAATAAAAAGTCCTTTTCCAAGGATTGCACATGTTGCAACCTTAGCCTTGGGCTCGCGACCAAGGCAAGGGTTTCCAAGGTTACAAGCTAAGAGGGAAGTTGAAAGTCACACAACATACTCCTGGGAGTGTGAAAGGGTGTGAGGGAATGAACCTTCACACCCCCAAGGGGTTCCACTTTGGGAGTTGGAGTCCCGATGGACTCCCAAATTTTCAGAGGACGATTGCAAAGGTCAAACTTCAATGATTTGAGGCGTTTCTTATATCATTAGAAAGCTCTTAGAATGTAGATGTCTAAAATGGGTTTGCGTGACCCATTTGGACATCTAAAACACAAGTTATGGCCAAAAGAAGGGCCGGGAGTCAAATTGCAATTTGACTCCCGACCATTAAAAGTTAATAATCGACCCAATTTCCATGCGTGCAGATGGCATGCGACATATTGTTGGAAAGCTCTCAACGAGGGCTAACTTTTCTTTAAACCTCATCTCAATCACTAGTCTGCACACAAAGTTATGGCGCCCCAAAATCATGGGAGTCCCAACTTTGACAATTTCAGGACTCCCACTTGGGAGTCTTGGGACAAAATGTCATTTGGATGTGGGCCTTGTGGACAGCCATAGAGTATACTATATAAGGGAAGGTGATGGCTTCCCCCAAGTTCAGGTTGTGATGAGTTTTGTGAGTCTGAGTTTGCTTGTGGTTCATCCTAGCACCAAAAGTGCTTCAACTATGCACTAACCACCTTGTGTTGGTTTTGTGCAGGTCTGTGTGAATAGTTGAAGCTTGTCAATTTTTCCTAGTTCCATCCCGTAGCTCCAGCACGCCCCTTTACCCCTCCAAAGTGATGTGAGGTAGGGAATGTGCCCCAACTCCTTACCCTTTCGTCATTTTTTGTCTGGGATTCACATTTGAGTCCTTCAAGGACTTGGGAGCGTGTTAGCACATGACACGTGTCATTTTTGTGTTGGTTTATAACTTAAAATTTTGTATTTCAAATACCCTTTTTAACACTACATTTTATATAAAAATACATTTTGATTACAAGTTGATTTCATATCATGTATATTATGCACTGATGCCTTCTATCACATATATATGAACTACTTTTGTTAAAGCCACATTTTCAAAATCCATAATTTTTAAGGTCAAAAACAATTTTGAAACAAATGTGTTCAAATGGGTTATAAAAAAAATTCATTAATTCAAGTCCTTTTGCCCTTCTAATCATCAATGTTAAAATCCTCTCTAATTTTCAAAAGGAATGGTGCACATTTGGTTTAAAAAAAAATGTTTGAAAAAAACAAAAACTATCCATTCTTGAGGTTTGAGTGTTTTGAACATGCAAAACAAAATTTGATTTGTGTTTAACTTTGAGCATGTAAACTTTGCAATTAATGGAGAATATTCCCACAAACATTGACAAAAAAAAAGAATTATGCTTCCTTTCTGATCTTTTAAACATACAAAAATGCAGTTTTAAAGAGTGTCCATTCACTAGGGTGGACACTCTTTACCCTTTGACTATGCTTTTACCCTTCAATTCATTGTTATTTCAAATTGGTCTTTAGCATTTATCTTGTCCAAATTTGCAAGGTGTTTTCAATGAAAACATGAATAGGTGGATTGTTTAGATAGTCACATTTGTAATTTTTAAAATTAAATACAAACATAAAATTTAAAGCCATATTCAAAATTAACATTGTCAATTTTTCACTCATTCATGTTATACATTTTAATGGGAGTCATCATAAATATTTTGGATGAATTCAAAAAAGATTGTGGACTCATAATGGACTTTGAAATGATAACATTACATTTGTCAGATAGAAAAAATGAAAAATGTGGAGTCAAAAAAATGTCAAAGTAATGTCAAAATTTAAATTTAAATATAAAGCATCAAATCAAGAATTTATTAAGAAGTGCATTGAAAGTTTTTTAATATATATATTTTTAATTTTAAAAAAGTTTTAAATGATGTGATTGTTGTAAACTTTTATCCTTCAAAGCCCATTTCACATTTTTTTTATTAATCACATGTTTAGGGATATTCATAGGTTGGCTTATTAATATTTATGATTAAAAACATAGGGGATAATTATAGGATTTATGGTTTGAGAATTGTTAAAATTGCAAAACAAATCACTAATGTTAAATTATGAATTCTCAAATGCCACTTTTGAGTCACTTCACCATGCTTTCACCCTTCCTTTCATTTAACCATGACTAAAGCTAGGACTTCAATGTGTTGGACTAATTAGGGTAGCATCTTTTTTCCCCTAAATTTCCACACTATTAGAATTTTGGTTAATAACTATTTTTTTTCCCCTTTTGTTTTCTTCCCTACTGGTCCCACTATTACATTAATCAATTGTGTTGGATTTATTGTGGTAGAAGACACAAAACAAAAAAGGTACAATTACATAGATATCTTTCATTTGTTTTTGCCTTACAATTAATGTTTTTTCATTATACTAATTTTTTTGGGTTTCTATTTACAAATATTCAATTTGATTTTTCATGTGTTTATGTTTGTAAAGATTAAAATTCAAGACAAGGTTCATTATCTTTTAGATTTTGTTTCCAAATATTTGAACTCTATACTTCATATCATTGGAAAATTTTGCATTTGTTACATCTTTTGTGGTAAAGAAAAAAAAGGTACTATGTTTTCTACTTCCAATTCATTTTATGTCAATGTATTCCATTTCTTTTGCTTTTGTTGCAAATTCACACAAGATTAAGAAGCTATTAATGTTTCTTGTTCTTTTTTATTTGTAATTGGGTGAAAGCACATTGAGGCGGACCAAAAATGATAATTAAAGTTCATTCTTGGAATCTAAATCTAGTGATTTTTCAATAAAAACATCTAAATGATGTTGGAATTCAATTGTTTTTCCATTTCCAAGTTGATACCACCTTAAATTAAACCATTTAAAAACACTTCTAAGGTATATGGGCTTTCAAAAAATCAATTTACATATTTAAGTAGATTTTATGATTTCGAAGTCTTCATTTTGAATCTTTAAAAAAATGAGAAACCTTTTTTTACAAGATTTTTTCATCTTAAACATTATAATACTTCAATGTGTGGTCGTTAAAAGTTGCAAGCATGTTCTTCAACTCAACTAGAAGCAAAACATTCATAACCATAATATTTTAGACATTGACATTGGATGTACCCTACATTGCAAAATGCATGTTTGATCAAATATTGATTTTTTGGTGTATTCTTTCATATTTGGGAGGATTCAAACATAAGTTTTAGTTTATAATCTCATTTTTGCTACATATTTCAAATGTATTTGAATTGTATGTAACAAAAGTAGATTAATTCAAAAAAATTGCCATTATGACTTCCATCAAAGTCTTTTGTATTGTGTTTTTGCCCAGTTCAACTTAGATTCAAGAAGAGGTAATATGTTTTCTACTTCCAATTCATTGTATGTCAATATACTCCTTTTTTTGTTGCAAATTCACCTAATATCAAAAAGCTACTAACATTTTTTATGCTTCTTTGTTTACAATTCAATGCAAATTCAAGAAGTTTTAATAATACAGATTGGCAGATTGCTTACATTCAAACGCTTGCCTATGCTTTTCAAAATTCAAAATTACAATGCCAAATATGCCCATGCTTGCCTATAAACTTTTCTTGTTGACATTTTATTGTAACAAGGACCTTTGATTTTGAAAAAGACATGTAAAGCAAAAAGGGTGTGATCTTCTATTGGTCACAATACAATAAAATTGCATGACTTTAAGGAACATGTTCTAGGAACATGGAAGCATCCTAGGGCATAGGGAACTTCATTTTCAATACAAACATTGAGTTAAAGAGCCATTTTATGGGTTGTTAAATAACATCACGTTTTTCATTTGAAAACTAAGTTTTTCAAAGATTTGATATTAAGTTGGTTCAAACATTTCCTTAACACAAAATTACCACAAGTCGTCATGTAAATAGCCACATCACATTTAATGTTAGCTAACATTGTAGGTGAATGTCTCAAATTTTGGAGAATTCCTAACATTGAGTTATGGACTACTTATCATCAAGTGTGAATCCACCTTAACTTAAGTTTTGAAGTTTTGACTCAATGTTATGTAAAGAGATAAAACAACCACCTTTTGATTAAAAGTTACATACCACAATTTGGATCATGAGGTCTAACCAAATGTTTATTACATTTTTCATTAATTATAATAATCTTAATTGTGGTCACTAATCACTAACATTCATTATGAAAGTGTGAATCCATCATGACAAAAGTAAATTGTTTTACCTTTTAAAGTTGTAGCGTAACTAAACACTGACTTAGGTGTGAATGGACACCAAAATTGTTGACCATTATTTTCAGTTAGTGCTAACTTTAACATAGGTACTTTGTAAAAAATAATTCTGTTGACTAAACATTATGCTGCATAGTACTACAGACCGTGACATTAAGTGTGAACAATGCTTAAGATCTCTTTCCTTGAAGATTGAAAAAGCACCCAAATTGTCATTATTTGTGCCTAGATCTTAGTGATCAGCTGTGGTGTTTTTCCCCCTCTCTGATGCTTCCTCCATCATGCTTCATCTTTTTGTTGGTCCAACCACTACCTATCAGTTTGTCTGGTGACAAAGCCCAGAAACTACAGGGTACCGACATTACACAGCCAAAAAAGTCTACACTCCTCAACCTTGATGACTTGGGAGTGGAATGCCAATGAAAAGTGTGTGAACCACATCTTTATAATTTACCATCCAGACATACTTTATATGCTTTCATCAGCATTTCACTCTTCGGTTATAACTTATGACGTTTTCACTATGCGAGACCAGTGGGTGGTGTTGCATCACAGTTTGCAGCCTGATATACTAGAGGTCCTTCAAAAAGAAATAACTTCAGTAGTTTGATAATGTCAGCACCGGTTGTGACGCCCTATGTGAATTTTAACGTATCTGTTGGATAAAGGGTAAATACAAATATTCAAAAAATATCATCAAGCTCAAGGAATGTAGGTTTAAAAAGCTTCCAAACCAAGGGTAAAGGTATAAACCGGTGTTGTGCAGTTCCTGATTTCAAAAGGAACCTTTGGTCCTAGCTTTTTTTTTCGGGTCTTTTTTGTTTTTGATTGAACCATATTTGGTTTGGTCTCAAATGTTTTGGATTTTAAAAATCTCCAATTCTAATCATTTTTCAAAATAATTAAGATCCAATTTAAGACAAGGTCTGGCTCCATCTCCATTGCACACAGCTAAACCCCAAAAAAAAGAAAAAAGTGTAATATTAATTTGTTCAATTGCTGCATACAATTCAAGATAAACATCATATAATATTAATCTATAGAAAATGAACTTTTTTAAAACATGGCAACATCCTTGGTTCAAATTCCAACTCAATTTTGAAAATAAACTAAGTTCCCACGTTAGGTTTCAATGGTGATTCCAAGAAAACTTGGAATCTCCAATCCAAAGACCTTAAAATTTGA
>Ga0209208_10007949_pt1 | contig 14243 bp, 12 predicted proteins | sample S1TSphfallax_3_FD_187694 | JGI IMG/M metagenome (GOLD analysis project Ga0209208, IMG submission 187694) | Host-associated microbial communities from peat moss isolated from Minnesota, USA - S1T2_Fd - Sphagnum fallax MG (SPAdes) (version 2) | ecosystem: Host-associated > Plants > Peat moss >...
AGTTAGGAAGTCTTTTTCTTGCCCTTTGTGCTTTTTTTTTGGCCCCCTTTTTTCACAATCTTCACCCTTCTTCACCCTATTTGCAATCATTTTTTGCTTTTATCATTGTGCACTCTCTTGCATTCACCAATCTCAACTTTTTTGCATTTTTCGAACTCAATTCTTGAGCTCAGTTCTCATGCTATTGTATTCCCAAGGGTTGTTTCTTTTCACCATTGCACAAATTGCTCAACATTTTCAACATTCCTTTCCATTGTGAAATTATAGGTGATGGTTATTCGTTTATTGTTGTATCTTTAATGCAATTCTTACTATTTTGCAATTGTTTTTGTTTGATTCTTGTGTTGTATTATTTTCTAAATTCTTGTTGTTTTACAAAGATTTGTGTGTGTTTGTTTGTGCATGTATTCCTTTCCATGATGAAGCTATAGGCAACCACTACTTGTGTTACTCTAACAATAGCTTGTCATTGATTCTTACATTGTTGTGTTTTTGTGATATCTAAACCTGAATTTCTCTCCACAATAAAATTACACATGACAATAGCTTGTTGATTCTTGAGTTGTTGTGTTTTTTTTGAATTTTAAACCCCAATTTCACTCCACAACAAAATTACACATGATAATATCTTGTTGTCAATTATTTTGTTATTGAGTTTTTGTGGAATCTAAACTTGAATTTATCTTTGACTTCTAGTATTTTCTTGTTTTTCTTTTTGTCATTAACCATGGGTGATTAAATATATTATTTCATTTTAACTTGTTGCATTACATTATTAGTTGACCTAATTTAAAATTGTTATTTTTACAATGATGCATGCAACAATTTTCAACACCTTTTTTCAATCTAATTTTTTTTTAATGCCAATCAAATTTTTGGAATCCAAGTTAATGCTTACATTTATTGTCTTGCATGAGTTCAAAAGTTCAAAGTGTTTTGAGTTTTTTGTCACTTATTTGGGTCATTAGGTCAAGCCCAAGAGCACAACCTAGTTTCCCAAGTTTTTATTGACAAAATTTGATGAAACTAGGTGGGTGGAATTTTTTTGTATGAACAAAGATACTTTGTTTAATATCATAAATCAAGTAAGACCCATCATTTAAAAGAAATACAACAAATACTAAAAAGCAATTCCTATAGAGATTAATGAATGTTGCATGCAATGAACTCTTTGCAATACAAAAGTGAAATGTCTCACTTTTCTTACATGAATTTGTTTTTGCATTCAATGAAGTGTATAGGGATTTAATTTTTTGACCTTAAGGAGAAGCTAAGTCATTCATGATGGAAGGATTTAAGGAGCATGTATCTAGATCTCTAGAAAACCAACAAACCTCCCCCTCGCATAACCCGGTGAGTACTTTACTACTATGTTTTTTCTCCAACCAAACAAAAGGAAGCACAAAAGAAAACAAAGACTCATGAAATAAATGTTCTTTTTGTGGAAAAACTTGTTCTTCTTTAACTTAAACATAATATTGTCTCGGTTGATAGGTTTTCATAATTGTTTGTGACCCAAACAACATTCGTCACATGCAGGTACAAAATTATAAGTTCTGATTCCATGAAGCAACTACTCCTAAACATGGTCTGATTCCCAATTGTTTATTTTTACTTTACATCACATGTGTGTTGCAAAGTTTTGGTTTTAAACGATTGATGAGTGTTGTTTTGTTGTTTTGTTTATTTGTGTTAACATGTCTTTTTTTCTTTTGACAGATGCAATCTGATTTGCAATATCCTAATGGTGATTCTACTACAATCACCATTAGGAAACAGTATTATGAAACACTAAAACCCAAGCAGTTCTTTAATGACACCATCTTCGACTTTTATTTGAAGTAAATACATATCCAAAGACTTTATTATGCTTTATTTAAATCTCATAAAACATTGAATCTCTACTCTTCTTTATTCAAATGTTAGAAAAAAATGAATCGTGTTATTTCAAGTACTTGCAAAGACGACATTTCAATTCACAATTTTACATCTTCAACTGTTTTTTCTACTTTAAACTCGTTCAATGCAAGGAACATAATGCAAATTTTGCAACTCTACAAAATTGGAATCATGGTGTGGATATGTTTTTCATAGATTACATCATGATTCCAGTCAATCACAATAAACATTGGAGTGTGGTCATCATCCCACATCTCAAGAATTTAAGGCAAGATGACAAGATGCAAACATCATGCATTTTACACCTAGATTCCTTGGAGGGTGGCCACAAACAAGTAGAACACCATATTCAAACATGTCTGCGAAAGGTTTGGATTTGGAAAGCTTCCACAAGCTTGCATGACTCACATGAGATGAAGTTAGCAATTCTACAGATGGGGTACATTGTTGCAAATGTATGATTATCTTTTGTTGTAAGGTTTTTTAAATAAAAATATCAGCAATTTTTCCTAACTCGATTTTTTATTTTGCGATTTCGTAGGTCCCTCAATAACAGAATCATTATGATTGTGGCATGTACTTGTTCCATTATGTGGAGTTGTTCATCAAGGATGCTTCAATCCATTTCAGCCTTGCCACAAGCCAAGGCTTCCCTTATTGTGTATGTTTTCCCTTTTTGTTTTGTTAGTTTTTGACATTGTTCAAAATTGTTCAGCTTGAAATTGTTTATAATTTTTGTTTTGTTGTGTGCAGTTGACTTGATCTTAATTCACCATTGCTGACATTTATGGAAAGAGGAAAACAATCCAAAAATTACTGCTGAGCCTTTGGCATGCTACTAAATTGGTAGGTTTCTAAGTTTTATAAGTGAATGTATTATCAAATTTAACATTTAAAAAAAAATTCTCTTATGTTTGGGGGGTGCTAAGTTTTTGCATTTTTCAAAAAACTTGCAAATTTGGTTTTGGTTTTGTTTCTAGAAGGGTAACAATTACAACATTCCTTTCAGCAATCTCTTAAGGAAAGAGAAAAGTAGGCACACACATTTAAGTACTTTATGCCCACCGTGAGACATTTTATCACATGAGGATGGGAGACATCGAACTTCTCGAATCAAGTTGAAGTTGTTGTAAGACCATGAACAAAGGCATTAGCTACTTCTTTTTAGTCATATAGTGGGTTTGTTTTCACTATGCAAAAATGTTTGTTCAATTATTTTATATGAGTTGCCTTGAATTCTTTGGAGTTTATCAAGTTTTTTTTTAAAAAATTGGCACCTAAAGCATCTCACCAAGAACCTGATGTTTATGTAGTGAAACAATGATGGACTAGTTGGTGTGGTGTTGAAATACCCATTTGTGAAAAAGATGGGAAATGGGACCTTTGCAACCCATTATAAAAAGGCTTCCGTTGGGGAATTGGAAGCTACATATAAAAATAATCCAACAACTCCATCCCTGAACTACTGATCATCATTCAATGCTAATCTCCATGGTCACACAATTGCATATTGTAAGTTGCAAATTGGTGCAATGCAAAAATCAATGAGTACTGTCGTGATTAAGTCTCAACTTGATCTCCCATTTTGTTTTTGCAGCCCCTATGTTCAGTACACTAACATGTATGCCACAGAAGAAGGAGTAACCAAGTAAAAGAATATAAAATCCCATCAATCATTTTCCTCCTCATGAGATTCTTTGAGAACCTTTGTTGTGAACTCACATGCATTTTTTGTGGAATATGAATCTCTCATATTCAAACCTTAGTAGTATTGAGCCAAAGTTGCAACTTCTTGATGCTTCAATTTCTGGATTGATTAATTTGTGCAACGCAATTTACCACAAGGTTATGGCCGAAAACATGATACGTCTAGCTCAAGATATCCTTGACACGTGTTGTGTGAATGCTGCCCACTACTACATAGCAAGCTGCCATTGACAACTACATTTCTTCCTTCAAACCCCAATGGTGTATTGTATGTACAAACTACAGCTCCTAGCATAGGAGGCCCTTATAGACGATGATGTCTTCAACTTGTGGGTGGTTCCATGATGAACATTTTTATGTAAAACACTAGCAACTAAACATGTTAGATTTGAGATGTGTAACTAAGTGCATATGATCAACAACTTCTTTCGCTCACATATTCTCTATGTTTTGGTGTGGAAAGATGCAAAAACTTTGGGCGTTGCAGAAGGAGTAGATGGTGTTGTTATTGAAACTGGAATTGTAGATGCAATATTGCAAGTGTGAATGTTCATGCTTTAATTCATGATTCCCCACTTCATGTCTTTTAGGTTTTCGGGATCATGAGCTCGTGATTCATATCTGTGGTCTATGCATTCAGTTGCAAGATTGAAAATGAACCAACCGTTGTGAGGCAGATGTAGACAAAATTATTGTTGGGACCACTGTAACTTAAAAATAATGTCATTTGTTTTTGGATGAAGATTACTTAGACTACAACTAGATTGCCAACAACACAATGCTTCAACAACGTTAAAAAAAAGAAAAGAAAAGAAAATAATCTACTATATTTTTGTTTTTTTTATGTTTTTGTTACTTTGTAGGTCATGACAAAGGAATTAGCTATTGAGATGGAATGCAATCTCTACAACCCAATGAAAATGCTTCAAGAAATCTGTGGATCAAATTTCTGGAAAGAGATTGGCAAGGGGACTTTGGGGAGGCAAAAAGATGAAATGAGGAGGATTGGAGGCATGTTGAAGAAGTGAAAGTAGGGGATTGTGGTGTGATAAAAGGGAAGCTAAGTGACTGGGCTTGTGAGGAGGACTAAGAAAAACTGTGTGGTTTGCTTTTGATTTTGGGGTGTTGTAAATAGGTAGAAGCAGAATTTGATCAAATAGTCGAAATGAGAAAAATCATGAGGAGAAGACTTCCGCTATGTTAAGAATGTCAGGAAAAGGTCCAGAGTTGTTGCATGTGTTTTATGTAAGGACCAACACAAGGGAGAGGATGAACATGTCTAGGATTTCTGGAGTGGTTGTGTGGCAGCTCATGTATGATGTTTCTAGGGATTTTGAACTAGGTATAGAGTGTGTTTTGTCTTTAGAAGAGTACCCGTTGTTTTATGGGAGCTCTAGAGGTTTTTGGGACTGAGGGGATGCTTGGAAGTACTGATGTTTGGACTGGCTAACTCTACCCTAAATTTATGTCCAATCTCTAAGATTGAACCATGTTGAAATAGTTAAATTAATATTATGTGGGGATTCTATTGTTGGGTATGAGCTGCCATCCACACAAAACAACATGTTGATTCTTAAAGAGGAAATCAAATTGAATGTCTGATCCTTTGTGGTCCATAGAATTAGGGCCATAAAACTCAGATGTCTATTAGGATTTTGAAGAAGAAAAATATTTGAATCAGAATTGTCATGTTTCAATAAAAGTATTAAAATCATATTTCAATGTATGGATGTCTAGCAATGGGGATGTGCACACTGCAGAAAGTATTCCCCTTATTTTTGGTGACACCACGCTATTAGGGTCCACTAATGGTAAACTTAGTACATACAATAAAATACAGCTTTGTTGATGTATAATATAGTAAAGCTTAATTTTGACTAGGGTGGATTTGTATGTGAACATTTGGCCTTGTTGGTTGCTTGGTGATTAGAGGACACCACTAGTCAATGTTAGTGACCACCAAAGCATTGATGTGATACTTTTTGTTAAATAAGGTGAAAAAAGTTTCGAAATAAAGTGTAATGTTTTTTATTAAATAATGTGGAAAACTTGAAGGAAAATATTGGGATACTTGTTAGCAATGAAAAAAATTGGGTTACATTATATTAAATAATGTGAAAGACATTTGAGAAAAGTGAGATACTTTTGTTAATAACTTGGAAAACTTGAAAGAAAAAATACGATTTTTTTGTTAAATAATGTGGAAAACTTGAAGGAAAACAATGGAATAATCTTTGTTAATAATGAAAAAAATGTGGGGATATTTCAGTTAGATAACATTAAAAATTTGAAGGAAAATGTGGGATTTTTTTTGTTGATAAATCTAAGAACTTGAGGGAAAAACTACAATATTTTTTGTTAATAATGTGGAAAACTTGACGGAAAAAAGTGGGATATGTTGAGCCAAAAGTGGTTTAGCCTACCTATCATTTGCATGGAAAAGTTGAGAAAATGATTGGAATATGTTGGTTTAACATCTATGTCATAATTGTGAAAAAAGTGAGAGTAAAAGAGGGATAGTATGAGCATAGTGCAGTCTAACCTCCATGTTACAAATGTGAAAATTTCATAGAAACATGTGGGATGGCATTGAGGCAAAAAATGTGGATATGAGTCAATATTTCCACGCAGTTTATCATGCTTCTAAATCCCACACTTTTGCCACACCTCTAACCCATAATTTTCCCATGTCTTGCTACAGATTTGTCACATACAGTCCATGATATGAATCATCAAAAGCGTGGCAACAGTGAGGAAAATCTATGAGAAAAATGTGGAAAACTACTCCAAATGTTGTAGTGTGTGGACCATATGTCATGGTCCTTGAAGTAAACAGCCATCGAATTCACGAATGGTAAGTATGATGATTACTTTGATACTTTCAACTTTCACTCTGCTGCAAAACTATGACTCCCCTACTCTAATATTCTCTCTGATCGTCAAATGCGTCTGTTCTGCAAAGCATAACCCGGGCAGAAAGAAATCAATGAAAATAGCAATGAGGGAAGGAAATTATAGTTACGAAATCAACGAACCCTAAGACAAAAGCCCAAGTACCCAGGTAAGTGAAATTGAAATAGAAACAGAAGTGTTTGCAGTGGAATTCTTTGATTCCTGGCACTGACTATGTTGCTGTTGTAACAGAAGTGACTAAGACTCTTAAAAAAGAAGCAGAACTGAAAAAAATCTCTTTAGAGTGTGAGCTGAGCAAAAAAGATTTGTGAGGTAAGAAAACTTTGACAGTTGAGATTGAATGGAGAAACCATGAACTTCTATACGGAGAACTGGGATGAACACCAAAATCTGTGGGAACCGAGTGAGCTTTCAGATGGAACTCAATGCTCTGCAAAAGAAAAAGTACGGAAACGATGGCAATACAAAATACCCGGATGCTCTTCTTCGTTTTATAGCTAGCTGCGCTTGTATTTTATAATATAGAAGCAAAGGTTGTTGGAAGGCAGTAAGCTGTGGAAGAGACAAGAGAGCCACCAGCCTTGTGAGGAAGCCAAGTGTAGGCCTGCGTCCATAGTCAGGAAAGCCGTCAGTTCAGGTCACACAGCCTTTGTGTGCATATTTCAGGTTAGCGTTCGTTCTGTGATCGTTCCTGGGTGGCGGCTTCGTGTTTTCCCACTACCCAATTTTCAGAGTTTGCACATCTCCTAAGAAGAGGTTCTCCACCCACATCCCCTTACACATCAGTGCTTTAGGGTACCTACCACTTGTGTTATTCATACTAATTAGTTGATGGGTGGTGTGCTCACACTTTTTTATGTTTTTTTTTGAGGGAGCTATTACCATTTTTTTGGAACATTGGGCACTCCCCAATAGAAGGACCACTTTGGACTGCCAGTTGAAAAATAGAAACAGTTGCGCTCCCTATGGTCTACCTTTTCAGTTTATATACACGAGGGATCAACTTTGCGCAAACCAACCATCTGGGAAAAATGTGTGGTGCAGGGAACGTTTGGGGAACAACTTGGGAACCCTTGGGAACCCTTGGGGGACCTTACAGGAACAGATAGGGAACATGACGTGGGAAAAGAGCAAAAAATTCTTCCCCCACTTCCCACAAAGAAAATAACTGGAACCCTCATGAGTGCATGCTGAGGCTTCATTGGTTGCATGGAACTTTAATTTGCATAACTGTTTGTCACCATTTTTGACCTGGGCTGATGGTATGGCCAACACCCCCAAAAAAGGAAAAAGAAAAAAAATTCCTCCCTCCCCTCCTCCCCAAAAAGAAAAAACTAGACCCCTCTCGTTAGTGCCTTTCATTGACTGCATGAAATTTCCTGTTTCTGAAACTGTTTGTCACCATTTTTCGTCTGGGCTATAACCCTATATCAGGTACCTATATAGGTGAACAGAGGAAAACATTTGCCAAAGCATAGGGGATGAGGTGCTATGGAGAACATGTTGGGGAACACAATGGGAACTTGAGGAACAAATTGGGAAGCTGATGTGAACCCATAGGGAACTTAAAGGGAACATATTGGGAATGGGGGAAAAATGAAAAAAAATCCCCTCAACCCCCCCCCCTCCCCCCTTTTTAAAACTTAAAATGAAAAAACCAAGGCACCTTGGGTGCATGCTTTGGGCCTTCGGATTCACTGCATGAAATTTCTCTTTCCAAATTGTACATCACCATTTTCGGCCAGGGCTAATACCCCTTTCTTAAGAACTGGGATACCCATTTTGAGGCTTTTATGTGTGGTTACCACTTCACACATACAGCGTTTAGTTTAATTCTTCTCTCCCCCTTAACCATACCAAAGGGCCAAAAAGGTTTTTAAAGTGGACAATACATGTAAAGTGACACTAGGTATTTCAATATCCACCACCTGGGCCAATTGTTAATGGCTGGCCAATTAAAAGACATTGATTTGCTTGTACATGCCCCTTGTGGAGGGCACTGTCTCGTGCGCACACCTTGGAGCTCAATTAAAGTTTCACACGCCACTGCAGTCCTATATTTCATCCAAAATACAGCATATAGGTCACTTTACTGTTGTGGATGGAAAAGCACCAAAGTAGTGAAGTGGTAATGTAACGTGAAGGTGAATTTCTAGTAACGTTCGTTCTTTGCTCGTTCCTGGGTGGCTGCTTCGTGGCTTCCAAGTTCTCAACCAATTTTCTTCAGTCTTCGGTTGAACATCTCCCCAAGGCCAGCCAGGTGTCAATACAATTTACCTAAAGAGAGCAGGTCCACTGGGAGAACCACCTTGCTTAGGCTAGGGTTAGTTTCATCATTAAATAATCCTTAGAATAGTGAAATGAAATTTTGCAAAAGTATGAAACAGAAGTGTTGAGAACCGTGATAATTATTATCAGAGGCTACATCTGAATAATTTTACTCCTCGTATGATAATAAAATAGTAAATCATGAAATTATAGTATATTCAAATTTTCAAAAAACGAATCAATTCAATTTTTTTTGAAAAAATATATTATTTGTTTTGTCAATGTGAAAGTTGACCCTAGGCTACTAGGGTAGTAAAATGCCTTGCCTATCTAGACTATACTTTGGATAAAGTTTAGCCTTCCAATAGCATTAGCCTTTTTCTTTTTTTTTCTTTCTTTCTTTTTTTTCCATTTTTAGGTTGTGGCATAGGTGGCAAAAGAAATTTGTTAATAGATACATGTGGCGAAAACTGAATAATGTTTCAAAAAAAAATTTGGCTGATGTCATTCTAATCAAAATGCCCTTAGGTGATTGAGCAATAAAATACATAGTTCAATATGGCGATCATACTTGGAGCTTTATTTATATGAAGTGGCCACAAAAGCTTCACCTCTATTGGTGCTTGGTTATGGATGCTAGTGATCTGTAGTAAATATGGCAATAAGCCTCAGTTGTTCATAGCTATCTTGCAACATATCATGAAACAAAGGGGTGCAAAAGTAGCTTCATGATTCAAACATACCAGCCTTTACCAATTGCTACCTAAACATCTAACCACATATTATAAGTAGCCTCATAGGAAAAAATATCAAGTGTGAAAAAACTCTATGCAAACATTGCAACAACTTCCAAATGAGAGTTCAATCAATTGTGCATTTTTGTTTTTCAAAAAAGAAACTAAACTAAAACAATGTTTGTTTTCAACAAAGCTAAACATGTCAACCATGGCAATCTATTTTACCTTTAGGTACTTTGGAAAGGAATGAAACAAAAGTTAGGATGCATTGATACTCATCACAAATGAATCAAAGGGTTAATAATGACAAGGTTAACTATGTTAGTTGTGAATGCAACCACTTCAACCATGGCTTGAGTTGATTTCAACTTCATTGTCATCATTAAAAAAACCATGTTGAACATCCAAACCCCATGATGAGAGAATTGCAACAACAACAAGAATAGATTTTCCCCTTCCCCCAAGATTGTCCACATGGTTGTGGGCTACAATAAAATCCTTTTAACACCTCCACATGTCAAGGAAAGGTCACCTCTACAACTACTTATAACCAATATTGCGAATAGACAATTTCTGAAGCATGAAAGACTAATTGTTCAAGGAATCGAACATCCAACTCAAGAATTATGCTTTCAACAATCTCTGCCATGATCCCAAAAAAACACAAAATACCACCAACATTTGCATTAAAAAGCAATGCATAAGTAAGCATGAAAAGAAAAATTGAACTTGGCATATTCTACTTCACCTATTAAGTCAAGAAATTAACCACCTTTAAATATGAAAAAAAGGTTTACAAAAGTTCTACAACTTCATTTATAGTCACCCATGAATCCATATATAAAATGACCATAATTTAACCAATGAAAAGGAACATTGAACTTGACATATTCTTCTTCATGTACTCATTGAATATTCAATCAAAAAACTGACCACCTTTGGAAATGAAAAAGAGGTTTGCAGAACCTTTACAACTTCATTTCCTCTAGAGTCTGGCTATGAAAAATAGGTTTACAAACACCCATAGTTTCATTTCCAACCACCCCATGAGCCTTTATGTAAAAGAACCAAAGCTCAAGCATCAATAACTATTATGCATTAAATCAAACAAATTCTACCTCACCTAATAAGTTTACAAAAACACCTCCAATATCAATTCCAACTTCTAGTCACCCCACAAGCTTACATACAAACTAATTTTTCTTTAAACATGAATTAGATTTCTTGCTCGCGCAAATGAAATAATTGACCACCCTATGGAATCTGGAAATGAGAAATCGGTGTATAAAACACCTACAACTTCATTTCCAGTTTATCAATGAGCCAATAAAAATTCTAACAAGTAATTATTACATTTTAAACATCATACCATGTTTGTAATTATCCAAACATACATTTATAGACCTACTCCATCAACCAACCACCTCTACAAAAACAAATTAAAAAAAAACCATTATAGACCACTTGCATCTTCATTTGTAATCATCCCATGAAATAACAAAAGCATAAGGAAATGAAACAATGCAAGTGGATGAGCTTACCAACTTTGTTAATATTGAAGTTCAACAATTTATAACCAAAGTTGAAAATCTAAGCACATTTACAAATTAGAATGCATCTAACAACCATTGGTTATGAAAATTTAAGGCCAAGAATTTACATTTGCATTCATCTAATGTCACTTGAGTCACATGCAACATAAGAACAAAATTTGGGCAAATTTCACCCCAAGAAGCCCATTTTTTTGGTCATTTAGAACAAATGCAAGATGCTCAATGTTGCATGTATTGTAATTAGTGACCCATTTCAAATGAATCTATTCATGGTCACTTTGTAACAATCCGCAAAAAGACCAAAATTCATCACCTTTAAAAATAGATGTAGGTTCACAATATAAACTATATAATTGACCCTAGCATAGCTTCACTATTGCAATGAAACTACAAATGAAAATATCCCTCCTTTGAACATATTTTTGGAAGGATTGCATGTTTTCTGTCAATGGCAAAACACAAGCCAACCCAAGCAACAAGTGTATGTTCGACAAAAAGCCCAAGTTTGCTTGCCACAAAACTAAAAAAATAGAAAAACACAATGCATATTTAATGCAAATTATGAACATGAAAGACAAGAAAAGAAAATCACCTTTGCCACTTGGCTAGGATAATAGTCCACTTGCATCATTGCAAATAATGGACAATATTCTACCATAATCTTTTTCAGAGGCTCCAACATCGACATTCATTGTGTTTTAACATTTTTAAAAATCATATTCCCCTTTGTCTTCAAGGTCTAAACTAATTTCTAAAGTTACAAATGCATTTTTGGACTGTGGTTAAAATAATCGTACACGTTCATCATGAAGTTATCAAGCCACCCAACAAGGGTCAAATTCCCCAAGAATTGGATCGCCAAGTTTGCCCTATGGTGAACATAGTGAACACCCATAAAAAATGGCGCCTAGGAATCCTTGATATGTTTTGTGACTCATGTTTTCCCACCTTGAAACACGTTCAACCCATCCTTTCTAAAACAAAAGAATTTATTAACCAATTTTTCCTTCATTAGCCCCCCGCCTTTCACGATGCATTCATTATAATTTCAGTGAGGTTGTTAGAACCTAATCCATCTATAATCCTATCGACACACACAACAATTGGTATTTTGGTCCAACAATCAACGACATAAGCATGAACACATATCCATGGGCCATTGTCTATGGTTGACCTCATCACAATACAAGGCAATGAATTGGGCAGATTGTATGGCCTTGAGAATGGCACTCTCAACTCAGGTGTGCATGAATTAAACAAGTATCCAACCTATAGAATTTGATTAATGCATGGTTTGGATTGTTTGGGACGCCTAAACTAGCAAATAACTCATACAAGGTCTTGTATTCCAACATTGGATGGCCATGGGTAAGAACATGAAACAAAGCTTTCATTTGAACCATTTTCCAATTACCTTCCCTCACAAGTTTGTTTACTTGGGTCAAAATTGACTCGGGACCCCTTTAGGCATACAATCTCATTTTTTAGGTTGGCACAATCTTTAATAATGTAGGTCCCACCCTTCTTCACCCCAAGACTTAGCAAGTCTCACATAGCAATCCCGCGGTTTGCATGTTTTGTGAGTGTATCCCATTTACACCCAACAATCTTGTCCTTACTTTCAATTAAAAAACAAACCATGCATTTCACGCTTTGAATAAACCCCCTTTCATTCACTAAATTTTTTACCCATGGCAACTTGGAGAATTGGCTTTTGAAGACTTCGATAAAAAGTTTGAACTTCATTTAACACTCACCCATGAATGTCTCTTGGCAATGCAAGGTTAATATGGGTTCCAAGCTTACTTGAAAATGTGTTTGGATGGAGGTAACATCCACAAGGTGGCAACAACAAGCTATGATTCAACCTCAAGAATCATTTTTGTGTTTAGTGTAGTGCAATCATTATTATAGAATGCAAAAAAATTATGTGGTTCATTATAAGGCTCTATTCATTTACGTTGACATGAATATTATATACACTTCTTGTTAAGGCCTTTTGGAATACATTCATTTGATGTATTGTATGCAAATCATTGTTAGTTAGGTTCAAACAACTATACTATATAATTATACATTCTTAAAAGACAAACACAACCCCATTCTTTGAAGTAAAATACTCATGATTATCACACATTCACATATTTCACCATTGAATTTGAAACCTTAACCTTTTTCTTTAAAAGTACATATGTCTCCAAAAGCCTTCAAAAAACACAAAGGATGAAGGTGTTTTTTCCAATTCGCGTAAATAACTTTTGGTTCAATTATTTATTTATTGTGTGATATTGTGCCAAATTTTTTAAGGATAGCCACAAGGTGCCCAAAGTGATTGCCCACAAATTTTCTTTAAAGGTAGTGCAAAACTACTTGAACAATTATTCGATATTGTGGATTGCAAACATTCGACCATGAAACTAAGCTTGTGCAAATGGTATCATTCCCTTGTTTGACTATCGGGTTGCAAATTTCATGGTAACATGTCACCTTGAAAATTTTCATATGTAATCATGAAATACAAAACTTGTACCTATGAAAAAAGAACTTGTAACTATTAAAAATTAAAAACTTGCTTATGTGATTTCAAAAGCTCATACTATGAAAATTGTAACCATGAAAATTTACATCAATAAATTGAACACTGCAAGTTAAGTAACCAAGAAATTATGCTTATGCAAATTGTACTATACTTGCCTTTCATTTATGGGTTGCAAATTTTGTGATATCATGTCATTATGAAGAATAACACCTTTAACCAAGAAAAATGGTATTAGCAACCATTGAAAATTGAAATTTGCCACATATGACATCAAAATAATATACCATAAAAATTTGAACCATGAAAAGTATTACCATGAAACTTTGAAAATCTACATTAGTGGATTCATCATGAAACGAGTAGCCATGAGATTATATTTGTGCAAATGGTGTTATTCCCTTTTTTTGACTTGTGAATTACACATTTTGTGATAACATGTCACCATGAAATAATACACTTGTGACTATGAAAAATGAAACTTGATCATGAAAAATAACATATGTGATCTAGAAAAGTGATCATGTGACCATACAAAATTCAAAACTTGCATATGTAATCTTGAAAAAAGATACCATGAAAATTGTAACCACGAAAACTACTATCATGAAATTCCAAAAAATTACACAA
>Ga0209208_10007950_pt1 | contig 14242 bp, 10 predicted proteins | sample S1TSphfallax_3_FD_187694 | JGI IMG/M metagenome (GOLD analysis project Ga0209208, IMG submission 187694) | Host-associated microbial communities from peat moss isolated from Minnesota, USA - S1T2_Fd - Sphagnum fallax MG (SPAdes) (version 2) | ecosystem: Host-associated > Plants > Peat moss >...
CCGAGAAGATGGTGATGTTAAACACAACGTTGGCCTGTTGCCATGGTGGTGAGTAAAGTCGGACAAGTTTCCGATTTTCGCGCGCGCCGTACGTGCCATTTTGTGCATCCCCGCATCTAGTTCCATGTCGGAATGCACTTTCTCAAGTGTCGGCAATACTCGTAGCAACAAGCGCAGCGGGTTACATCCAAGCAACCTCAATGTTCTTCTCTTTCTCCGTTCTAACCAGGACCTTGGTTGTAAATAAACACGTTCAAGAGTAAGACGGCTACAGCTCAAACAATGTGTTAACGGGCGGCTACCGTTGCGGCTGCCATATTGGCATGTGAATCGGGTGGCTGCGGCCGAGATTTCATCAGGACCAAAACGGCTCGGCTGCGGCTGGATGCTGCCAAATGCTTGAACAACACTGTTGTCTTGGCAAAATGCTCACGCTTGATTTATTTCTCTTGTGTCCTGATCTTCTCTCTTCTTGCAGTGAAGGAATTCTTGGGGATTGTCCTCAATTACATACACTTCCATATTTACATAATGAGGAATATCTTGTATGCTTAGGACCCACTTGAGAGCAGACTCATGAGGTGAAATCATAAATCCCCCTAGTGAAATCCCTTGTGGAATTTGCCTAATATTGCCTAATACATATTATGTGCATTTGCTTTCCCCAACTCCATACTTTGATTGCACCATGTTCTTGAAAAAATTATAAATAGCTAACAATTTGATAAACTAGTGGTGTCACGCCTCTACAGACGTTGAGAAAGATGGAGGTGATGACTGAATTGGTCAAATTACAAGCTAATCTATATTAAGAAAAGTTGGATTTGACAAACAAGCATGAGTTGGTCTTTTGCTCTTTACTTGTTTCTAGAAAGGGCGAATCTATTTATAGTGCATCATAGATCTTGTTCCTCTTTGAAATAAATCTACAATGGTTTTTTGTGAATCATGTATTACCTAATTCGAGAGTTGGGTTTAGGGTTGTTCGTTAAATTAGTTAAGGATTTGGTTGTCAATTATCGATGCTAAAGTCATATATAAGAATTTTACAAGGAGAGACGAGGAAATTGGAATTGAAAATCCAAAAAGAGAGAAGAATCTTGGCAAAGAAGCAACATGCTAAGATGCAAATTCAACTTGCTATGCAAGCTACTTAGGTTCAAAAGGCTTTGCCTGCTCCTCAAGACCATGAGCATCGAAAAAGGATAGAGGAGTTTTAGAAATAGTTGTTTGATGTCAAAGAAGACTTGGAGATGTAAACCAATATGGCGAATGCTTTGACTACAAAGTATATGACAACAAATCACATATTGTAAGACATGAAGAAACAATTGCAATAAGACATCAACATAATGACACTCAATGTTCATATTTGTAGGGATGTTCAATGTTTGTATTTGTAAGCTTCAATTGTAATGGTGTTTTCATTATTATTTGCCATTGCATTTAATACACAATATAATGAAGAGCAAGGTGAAGGAGCTCAAATGGAAATAGATTTCGATACTACCATGATATCTCATCCTACCGAGTTAGAGGGAACTTCCCAATATTGGAAACATTTTCAATATTATAGACCTTTTCGGTATTACAAGGAGATCCATAAATGTTAAAGACCCTATAAAAATTAATGTGATTCCCACCAATTTGAATGCCCTGGATATTTTCAATGCCACAATTAACATAGACAATAAGGTTTTTATGGGTGGAACCATTAACAAAAATTTGACTTTGGTATGATAAAAAATAGATGTCGATCCTATTGCAACTTTAGTGAACACTTTAACTACACGAAAAACATATGGTTAGATGTTGTGATAAAGGTGGTAAAATTTGTAAAGGCCTCTATAATGGAAAAATAATTTAATATTTTTTCTTAATAACTATAATTACAAGGACATAATTCCAATTAGAAAGGGGGATGATGTTGAATGTAGAGCTTTACCAAAACATTTTTACTGAACTTTTGTTACCAAAATTGGTTATCAAATGTTTCTTTACCAAAATCGATTATTAAAATTGTTTTACAAAAAACATGTTATTGATTTTTATTTACTGAAATTAATTTTACTAAAAAATTAGATTGGATAATTTTAGGACTAATTTTTTTGGGATAGGGCTAACTACTTGTTCCATTCTTTTCTAGGTTTATTCTTGAAGGTATTTAAAGTTCTATACCTTTGAAGACTATACAAAGGAATATTTGGAATAAATTAACTATTTTTTAATTTTTTATATGGAAAAACTCTATTATTCATTTTTCTCTTTGTATGTATGAGTATCTTGTCTCATGTGCAAAGTCTTCTTATTTGTATTTGTTTCATATTTGTTTTTGGAAAAAATTTATGAATCTATCCCACTAAGTTTTGACAAGCCTATTATGTTTCCAACTTTTTACTTATCCAAAGAGAGTAAAAAGATTCTATCTTTTGCTCCCCTATTTTATTCATAAATCAAAAACCCAATAGTTCATTGGGTGGTCTTAACAATGAAAGGTTTTATTTGATTATAATGAAGATGGAATGGGGGGTTTTATTTGATCAGAGAGGATGGCCAACTACATTTACCAAAGGAAGGTGGTCATTTTCACCACTAGATTGTGCATGTAGTTAACATTATAAGATGTGAAATTGAAAGGGCACTTTTGACTATTGTTCGAATTGACTAGAATATTTGAATGTTTGAGCACCATATTGTTATAGATATGCTTACACTTTAAGATGGACTAACAATGGTTTGTTATTGTGTGGATACCTTGGACACAAAAAAACAAAAGGTGATGCAATTCATTCAAGGTGTAATTATGTTGGCTTTAGGAGGGCCTAGTGATACAATTGCAAGATGGTCAAAAATTGTCGACAAGGGTTCCGAATCTTGTTCCCTTTCATCCAATATAGGGAATTGATGAACTGAAGGTAGGTGAGAAAGAAAGGTTCATTAATAATGGGATTTTGAAGTATATTGAGTTCTAGAAGCTTGGGATGTCATAGGATGATTTGTATGCTAGAATTATGGGTCCTTATGTAAAATACTTGGAGAGTATTTTGGAGCTGCTATCAAGACCTATCCCACAACAAAGTTCTATTTTGTTGGAAAGCTTTTGGACTTTTAGTAATTGGAGAGGTAATTATCAACACACATCCATTCATACTAGTGTTGATGTTGACCTTGAATATCGTGTCATTTTTCCATATTGTGGTCTAGAAGCTTGTGACCTTCTATGAGCACTATTACATACACACCCTTTTGTGATTTGTTTGTTAGTAATTTTGTTCTTGTGTGACCTATAGACCTTGAAATATATCTTGTGAAGGACTGAAAGTGATGTTGCAAAAGATCAAAAGAATGAAATTTATCATATATAACCTCAAGTGTTTGGTATTGAGTTCAAATTTATTTTTACTTTGGGACTTCAAATCAAGACCACATTTTGAAGTAAACCCCTTCATTTATTGTTGACATTCCTTTTATCTTTTGTTGAATTTTCCACACCACAAAAAAAGGAAAATGTTTCTATTTGTGTGTTCGTATGTTTGTTCAAGTTCAAATGATTTTTTCATATTTTCCTTCTATTTTATTGTGAGTTAATAACACAATATCCATTAAGGTTTGTTTAGTTCAATAAACATTTGTAATTTGTTTTAAAATATTGTTTCTTTAAGTGTTATGTATTTGAATAGGTTTAAAAACTAAATTACAAAAAATAAGATTGAGGATTTATTGGTTATGTTAGGTGAATCTTGAGTTTTTTACTAATATTATTGTCCAAACTTCATATGAAAATTTATGTAATTCTTGAGGTGAACAAAAATCTTTGTTTTCTTTCTAGATAAAAAATTTAAATAATGATTTTAAAAGATATATTATTGCATGTTCTTCAAACTCAAATCAATCTTGGAGGATGACCCTACACATTTGCCCATCAAGTTTCAATTCAATCAAAGGTGTTGAAGAGGAGAAATTGTCATTTGAATGGTTGGGTGTCAAAGACAATTGAAGATGATCAAATATGAAGAAAAAAATCTCAATTTCTTTCCTACCATTTGAATTGATTTTTTTATATGCCTAGACATAGAAGTCACAAATATGTGTGTAAAATTGCAACTTCATTCAATGTATTTAGCAAAAGTAATATAAGTGAATAATGGTTGAGGTATAATTTGACCCCTTGTGGTTCACATGTTTATATCTATTAAATACACTATTGCATTGTTGCAAAATTTTGTGAACATGTTGTGCACACATTTTCAAGAATTTCTTAGAATTGCAAACCTATCAAATGTGATCTTCATGTCATTTGATTAAATATTATAGAGTTCAATTGAAGACAATAGGTGCAACATATGATTTTGTTAGACAAAATATTAAAACAAAAGTTATAGTTTTCAAGTTAATTTTAGTAAAGCTAATGTTCATTAGATTACTAATTATTTAGATTTTAATGCTCAAGTAGTTTAAGGCTTAAAACATAAAAATCTTAATTAACCTGTACATGGACTTTTAAGGCACATTTAAGATTAATTCCACTTCTCAGGCTGAAGTTATGAACAATCCTGATGTGGAGCATGTCAATGCACAGTTGCCATCGGCTTATCCTTGACTAAAGGTAGTGAAATTACCCATATGTGGCAGCTTTGTCTGTGTGCTAATATAATATGCTAGAGACTAGAGGCCTCAAAGCCCTGAACTCCAGAATCTGCCCATCTCTCACAATGATACTCTCTCCTGAAATTGTTGACAATTTTCTGAAGTCTTTTAGTCTAGCTGTGAAGATGTGTTTGAATCCAGTGCCCAATTGGGTCTCTCCAGTGTTCGGAACCACCATGTTAATTGTTCACAAATCAAGGAGGGAAGGTTTGAGTGTACGTATATTTGTAGAGAGGCCTTGACAGAAGATCCAAAATCCAAATTTGAGCTCAAGATTCATATTTTTTTTCTATTGAACTGAAGTCGTTCAATGTCATGATCAGCTCTTTCGATTAAACAGATTCTGTAGAGGTAAAGAATGTCGCTCAATATAGCTCCTTGAAATCCAAGCTTTGAACCCAACATCCAGCATCATTTGGAAATCACAAAGAACTCCTGCTAAGGTGGTATAATTTTCTGTCTGTATTTTAACTAGTGTGACAATATTGTACCCCATCCTGAGTACATGTTTTCCACAAACCCTGAAACTCTATCGATGCACCAAGAGCCAATTTGTTTTGGAAGTTTTGGACAAAGAGGAAGTTGCTTCTTGATTATCAAGCCATTGAATGTGTGTGTTGGGATATTGGTAGTGCGGTCTAATTTTTATGATTGCTTTTTGTACCTATGTCTGCCAGGAAACTTGAGTTTTTATACAGAATTAATCCCTTGAAGGAGATTTATCACAAGGTCAAAGGCTTACTTAATGCGTGAGCACACTACTGGTAAAGATCCTTCACAGTGTAGACATATAGTTCTAGTTAACTGACTTAGTCTCTGGGACACCTTTCATATTCCTTTCACTGGGAGTTACCATTTTCCAGCCTCACTCATGAACTGCTCAGAGGGAAGATAGATGTTCATACTGCACTCGTTTTCTAGTACATGCTGAGGCTTATACTCTGGGGAAGATTTGGGGCAACATCAAATTTTTCTGCAACAAACAAGAACTGCAAACTATTGAATCTCTCCTATTAAATCTAACAATGTGTTAGCCTCATGGTCACTAGACACTGAGTAATCATGATGTCTCCTGGCATTATCTTTCTGAAACAATGCTCTGTGGGAGGAGCAGAATTGCAAGAAATTTGCTTCAAATGATGTAAATTTTCTCTTGCATCACCCAACTCAGTAGATCTTCATGAAATTTGCACATTCAGTTGAAGTTTTGCCCTTGTCAATTATCTCTTGGTACATTCATAGAGATTCAGGGTTTGTGCTGGCACAACTTGATCCCTAATTCAGACTGCCTAATCAAAGTCAATTTGGCTAAATCCTATTGTGGCTACAGGTTAGAGAGGAAAGTAGAAATGTTTTGGAACCCTGATATATTTTGGCAAAACGCTTGAACCTTTGGTCTAAATCTAACCATTTTTTCCCCCCCTCAAAATATTGCAGTTTTTGGTGGGCCTTTTAAATTATTTATTTATTTATTTATTCCAAAAACACCCTTTCTATGGGTTGCAGCCCTTTTGTTTTGGTTACCATATGGCAAAAGTTCACAAAAAAGAAAAGGGAAAAAAAAAGCTGGAATTAATTTTTGTTTTTTTGTCTCCAAAACGCACCAGAAATAAAACACTAGTATCAAGTACATCAATTTACCACATTAGTTCTCTAATGGGGATTTTGGGCTAATCTTTACTGGCAAAATTTGCTTAAAAGTGAAAAAAATAAATAAAAATAAAATAAATTTGAAAATGACATGATTTTGAAGGGTTTCAAATTTCAATCACCAGAAGTGAGAAAAGAAAGTAGTAAAAATTGTCAGATCTCTATAATTAGTTTTCAGTGTGTAGCCAAAAATATAGAAGGAAAATTAAATATTTGTATTTGATATCTGGTTTATAGCCAGATTTGGCTACAACCTCCTCAAGAAGTTGTTCACTTTTCCTACATCTTTCTATGGGCTATCACCACTTAGGCTACATGCTTAAAAAAATCCTTAAGAAAACACTGGTAAGAAGACAGAGGCATTCTTGAAACAAAATGCAACAAAATGCAAGACAAGGCTAGGCTAGACTCAGCTAGACCTTAGCTAGGCACTGTATTGGCCTTGCCTACCAAGGCAAGGATGTGGTGTTTAAATTCATTATAGAGTATATATAGTAGCTTAAGGGATTTTGGCCCCTAGGTAATAGATCTATTTTTATATGAGAATTTTTGAAAGATGATATTTTGGCTTGTGTTGAAACTTGAGATTAGTTACAGAGTTATGATATCTTGAAGGATTTGGTTTGTTCAGAGGGTTTTTTTGAAGATTGTATTTGTGCATGGTGGAATATTTGAATTTCCATGATTCTTCTTTTGCATTAAGATGCTTTTTAATGTAAATGGCAAGGCCACAGCGTGACACACCCCTTGTTTTCAGAATGCCCAATCCTGCTCCTTTACACTACTTGTGCTCAATTGATTGAATTCCTAAAATTTCTGTAAATGGAATGTTCCATTTGCACCTAAACTTTTGTCAATGGTTCTTTTTCAAGATTGTGGACATTCCTGCCTTGCCTACTTAAGGGTGCTTGCATGATGGTCATTGAATTGAGTGACATTATTACCAGAGTAGGTGAAGAAGTGCACATCAACAGACAACCCCACAAATTGTGGTGGAAGTTATTATGCATGTGTGATCCAGACTGTTGCCAATCCGTATCTTTTGTGCCTCAAAACTCCAGGACTGCACAAGTTTAAAGGTTTTGCATTCCTCTCCAGAGTAAGTAGGATCTGGTTTCATCCTCCTCACCCACTTTTCTAAAGAGATGGGTTATATGGTTGTTACCAGCATCTTGTCTGACACAATGCAGAGCTACCCAATTGTGGTGGGAGTTTGATGATTGCTCTTGGAACACTTACCTACTGCTTCGGTTCTGACACATGATTTGGGAGGTTGTTTGGCAGTGCCTTTTTCAGGAAATTTTGTTTGTAACCAAAGTGATGATCATCATCCATGGGATGTAGAAAAGTGATGACCATCCCAAAGAAGATTTAGCCAAATCGGGATGTAAACCAGAATTAAAGTGCAAATCTCTAGTCATCCTTCTATATTTTTGGTTACACAATGAAAGCCAAGTATAGGAATCTGGTAGTTTTTATAATTTGTTTTCTCACTTTTGGCAATTGAAAATCTCCAAAATCACTTTTTCTTATTTAAAAATTTAGAATTTTTTTCTTGACAAATTTTTGCCAATTTTTTTTTTTTTTTTCTTCAGGTGCAAGTTTGAGCCTAAATTTTAAAATCCTAAACACTTCATTTTCAATTGTAGCTCATGTTTTTGAATTGAAAAATGAGGTTACCTTCCATGTACAAACTACATGCTCATCAATGCAAGACAGAGTGTATAAATGTAGAGCAAAGCATTGGCCTAATGGGTTTCCCAAGATTGAGCCCTTGTCTGAGCGAAAGGGGTGAGAACTTGTGAAGCATTGAAAGGATCCCTTACCTTACATGCATACTTTGCCAACTTGGAAAGTGGATTACACTTTGCAAACCCTTTGCATGCCTTGGGAGGTTCATGGGATTAAACTCGATGCACGAAGAATTTTTTTCACATCTTTTATGTACAAAGTTTCACAACAAATCAAAATCAATAATTATATAAGTACAAAGTTCAACAGCTAATTAAATTCAGCTCACTTGTCAACTTTTCAAAAAAATCATTTTGTCTACTGAAAGAACTTAACTCTGTTTTCACAAATGTTTTTTCATAGGTTCAATTTCAATTTTGACTCTAGCATAAGGCTCATTCCTGGACCCTGGTCTTGTGCTTGTTCCAACAAAGAGGTGTTAACTCAGTTTCAAGTCACAAGAACTTGACCCTGAACCCTCCGATTTAACACTACAAACCAAGTACCCTCACAACAACATCAGTGCCTTTGGAACCTTTCATGATGGACCTTTTGTTTTGTGGCCTTTGGGTTTGTCAGGACACCTCAAACATCTTTCATTTGACAGATTCGTTTGATATCTCTTGCCCACAAAAATGATGACCAAAAGAAAGAAAACACATTTCTTTCTTGTATTACACGAATTAAGAAAGAAGTGAGAAATTAGATCAATTTTTTAATACTTGACCTCTATGAAAGAATTTTTCACTAGTTGTTCATGTCACTTTGGAATGTGGAAAACTGCTCTCCAATCCATATTATGCACTTCTAATGAGACAAAGCAATCTATCCAGAGTACTGAGTTTTTTGAGTTGAGAATTCTCTTTTCTTTGTGAAATTGTTTTGAGCAAAAAATTGGGAAATTTTTAATTTTTTTCAGTGTAAATTGTGAGTTTTCAGCAAAAAAAAATCTCCAGTTCTGTGAAATACATTTTTCAATAAAAAAAACACTCTTAAAAAATATCCAACTTTAAGGCAGATTGGAGGTGGTGGTGGATGGCGTTTTGTTTGGAGATTCACCCAGGCTACTTGACTTGATTAGAAATACATTTTACCATTTTAGCATCATGAGAGTTTTGGCCAAATAATAGACAACATCATTAGTTGCTTCAGCCACAAAAATTCCACAATGAAATTCAATCAGTCAAAGATTTGTCTTCACATTCATGTTTTCAATGTCTCCATGATTCACAAATTTCCCAGTTACAAGTATTCCCCCCAGTTAATTCACAGCTCATTTCAGCAACCCAATTAGACAAGCCTCATAGATGATGATAGAGCAGATCTGGTACACACAGAAGAATTTAAGGTTACAAAGAAATCTCAGTGCCCCCAAAATCATGTTTTGGACTTACTTAAGATCGGGGTTCCATTCTCAGGAATTCAAGGATTTCAGAAAAGAAAAAAAAGTTACACTAGTTTTGTACAATTATAGAGTTTACAGGATACAAATTTTATTTTTTAAAACCAAAATAATTCATTTGATGATGGGTGATTTTTCACATACTATTGTTAGAGCATTTTGATTCAAGACCAGAAATGCAAGACTTCAATCTTGCTGGTTCTTACCAAATCTTGAGAATTAATCTTGTTGGTTCTCAAGAAGGTTTGAGATTTAGTAATTTAGTTGGTTCCTAAGGCTTGAGAAAATCTGCTTTCTGTTTTGTGATAATTATGCAGCAATCAAGAATCTTAGTTTTGTCTAGCTGCAGCTCTAAGCTACTTTGAAGGGAACTTTGGGTGGAGATCATGGCATGCGTAAGATCAGCTGCAAAACCACATTTATTAATAAGAGTTCAATGCTCATCACATATTAAATTTCTCTCACCTGCCTGCCTGCCTACCACATGACCTGATCCACAACAGTTCCAGCAAATTTTCCCCTCCTGTAACTCACTCTAGCTAGCTCTCTCCCCGCAATTCCAGCTGCTGCACGAGCAAGCTGATCATTTGGCCCAGAGTTTCGTTTTGGTCTCTTGCTCAGTCCGTATTTATTTCACAAGATGTCAAGAGAAGAAAAGAATTTACTTCGGATACTATTATTATTATACCAACTGATCCATCGCCAATCCATGCTCCTTTCTAAGTTCTATTAATAAGAAGACTCTGATGACAGACACAGTCGAGATTAATATTTGTCTGTCAAGTGCAACAGCAGTTCAATCGTAGGCTTGCAGATCAGAACTCGCAAAGAGAGTCTGATCGGTAGTTCTCGTACTAGAACTACAACATACTGTAGCTGGAGATATATATAGTGTGTGTACTTTGCCTCGGGTGTCGAGTCGGTCGAGATAGATCATGAAGAAATTGATCTGCATTTGGGGGTTTTTTATAGTGCTCATCTTGAGTGGTAGTGCAATCTTGCAGCAAAGCGGAGTCGTGGAAGCGCGGATCATCGTCGAGAATGTTGTGAACTCGCTGACGACTCCGTTGTCAGTGGATTGCAAAACCGTAAACGTCGACTACGGGTCGCAGACTGTAGCGGCAGGTGAAGGTTGGGGCTTCACGGTCGTCGCTAGCGAGGTGGATCCAAGTGTGGAGTGCGTGTTTAAGGACGGGGATCATGCGGTGAAAACCGTTGAGATTTGGAACTACGCGCGCTCTGGCTACTCGGATGTGCCGTGGTATAACTGTGATTCTAGCTGCACTTGGGAGGTGAAAGAAGATGGATTCTATTACCTCTCGCAGGAGACCGGCAACTACAAGGTCTACTCGAGCTGGTGATCGTCTGAAAATATATATATTCAGCAAGTTTACATGAATCTAACATGCACTTTTTGCATCATCCTCTAGTAGTCTGTGAGATCTCCTTCAGAATCTTAGACTCCATGTTGCAATTGATCAACAAAGTATGAATCTGAAAATTGCAGTTTGCTTCGCTCCTTGTTGAGATCATATAACCTTTTTGAGATGCTTCAGATTTTCCAATGTGTTGATTTTGCAAATTGACAAACATTATATGAATCTGCAAATTGCAGTACTTCGCTTCTGTCCTAATTGAGATAACCACTGCAGCAAGTCAAGTCTGTCAAGATTATTCAGTCCAAATTCTTTATCAATGTCTGACAAAATGCACATCATAAAACCTACGCCATTTGGAAAATATTAGATAAGAATGAAACTGTCATGTGTATGTCCAATCCTCTATATATCAGAAATTCTTTCCGCTTAGAGTGTGGATAGCCTCATGTTGCAAAATTTCTTTTGCTGGATGAGTTGCATAAAATCTGAGGCTTTCGAGAGCCATGGAATTTTGCACCATGTAATGTATATCTGACTAGAAGTGTGCTCTTCAAAACTGTTTGGATCTGCATTAGGATTTGTGTCTTGGAAATGAAAAGATTTTTAAGGGATGAAATGTGCACAATGCCTCACTCAAGCGGATCAGTTTGCAAGTTCATTACATGCAGCAGTCTGATAAGACTGGATCAAAATTGGACTTTGTGCATTGCCCAATTGCAATTTTCCATGTTGCAATTCAATGCTTTAAGGCTTGTAGTTCACACACAGTATGCACAAAACTACGGAATTTAGCTTGGCAGACTCAGGTTCACGTGGCTTAGAGAGAAACGTTCTGGATATACCATGCCATCTGTATACTACAATGATGTTCACAATGAACAATGTTGCAAATTTAGAGAATCAAATGGAGTCTAGGTTTTGTGACTTGCATTTTGCCAGACTTAAAATGGATGATGATAAGTCTGATCTGATCTTGACCTTGCTTGTGGAATCTCAAGGATGGCCACAAAGTGCAATACAAATTCATAGTTTGTTGAATTGCAATGTGGAAAATCTTAAGTATCTCAAAGAGAGGATGCAAACTGCATGATGATTTATTTGTTCAGGGATGTATGGGTTCCTCTCTAGTGTGGCAAAACATTTGTGGGAATTGATGGAAATTGTATCTTTGTGCCACTCGCAAGAATGCACGGGAACACTATTTTACTCATTTGTCTTTGACTATTTGAGAGCTCCCACATGCAACTAAAATGGGTTATTAAGTTATATACATATAATGTAGTGGTTTTAAAATCCCCTCATCCATGTAACAAAACCTCACAAGCATGTTTTCAGAATTTTTTGCATGTTATTCACGTATCTGAAAACCAAGGTGATATGCCTCTGTTGTATGAATGATGAAGGACAAATTTCTTGAGGCTAGATGCAATCCAACTACAACAGACTTTACTTGTAAGCCTTCTCCTCATTGACCAGAGCTGAGTCTTCTCTTGTCCATTCATGTGTATTCTTAGGTAATGTCCCAATTTTCAAACTCACTCCTACACAATGTGTGTAATCTTGCACCTTTGGATAGTCACCATCTCCCATGTGGATCCAATTGAAGCTTATTGCACCAAAGATTGTCCTTAATTCTCTTTGCAATTGTCATGCTATCCATTTTTATATCAAAGCATCAAAATTCCACCTAAAATGTCTTTGTGCAATGCAGACATAGTCATTTCACTTACAATTTCTCATTCATACCTTCAAGAAATTGAGACCAGCTCTCTCAGTATTAGCATTTGTGACTCCCAAGCATTAATGGTGGGAGAATTTTGCCTCAACCTTGAATGTTGTTTGTTCCCATTTTGATTTAGCTCCATCTCCAACATCATTTCAATGTCTTTGTAATGCATGATGCTCAATGTGCTTAATGGTCACAATGTCTAGTACAAAAGTGATTATTCCTGTTGAGACTGAGCCCTATTCCACCTTGAGTATCTGATGCAATAGGACACTTGGCACTTCCCACATAAATTTCCATCCCATGCCACATATATTCATGCATTTCATATTATATACTAAAAGTGGCATTTGCACAATTCTTTGATGTTGATGAAATCTAGTATTAACTACCACCAGATTTTCTTAAACAAAGTTTTGGGATATTGCCAGATTTGTGAGCGTGAAGTAAAAGATCTAGCCAGATTTTGGCAACAGTGCAGATCTGCTAGGAGAAGTTTTCAGAAATCCTTCTATATTGTGGCTTCCTATGATGGAGCCTATTGTAGAAATATGGCAATTTTTAAAATTTCTTTTTGCAAAATCTTACAAAATTTTGCATTTTTTTCAAAAAATCCTTTGTACATGTTGCTGGGCCTTTTTCTTTTAGGAATGAGTGATTTGATTGCAAGCACCATGCCGGTTGCAAATTCCACAGCCATGGATGCAAATCAACCAATGGGCAACATTGGTAAAACAACGAGATTTTTGGAAAGCTCAAAGTCGCAATGCCATAGCTTGGGCGTTTTTTCCACTATACTATCATTTAATTTTTGGATGTCAAAAGTTAGAATGAATACCTTTGTGATGATCTTGAATTTTCTAAACGACAAATGGCAGCCCTGTCATATAATAGTTGATTTTTCTGCGATTGCAAACACTTTTGGGAATGGCATGGCACTATAACTCAATGATGTGCTTGTAAAATATGGGCTCAATGTTTGAATCATCGTATATGTAAAGGATGAAGGGGGTAATTTTAACACCATGACAAATGCATTATGCATTGACTTCTTTTGTTTCTTGTGAAGCATTGGGCTTGCAAAGACTGTTTGGGGTCAGGTTGGGGGCATTCAATGTGAAAGTGCAATCAATATGCTACAAAAAACCATAAACCATAACTTAGACCAAAAGGAGTGGGAAGGGTTGGCAAGAGTGGCAGAAAGCGTGCTTGGATAGTGGTGTGCCACCCCAAAAGCTCAAGACTTTGGTGAAAATTAGGTTTGAGTTTGATGTCATCTTATTTTAGGAAACTTTGGAATTTAGGAACACAATTGCCTTGTGTTATGGTTGACAATAGTTATTGGCACTTTAGAATCATGTGGCAAGCCTTTAGGTTTGGGCTGTAACTCAAATTGTTCTAGATACTTTCAGTCTTGTTATTCAATTGTGTGTGTTGAACTAGAGTAAGGGGTACTGGCTCCTTTCTCATGCCCTAGTTGCAAAATGTGAATTGAAAATTTGACCCGTAATTTTTGGTGAGACCACCAAGACTTTGATGGTGAACTCAAAATCTTGAAACTACACATGCGAAAATAAGTCATAATCATTCTAGAATCCTTCCTTTCATTTATGTTTGGTTTTCAACCTCACAAAGGTCATAACATGTTGGCCTTTATGTTGAATCCCCGGTATGAGGGATTAGGGTTGGTCACCGATTACATTAGTA
>Ga0209208_10007951_pt1 | contig 14238 bp, 12 predicted proteins | sample S1TSphfallax_3_FD_187694 | JGI IMG/M metagenome (GOLD analysis project Ga0209208, IMG submission 187694) | Host-associated microbial communities from peat moss isolated from Minnesota, USA - S1T2_Fd - Sphagnum fallax MG (SPAdes) (version 2) | ecosystem: Host-associated > Plants > Peat moss >...
CTATTTGTCGCTTGCGACTTGTCTTATGCGACTAACAGCAAAATAGTTGTAAAATGTCGCCTGCGACTAAAAACTAGTCGTAAACACCAGTCGTAAATCCTAGGTTTTCTACTAGTGAATGGCACCTTTTTGAACACATATTGCCATCCTTTTGATAAATTATGCATAGTGTTTTGTGCATTTTCCAAATCTTTCAAGTCTAGCAAAACATCCCGCCAGATTAGATTCATCAATTTTTTTGGAAACAACATCCATTGGTATTCTAGACCTTTAGTTGAAGTCACCTTAAACCATTCCACTGCGAATCATTTAACTGTTTTTGAAGTTGACCTCTCTAGGTGAACAATAAGGTTTCCAACATAGGATTTGCTTCAATGACAAGCACATTTTGTTCAACATTTTGCACAACATTTTGTGCATCATTTTGCACATAAGACCTTTAAATTTCCTTTGCCTCTCATTTTGTGCAGCTTTTCTTGTGGTTTCATTCATCAAATGTACACAAATACCTTCACCATCCCATGCTCTAGTATCGATAGTGTGCACCATGTTTATCACTCCAACATAATGTATACAAAAAAGCCCCTTCTGCACCCACCCTAAATAAAATCTAGTTCAACTTTAATAATATTTGACTTTTACACCTACACTTATGAAAAAGACATTTAGTGAAAACAAATTTCTTGTTTTAGAATGAAGTTCCTAAATTCAATTTAAAGAACAATGGTCCTAGAGTGTAAAAAGAATGATGCTAAGTAAAAAGTGCAAACTTGCAAAATTGTGGGCTTTTCCACCAAGGCATAATATAAGAATGAATGCATGGATCACTTAGTTTGTCTATTTATTCCTATCTACATAACAAGCAAAACTTCTGCCAAGAAATCAATTCATCCATTCACTAACTTATGGAAATAACATATATATTTACATTATAACAAAACAAAAAGGACCCAAAAAAAAACATATATAAGTAACATAAATACCACATTTCATTTGTTGCCCAATGTGTTGAATTTGATAAGAGGACTCACTTTCAACAAATGATTGGGCCAACCAACCTCTATCATTAAAATGACAAACAAGGTTTTCTTGGACCTACTTGAAAGCCTAGAAAATGTGCTCCAAATTAGGTTCATGTAAAGTGGCCAATTACACAAGGAAATAAATCACTTGAAATTTAATTAGCACAATGTTCGGCAATTTCAAATAAAATATAGATGATCAAATTCTTCTCAAGCAAAAACTATTTAGCTACTTCAAAAGTTTTAGTCTTGAATGATCATTAGATTGTTGCCTCCATGTAATGTAATTTTTTAAAAAGGCCTTTGAGGATTATGCCATTTGTTTCCTTGAATTAATGGAAGTTGATGAACTATGCATAGTTAGAACATGGTTGTAAATCATGTAATCAATATAACCTTCACTATAAGAATTTGCAAATTTTACATTCCAAAATCATGAATATTGAAGGTAGGCACGTCATGCCTAATGGGACTAGCAAGAGCACCAATGGAAATAAATTTTTTACTTTTATCCATAAGTGTTGTTGGTGCCTCTATTTGACCTGGCCCAAAAGTTCCCATAGACCCTATTACAATGGCCACAACTAGTTGTGTTATTATGTTGACTGAGGTCCTAGTGACATTGTTGTGTCATCTCCACTCACCCCTTAAAGTTCATTTTGCAAGATCCAACATTCAACCCCAATATGCACTAGTAATAAAGTTAGCAAAGATGACTAGATTATTAGTACACTTGACTATATTAAAAAACATAGCAGCATTGCAACTTGACTGCACAAAATTACATTATAAGAAACAACTTGAAGAAATGTAGTTGTAGTTGTCAATTTTAACATGTAGGATATTCATGGCTCGATAAACCAAATCACATCAGTTCTTAAAGCAACAATGTGACTTGCATGATGCATTGAATTACACATCTTAAACCCTAAACATTAGGTTACATCCAAGATTCTACCATTCCATAATAAGGTATTGCAAATCTTGAGCATTTGTGCAACAACTGCATTTTAAACACATAATTGACTAAAGATATTACCTTTCACAAAACAAAAATTTGACCAAACCATAACTAAAAATAATTATGTGTCACAATATTAAGTCATACCGAACAAAGCCTGGTGGAGGCTTTTATTGGCTAGGAATTCATACACTAATAAACATTCATGACCTTTGAAACATTAGGCATGAAATTTGACAAGATTATGACGCTAAACATTAACAGTGAAAAGTCATGAATATCATTTCATTCAAGAATTTGTCTTACACTACTAGAAAATGGCCATTTTGTAACTAGTCCATGCGACTAATTTTTAGTTGCAAGTGACATTTGTAACAAAAATCTTAATAGTCGTGTTGGACAAGTCGCATTGAACTAGTTGTAAACGACAACAAATTTTGGATGAAAGAAAAAGTCAACATAATACACTTTCATCCTTTGATTAGTCATATACATATTGTCGCTTGCAATTAAGATGCAACTTTTTTGGTGAACAATGAGAATAAGTTATGTGTTGCCACATGTCCCAACTCTTAATAATTAAAAATATTTTATTATTTTCTTGAAATAATATAAGACGATTAATTTTTATGTTTGGATGGTTTAGATTGTGACATGTGGTGTAATAAAATTTTGCCATGTGGAATATTAATTGATTTTTTCCAAATAAAATTTAAATCAATATTTAAGTATGTAGGTTGCACTAGGTACCTACCTAGCTATATACCTACCTACCTACCCATCTAGGCTAAACACCTATCTAAATAAAACCTATTTACCTACCTAGGCCAAATACCTACTTAAGTAGGTAGGTAGGTAGAAAAGTAGGTAGGCAAGTTAGGGAAGTAGGTAGTTAGGTGTAAGTACATGAATATTTTTATTTTATTTTGGGTCAAGTCATATTTATTGACTCATCCCATATGCCCATCTATTTTAATATGAAAATGTAAGACAAAGCACCTTGTTAATATACTTTTCAAGATGAGAATGAAAGCCAAAACATATCATTTTTAGTCGCAAATGACTTGCAACTGAAAAGTTTATCCCATATGTTTTGGCTTTCATTTTCATCTTGAAAAGTATATAATTAAGTAGGTAAATAACACCTAATTAATTAACTAATAAAATTATTAGTTATTTAATGAATAAAATATAGAAAATAAATTAATAAACTTGTTAATTAATTAATTAACAACTAAACTAGAAACTAACTAATATTTATAGTAATAATTGTCAATATTTTATTATCATTGAATTAATTATGTTATTATATTATATATTAACTATAATAATCTATCAACCAATTTAATTAACTAGTAATTGGTTAGTATTTAAATAATTATTAATAAATAATAAATTATTATTTCATAACCAAATATACTAATATAATAATTGAAATATTAATGATATAATAATTAGCCAATTATAAATTTTGAGTACTAGGTTTTTTATATTTAATAATATAATTAAAACCTAGCCTAGGCTAACTATTTTATTATAATTATTCGCATAATTATTTTCATTTATATAGCAAATACTAAATATAAATGTAAATATTTAATAGTAGCAATAACATTAATTCAATTATTATTGTAGTTAGTTGGTAGCCAAGGTTAATTATTTTATTTTTATTATTCATATTATTACTTCACTCATTAAAATATTATTTTATATTTTAAAAAGTATATTTTTCCTTCAAAAATAATTCTGCATTTGTATAATAATTTATTAAATTTCCATTCTAACTAATACAATAATTATTATAAAATAATAAAATAATAAAACTAAAAATAAAAACTATATATATGATTATAATCATTGACTTATTAATAATTAATAAATATCAATTATAAAATTTAAATATAAAAAATTAAAACTATATATTAATATTTCATGGTAATTGTTATATTAATCTAGCAATACTTCATAATTGATTACTTATAATAATAATAAAAATAATGTAATTTGTAGCTAGCAAAGGTTATCTATTTATTATTATTATTATTATGTCACTTGTTAAAATTATTATGATTTATTACAATTAATTTTTCACTTAAAAATAAATACAAGTTAATTCGTAATAAGTACATTAGTCATTTGAAAATAGTTTAATAATAATGTAATTATATATATATATAATTTAATAATTACTTCAGTAATTATAAAATTATTTTTCTTATCATTCTAATATCATAATCATCATCATTATGATCATTATGTAATAAAATATTACTGTTTTAAAATTTTAGTTAAAGATAATATTGAAATTTAGTTTTTTTATTACAGGTAATTAATATAAATATATAATATAATATAAATAAAATATTAATAAATGTCATTTGCAATAATTTTAAGAAGTATAATAAGATGGTTTGGACGAATTTGTAATATGGACACAATATATTTAACAAACATCTTACATATAATTTTAGTATATTCAATATATATACCATTTAATGTAACCATAATATCAAGGCCATTTATGTTAATATTAATATTTGAATAAACATCTAATATGGTTGTTTGTATACATTCAAAATATACATTTATAAATCTTAATACACCCAATTATATTATTTAGAATTCACAAAATACACCTTTATATATTCATAGGGTTGTAATTAAATTGGTCACATTTGCAACTAATGGGACATAAATTGTTTTTCTTGGATGAAAACTAAACTAAATGTTGTTCACATGGAAGGATGAACACCAAAATAGTTGCAAATTTGCACTCTAGTCACAAATATGACCAACACAATAAATAGTTGCAAAAATGTCCAAATGTAGTTGCAAATAACTAATAGTCACATGTAGTCGCAAAAAGAGTGGTTAGATTTTGGTCAATTCTACTAATGACATATCATCATCATTAAAAACAAAATGAAGATTTGAAGGAGTTATAAAAGTTGATGCAAAATATAGCAAGTCCAAAAAATTAGAAGAATATAAATGGACAAAATTAGAAGCTTGAAGATTAACTAACTAGGTATTAGTTACTGCCATATTAGATAATCTCAACAAAAAATCTATGGAAACATCAATGGAGTACTTGGGAACGTTAACACAATGATTTTTCAAAGCTAGTTCATCAACATAATACATGGTGAAACAAAAAATTGAAATGGAATAAATAGGAGAAGAAAAAATTAAAAAATTTCAATGTGAAAACATAATAGATAATGCAACAATGTTTGGAGATGCACCAACAATGGCACAAAAAAGCTACAAAATACAAAAAATGGAAATTGAAAAAGCTTGGAAACCATTGCAAAAAAATCATAGAAACAAAAAATTATCCAAAACAAGGAGAAAATTTAAAAAAAAGAAAGACAAAATGCTATTGTAGAAACAAAGGAGGCAAAAAAGATGAAAGGTAAAAAAAGAATAACAACTTCCTTGAAAAAGAAGAGGCGTAGTGATGTGGACAAAGTTGAAGAAATCAATCGATCTATCATTAAAAAACACAAATCAAAAGCCAGAACCTACAAGCAAAGAACAAGTTCCTCTCTTGAAGCTTTGGAAAGCAATGATGGAAAGTAGGAAGGAAACATGCAAGAAAACAATAAGTTGTAAGGAAAGAAAAAACTTCTCTCTAGAAGCTTTAGAGATAGATGATGGAAAGCAAATAAGAGACATGCAAGAAAATAGATAAGCCATAAGGAAACAAGGAGCTCCTCTCTAGAAACTTTGGAAAACAATGATGCGAGGTAGGACAAAAGCTTTGGAGACCAATAAAGCAAAATAAGAACAAACAAACAACAAAATAATGTAGCAACAAGCAAAGATAATGATTTATATAACAATGAAGCTGCAAATATGACAACAATGAAGTTGCAAAGATGAAAGCCATATGCAACAAGGAGGCGTAAACATGAACGCAATGAGCCAAAGATGCAACAAAGAGTTGCAAATAAGAAAGTGATTTCATAGAAAGAACTTGCGAAGTAGGAAGCAATTGTACAAAAAGAAACAACTAAAGAAACCTTAAAAGAAAAGAAAGTAAAAATTGAAAAAAAAATTTCCATGACTTTAAACATGGTTAAGATTTCATTTATAGGACCTTCTAGGAAGTTTGATGTAACCTTTAGCCTAACGGCCTTGGAGTAGCGCCTTACCTCCCTAAAGGTCCTATAAACAAAACTGTACCCTATACCAACAACCCATGGCAATTAAGTTAACATTTTTTGAAATTAGTCATTTGCAATAATTGGAAAAAAGTAAGGCACTTTCAATGATGGATTTGTTGAGAATTTCGACAAATATTTGCTTGATGTGTCAACAATTTGAAAACAAAATTAGAGACTTTTTTCGAAGGGAAACGTTGGACTTTTGAATTGTAATCTCCTCTATTTTGAGACGTCACATATACACAAAGAAGGCTTCTCTTAATTAGTCATTGGATATGACTTGTGAAAGCCAAGAACTTGTGCATTCAATTTGATAAGTGTTAATCTTACGGTTCTATGACATTTCATACCTTTGCATTCTCAAATCTGTACCTAGTGACTAATTGAACAAGTCTTTTCTTAATTAATCAGTAAACATCACTTACGGCTGTATTTTTGTCATTTGTGACCTTTATAATCATTGCAAAAATAGGAAATTTTAATAAAAAAAATCAGATTATTAGATATTATTACACTTATTGTCAATTCTGGGCAAGCACACAACCCAGCTGTAGGCTCCCAAGGGGCAGGGAGCTTAAAATGCAATGTCACTAAATGCTGACATCCATGCTCCTACAGCGGCGGGCTGTTACATACATAGCAGTGATGAATTTGTGCCAGTGCCCAACAACACACACACAGAGTCACTTAAAACTGATGCACGATTGTAGGCAGTGCTCAGAGACATGGCACTGGAGATCGGTGTTGAATAATAAAAATAATGACCACCCTCAACTGGCAAAAGGCAGAAACTTGAGAAACTTTAAGCCTTTGTGCCCTGCTCTTTCTGGCATTATGGAATCTGGGTAATGACCTCAGAGTAGGGGTTACCAAATCATGATCAGAAGCTAAAGCAGTACACTAGTAGGCTGTTTCAGATTATTCCTCGAGTGTCAATCCTCATATCAAGAATGAGGGTTCTCTGCAAACACACATTCATCACCAACCACCATGATGTATATTACATCTATACCTGTGAAGACTACATGGGTACTACATGGGCCATTTGGAAACTCTGTACTTGGATAATTCAACAACCCAATCTTCAGTAACAGTGACTAACTCAATCTTCAAGACATGGGCAAATTTGATGAAATTCCAAGGAAGTGTTTTGGACGAGGAAATGTACTGTTTGTACCTTTCAGTATGGGCCCATTGTATTCTTCTTGTTGTTGTGAACTCATTCAGAGGTTGTAGTCATAGTTGCTTGAAGATGTGAACTGTAAACTGTGCAACAAAAAACTGGAGGCACTCTCTCTCTCTCTCTTGATATGCAAGCATAATCAATTGTGGTTAGCTATGGACAGGAATATAATGAAATAGTGTTTCTTCTCCACATACCATCCATCCTGCATGGTGCACTGATGATGGGTGTGGTGGTTCACTGTCACATCTTGAACTGGGAACCAATTTGCAGGTGACAGCTGAAGAGCTAGCTGTTGTTCCTCTAAGCTGCTGTTGGCATCAATCTGTGAATCAGTAGTTTCTGGGTTTAGGGTTCCTGTCATATCAACCAATTGAGTGGGTGGGTGCAATCATTGTGTTGACCTCATTTTCTTGCCTTGCAACGAGCACAAGTTCAGCTACTGTACAACATCTTGCTCCCAAATTCCTGTTGATCACAGGGCAAATCCTCAGACATTGGAGGACAGCTAGCTGTGTTGTGATCCAAAAGCAAATGTTTCAGAATACCAGTTTACTCTGACCTTGCTAGATCTGATACTACCTATATTCAAACCATTTTCAAGCTACAATAAGCAGAGCTTGATTTGACCTACCTGCTGATGGATGATTGCCTCAAAGAATCCTCAAATGTCCACCACCCAATACAAGAGTTGCTGTTGTCTCCAGAAAATCCTCCTCACTTTTACTACATATGTGCAAAACATAAAATGACATCATCTTGATCTTCAATCAGGTTGGATTGAGAAAACTTGAAGAAGCAACGATACCCAACATGGCATTTGTGTTGATCTTGAGAAGCTGCTTGAGAATCTGGTCTCACTCGCAGAATCTGTTTCATGGAAGGAAGTAGAACCCATCCGCAGAATCTACTTGGAGAATCTAGTCCCAATTTTAGCAGAATCTGTCATGTAAATTTGATTCTTAAATAGGATGGATTAGGAAAATGGAAAAAACCCTTTGAAACCCTAACCCTGAACAGCAGAGAAGAATCAATATCGGAAAGCGTGAAGCTTGAAGTTGAAGACGGGTGGCATCGGAAGCGCTCGACGCTGCTACTTTCCGAAGCAGTTGTTGATGACCAGTAAAGATGCGGAGCAATGGAAGATAGTGAATTGCTCAGCGTGAAGAGAAGAGGCTGCTTCTTCATGTTCTTTGTCATACTAGTGTGCAGAGTTGTGAAGAAACGCAGCAGCAGTAGCAGCAGCTGGCTGGCAGTGTGGTAAGAAATTTGGTAGGGGGCAAAAATGGTATCAGATGCCTGGAAGGCGCATGCTGCTTTACTTCTGGTGCAGCTCAACTACGGTGGATATCATGTAATTGCAAAACTGGCATTAAGTGGAGGAATCAACCAGTTGGTGTTTTGTGTGCTGCGTGATGTTGTGGCTTTGGCCATCCTTGGGCCACTTGCATATGTGAAGGATAAGTGAGGCATTGATTCTTCTTCTTCTCCCTTTTTTTTCCATGCAATGCACACATCACATATTTCCTTTCTCTCATGGTTTCAGAGACACCTGCTTGCACTTCTAGGGTTTCTTTGCTTTGCATAGGAGAGTGAAGAATGGATGCAGACTGCAAAGACTAAATTTTCAGCACCTTTGCTCTAATAATGTGTACATATATGTATGTGAACATGTATGTATCTGATGTGTCTCTTTGTGGCATGTGGATGGAATGCAGGGAAACTCGCCCCATTTTTTCAGGCTACTTCTTGTTCTCATTTTTCTTTCTCGGCTTGACAGGGTACGTCTCATTATATTCAATTGCACACAGCAGCTCTAACCCATATAATGTAGCTGACTTCTTCTGTATCGACTTTCTGAATACTTGTTTGGATAATGGCATGGGGAATAAAAATTTAGAAACCCTGGCTGGGAAATCAGTGGTTCTTTGTTTTTACCCTGGAGATGGGCTTGAGCATGGTAGCCTCATACCTTAATATGGTAGACTGTGAATGCATGTGTTGTGTTCACTAGAACAGATGAAACTGATCATGAAGATGCTGGGAATTTTGGTATACTACAGGATTTTTGGCAACCAGCTCCTCTTTACTCTGGGTCTCAATTTTACATCTCCAGCTTATGCAGCAGCATTGCAGCCTGCCATCCCTGTCTTCACATTCCTCTTGGCGCTAACAGTTGGGTTAGTTCCTTTCTCTCAGATAGAGCCACTGTCCATATGCAGATGAAGGGTTTGTTGCTTTTGAGTATCAGCCATGATTTGTAGCTTGCCTGCTTGGGGAACTGTACCTAACAGTTCCCCAAGTTAATGCAATGTTTCTGATGTGTGATTTCTTTGTGAAAGGAGGATAGACAAGTAACTGTAGTGAAAATTGTGTGTGGGCTTGCTTGGTTTGACAGCACAGAATCTGTAAATTGGCAGAGGATAGATGGCAAAGCAAAGGTTGGGGGGGTATTAGTTTGTGTTGCAGGTGCAATGGTTATGGCTCTGTACAAGGGACCAGTCCTTCTTGGGGACGGCTTCTCTGATCTCAACCTGCAAGGAATGGCTATGGCAGGCAAACCTGCACCAGAGCCAGTCAGTTGGCTGGCCACCTTGCTCATTGATGCAGGTGTGGACATGTGGCACATTGGTGTAGTCTGCCTCATTGGCAATTGCTTCTGTCTGGCAACCTACATTGTTTACCAGGTACCTGACTTGAAAAACCCCTTTATATTTGTCTCACATGCTTTCAGAAGATAGGCACCTGCTTCAGATCCTGGAAGTGGGACAGGGCATTCCCAACCTGTCATGTACACATAATGATGTTGTCTGCAAGTACATTGTAATGATCATGTCTGTGCGCATACATTGTAGGCACCCTTGCTATCCAACTATCCTGCACTCTCAATGACAGCATACTCCTATCTCTTCGGGGCAGGCTTAATGTCACTGACTGGTTGCTTTTTTGCCAACGGCCCATCTGATTGGACACTCACACGCACTGAAATTGCCTGTGTCCTTTTTTCTGTAAGATCATCTCTTCTGCAGAGCTTCCCATATTGTCAGTTCTTGGTTCTTGCATGCCAGAATCAACTGATGATGTATTGCACCCACTCACATGCTGCATGCACCTTAACCTCCAGAATATTGTTCACTATTGCCTTCTTCCCTTTGTATTCACTAACTGTGCTGTATTGTGATGATCTACATGCAGGGGATTGTGGCATCAGCACTCAACTATTGGCTCTTGACCTGGTCAAACAAGATGTTGGGACCTTCTTTAGTTGCACTGTACATGCCTCTCCAGCCACTCGCCTCATCGATCCTTTCACGCATATTTCTAAAGAGTTCACTTTATTTGGGAAGGTGAGTTCCAGTTCTGTTTTAACATCTGTAAGTAGGATTATTATTCACACAAAAGACCCAAAATCAGCTGTATTTAGAAAATTGAATTACCAGCTGACTGCAGCGCAATCTTTTCTGTGAGCCATGTGTTTACAGAGGCTGCAGTGATATGTGAACCATAGATGTGGGACATATATGAGACAATATTCAGGCTACTTGACAACATTGAGCTTGTCCTTGTGGATGCAGTGGCATTGGTGGAGGGTTGATCATATTGGGTCTGTACTTGGTAACATGGGGCCAACGCAAGGGTGAGCGCCTTGCATTGACATCACAGCGGCGGATGCTAAACACCCCTCATTACATGAAGGAAGAGTCATCACTGAAGGTTAATGACCCTCCACTTAAGGTGCTTTATCACAGAGGACCCTCAAATCTTTCAAGCCCTCCCTTACCTGTTTCACAAACTTGGCAACCACTTTATGATTAGGACAAGTGATTTGGATTCCAACACAAACTCTGGGTATGAAGTCTCATGCTCTTCCGTTATTGGGAATTCTTTCATGAGGACAAGCTACCTCAGCCCCTGTTCAAAGGTATTGGTACTGATCATTGTGAGACATCAAAGGTGCTTGTTATTCTTACCAAAGGCTGTTGCACAAAGTTGCCTGCAATACATGTGCAGGTGCTGGTCTGCAAGACACTTGTTTGTTGGTTGAATTAATAAGTTCATTGTGTAGCAGGTGTCATAGCAGTTACATAAAAAAGAGCCCATTTGAAATGTGTGCGGATCTTTTAACATGGTAGAATAAGTTCCTCTGTTAGTCCCTAATTTCTAGCTTTTTAGCTTTTTTAGAGGCTCAAGTTGAAGGCTAAGCTAACTAACACATTGAGACAGGAAGTACTTAATCTTGCTACCCAACAAAGCTATGCAGGTGGCATGCCATCATTGGATTAGGATGATGCACATCTTGCTCTAGCCATCCAAGCTTGACAAGAGAGAGGTATTGGCCATGCCATTGTACTTGATTGAACAGATGAGAATTCAATTGACAGATGTAGAATGTAATTTGTCAAAGCAGAAAAACTTCAGTTCCTCACTTACTGCATCTAAGAAGAGGGTATCAGGGGATTTTGAGCAACAATCGATGAATGTTGTTGTAGCGCACACATAGCATTGATTTGAATGCCTGTCAGTTTGGTTGATTGCTTTGTATATGTGCAAGAACAAGAGTTACCAACTTTCTATCAAAGGAAAAATTTCAAATGCCGCAAGTTCATTTATCAAACAAGGCCTCCAACAGATACCCAATACCAAGGTCTACACTGTATGGTACGCTTCCCTGCTGTTGAGGAATTCCTTTAACTATTTTTGGAGCAAAAATCTGGTCATTGAAGGCTGATAATAAAGATTTCCAAAAAAGAAGGAAATGTAGTAGCAATGCAAGCAATTTGGGTATAATTCAAAATGAAACTTAAAATATTCTTTAGAAAAGTGCAGTGACCTTGAACATTGTGTGAATCTATTCTAATAGCAGGCGCACTGAAATCGTACAAAGTCAAGGTCAAACTAATATTACCACCAACAATGAGGGTTTAAAACTGAAGACCAAATTTTGAGGAATCGTTTTAATAAATCAAAACTGTTCAGTATTTGACACCCAATTTTAATAAAGATTTCTCCTTTTGCAAATAACAATGTTGAGGCTTTAGACTGGTTGAGGGTGATAAAAGGGTTCCCTACTAGTTAATGAACAAAAGGTTTTTTTTCATTTGAATTGTGCGAGGTTTGCATGTGAATGGTGGAAGGTCTTTCTTATTGACAAATGCATCTTTCATGTGGGGGAGGTCCTTTCAAATACAAAACGAAAAAAAGCTTACATTCTTTGAAAGGTTATAACATTACAAACATGGTTGTGACAGAGGGATTTTGCATATATTTAAAGGCTTGGGTTGAGAATATAACATTTTCTTGTGTGTTCTTGGATTGCAACTTTGAAGCTTGCAGTACAAACGTGTGGGACAATTTGAAATAGATACTTGGGATTTAGGTTCAAATCCTAGGTACGAAATCTCAATTAGTTTCATCTTTTTATCTTTTTTTTTAGCTAGAATATGAATCAATGTTTTGTTTGAGGGGAAGATTTTTTGCATTTTTTACCTGGAAAATGGGATTTCAACACATGCAAACTTGGTTTTTTTGTGAAAAAATGGGTCCTAATTCATCAGATTAAATCTTTTGAAAAATAAAAGCATTGCCAGGTTTTTTTACAACTACTTCCAGAATTTAGCCAAAATGAAACAAGATTCTTAAGATTTCTACTTTCATATATGTTCTATAGCCAAATCTGGCTAAATTATCCTTTTGGATGATTACTAGTTTGGCTATTTACTCAATCATAGCCATTTTAGCAATTGAGATATCAAGAGTAGTAATAAATGAATGCTGAAATAAGTATTGCATTTAGTATATACATCTCCTCCTCCATTGTTTTGACCAATTTTTTACTTTCCACTTTCAAAGTTTCATGTCATGCTATTGTAATTAAAAACTAATTAAGAGATGAAATAAGAAACCATTAGATAAAATGTGCGATATTATTATTGGCTTGAAGTGAATGAAGAAATAATATTTAATAAATATAAATGAATTATTTTAACTATCTGGGGTTGATAAAAAAAATTTCCCAAGTATTTAAGGGGTTATGAATGAAATTTTAAGTTGATTCTTCCTTTCCATAATTTCATGTTGTAATTTCTCACAAGCCTTGTAATAAGACTTTGTGTGTAGGGAACTTACAATGTGATAAACTTATGTATTGTTGTGATTGTAAAAACATATAAAAGAAAAAAAATATGTATGAGTTTGATGAATGATCCTTATATGGCGAAATATTTAGGCACATCCAATACGCTTGTTATTGGGTGTAGCCCACACAAAGATTAAGCTTTAAGCACATGTATGGTCTTAGCCCAAATGAATGTAAATTTTCCGGGATGTGAGTTGTGTGATTTTTTTATGTGTTACGTACCATATCATAGTAATGGGCAATTTGAGCACATGTTTAATGATTAATTAATTTTGAAGATTTCATTTGTGCCATTATATATATATATATATATTTCATTTTTTGAATTTAAAAAATCAACTTTTCTACAAATAATATAATTTTTGTCGAAGTTGTCAATATATTGCAATGATCTACATTTGGGGTAGAATGCATTTTTAAAAAGTTTAAATTCTTGTAGGTTTGGACCAATGTTGTGTGGCTATCCATGGAGGTGAGGTTATAAATCACAAGTGGGTTTAAAATTGAAACTATGTATGTATATTATTTAGTTATGAAAATATATGTTCTTGTTTGCGTAAATATTTTGTCATATTTATATTATTTATGTATAATTAATATGTCATACCATCCTCCTACATGGATTTCTTATAAATTACATCGAAACCTTTCAAAGTTAAAATTTTTGTTCTTTTTATAATTATATATCATAAAACTTTACATTCATACAATAACTTAATTTTATTAAATGAAGGTGTTTTTAAAAGTCACAAACATATATTTATATA
>Ga0209208_10007952_pt1 | contig 14236 bp, 9 predicted proteins | sample S1TSphfallax_3_FD_187694 | JGI IMG/M metagenome (GOLD analysis project Ga0209208, IMG submission 187694) | Host-associated microbial communities from peat moss isolated from Minnesota, USA - S1T2_Fd - Sphagnum fallax MG (SPAdes) (version 2) | ecosystem: Host-associated > Plants > Peat moss >...
AATCCTTCTCCCAACGCATCATCGAAAAATCGGACTCTACAGTACTGGTTCCAGGAAAAAGTGTTTCAACGACACCACAATATTCCATCAGATTCGGGAATCGAGCACCAAGTAAAGACCAGCCATCCTTGAAACTTGAACTGCTGGAAAGCGAATCGATGCCGTCCTTCAACACTGGCTCACATCTGTGAGCATGGATCAAGGCTTTGTGCTCATCGGCGACGAGATCGATTTGAGTTGATGAGTAACAATGATCCAATCGGAAAGCATGTTGCCGAATCTTTCGAATGAAGTCGGCTGCGGATAGCTCGACAAGCTCATGCGGTAGCACTGGGGGAATAGAACCAAGATCGGCCATCGCATCATTGTTTCGATCTCGATAGGTCGAAATTTCATGAATTTTATCGCAGGCAGTGACGTAAACAAGGGCGATGTCATGTTGAAGGGCGTTCTGGTCGCTTTCATCGGCTTCATTAAGTAAGGTGTCAACCCAGGAAGCCAGACCAACGAGAAATTCTCGGACACTGGACAGAACAATTGCATAATGACCATTGATGATGTGAGTTGATGGGTCGATATTCGCAATCGATTCTGCAGTGAGCGGCCCAATCACTCCAACATCGTCAATGAAGGATGCAATGAGGTTATCCAGGGCATTTCGCTGCTGAAGCACAAGAGTAGTTAATCCTTGGATAGAACAGAAAGTGACAGCTGCTCGAGTGGTGAAATGATGCATAGAAAGAAGTGCAACCCACCAAAGGCGAAGTTGAGCGGAATCTAGCTGCTTTGACTCGATATGGGCGAGCAACTGTGGCCGATGGATTTTAAACCAACTGATGACCTTCTTTGTCGAAAGCCAACGATTGACGACACGAGGGCACGTAGTTTGCATTTCGGCGATCAGATTCTGCTACCGTGTTAAATGAGTTATAAATCCAATCATGACTGAGAAGAATCGTTCTTTGATGACATTATTCATTATGTCCTCCATAACAAGAGCTAGTTGATGCGCCCCACACCAAATCCGAATAAGAGAACAGTCGCTATGCATTGCAGCGTCGAGGTGAGTGACAACACTAGCAACCCGCCCAGTCATATTGCGGGCCCCGTCAGACGTCAAACCAAGAAGACGAATTGTCCAATCAAGACAGAGCACTGTTAAGAACTTGCTCACCATCGTGGACATGATATCCCCTGTATGGCGATCAAACATTGGAAGGGTGCATCCATGCAGGTTAACAATGGAATGATAGTTGGGAACAAAAATTCGGAAACGTAAATCGAGGAATGAGGTGTTCTGATGGGTCGCAGAGTCGAGTGCTAATGAAAAGGCCCAAGAACGGCGCAGGAGGTCAGCAATTCGCTGCAGATTGACAACGCAGACAGCTCGAACAAAGTTGCTGATTTCGTCACGAGAACACACACGTAAACCAGGGTTGCCCAGAACATTGTACGTACAGCCGATGAGTTCAAAAGCCATACGAAATGATGTTTCGCAAGACACGTAACGCATAGCAAAGCGAAACAAAGTGGTTTTCGTCTTGGGAATCGTCACTGAATAAGAATAAATTGCAACATCATCCTTTGATTCAACACGCTTAAACAACGATAATGCTCGCTCTTTCGCCTTTACTGCTACTTGACGATGTCGAAGATGTAGAGCATTAATCTCAGCCGCACTGCCGAATGCAAGCTCTTCATCCGCGTGATGGTCTGCATCACTGTCATCTTGGTCTTCGGGATTGAACATCATGTCGCCCACAATAGTATCCAGAATGTCCTTCTCGATATCATAGACAATTTGTCGCTCAGCGCCCAGAGACGAAGACGGGAAATGCACTTTGATGGAGTTCTTGAACATAACCAAAACGTCATTGAAGAATGAAGTGCACTCAGAAGAGGATTCACAAGCTTGGTATATAGCCCATTGACCAGAATGTTGGTTGCGAAGATGGTTCTCAATATTATCGTAACGGAAGGGATGGCTCCATCCTTGAACAGTAGTCACAGCCTTGCGCTTCGACCCAACCTTCTCCTCCCGACCAAATGCAATGCAGAAGCGGCATTGAAGGCCAATCACTTTCGACGACTTGGGATCACGATGCGCAACCTTAAGACCATAACGGACGTCACTGTCCTTAACATACCCCGACGAACGTTTCCCGGACATTGCAGAAAGTGATACAAGAGAGATCGATTTTCCAAAGCACACACACTCCCCCTCAACCCTCAGCAAGAAAAAACTCTACCGCAAGAAAAGAAACCTTTCCCCATCAAGACAGAACGGCAGTAGCTTTGACCTTAGAATCCTCAAGACACACATTCGTGGTTTTGAATGCTACCTAACCAGCGACTCTAGTCTTTGTGCAATGTATACATTTGAGTCTTCAGTACAAGAAAGCTTGCATCTAGAGGGGATTTAAATTCACAACCAACTCATGTGTTGCTATGAATAGAGAACTCTAGAGAAGGCTGCAAATCACAGCTTATTGCCTACTACAGGTCATCGATTCTCCAGGGAAACATAGACTAATTGAAGCTCTTAGCCTTGAAGCTTTTAGGCACAACTTTCGGACTTTGTGTTGTGTCTGATCTAGACATCGAATTTTGGTCTACAACTAAACTGATACGAGGACACCAGATTACACTATTTGAGTGAGGACTCAGTAAGTAGGGATCAGCGTCATCATGAGCAACAAGCTGCAATAGGAAGATAGTCAAGATGATCACGCAATACGAGACATACATTAGGTTGCCCATTCCTAAACCTCAATAGCTCCTTACCTCTCTCTCTACATTCAGATAGAGAGGGATGAAGCTAGTGAGAGGCAGGAAGGGGCAGGCAGCTATGCAACCTCACATCATCACTCTGATCATCATCTTCCTTCAAATGTACACGCGGCTGGCTAGTTGGCCGATTAAACAACCTCTCCCTGAATAATATGAAATTGAGTTCATGACAAAGGAACCCCAACTCGAACTTGATGATCACTACCCACAAGACAGAAAACAATACAACAAAGATGAAAAGCTGATGCTGCAGATCTCTAGTAGTTCCACCAGCTCCGTTGATCCAGGACCAGCTTGACACTAGAAGCTGCTGCTGAAGAAGATTATGATCAGTCTACAAGAACTAGATCTATGATCAAGGTGTTTCAAGGCGCCCCCTCTTGCACCACCACACAACTCAACCTCACATCATCATCTTCCTTCAAATGTACACGCGGCTGGCTAGCTGGCCGATTAAACAACCTTTCCCTGAATAATATGAAACTGAGTTCATGACAAAGGAACCCCAACTCGAACTTGATGATCACTACCCACAAGACAGAAAACAATACAACAAAGATGAAAAGTTGATGCTGCAGATCTCTAGTAGTTCCACCAGCTCCGTCAATCCAGGACCAGCTTGACGCTAGAAGCTGCTGCTGAAGAAGATTATGATCAGTCTACAAGAACTAGATCTATGATCAAGGTGTTTCAAGGCGCCCCCTCTTGCACCACCACACAACTCGTTAATTTAGGTGCAACAACGAGCAGACATTCAGGTAGTTAATTTAGGCGTAACGGCGGGCGAACATTTACGTAGTTAATTTAAGTGTGACGACAGGCGAACATTTACGTAGTTAATTTAAGTGTGACGGCGGGCGAACATTTACGTAGTTAATTTCAGCGCAACGACAGGCAAACATTTAGGTGATTTAGGCGACACGACCTCTGATCGCCTATTTTACGCATGCCTGCACATCACTAATGTCACAATCCTAGCCTTGGGCTTGCGACCAAGCCAAGGACTTGCAAGGTTGCGGGCTAAGAAGGAAGCTTGGGAGTCATGCCGCACGCTCCCGGGAGTGTAAAAAAGTGTGAGGAAATGAACCCTCACACTTCCAAAGGAGCTTCCACTTTGGGAGTTGTAGTCCCAATGGACCCCCAAATTTTCAGAGAGCGATTATAAGAGTCAAAATTCAATGGATTGAAAAGTTCCTTATATCATTGAAAAACTTTTGGAATTTAAATGTCTAAAATGGGCTTGCATGACCTATTTGGACATTTGAAACACAAGTTATGGCCAAAAGAAAAGTCGAGAGTCAAATAGGCAATTTGACTCCCGACCACTAAAAGTCAAGAATCACCCCGATTTCCTTGTGTGCAGGTGACGTGCGACATACCATTGAAAAGCTCTAGACAAGGGCTACAACTTTGCTTTAGACCTCATTTCAATCGGAGGTCTACACGCAAAGTTGCGAGAGTCCCAAATGTGAAAATTTCGAGACTCCCACTTGGGAATCCTGGGACAAAATGACATTTGGGTGCTGGTCCAGTGGAGAAGCACAAAATATATTATAAAGGGGAAGGTGGTGATGTTTAGGCCGTGGTGAGTTTTGTGGGTCCAAGTTTGCCCATGGCTCATCCTAGCATCAAAAGTGCTCCAACTATGCACTAATCAACATATTGTTTGGTTTTGTGCAAGTTCGTGTGAGTGAGTGATTACTTGTCATTCTTCCTAGTCCCATCCCAAAACTTCAGCACGCCCCTCAAACCCCCCAAAGTGTTGCAAGCCAAGGAACGTGCCCTAACTCCTTACTTTTTTGTTGTTTCACTTCATATTCACATTTGAGTCTATCAAGGAGCTTGGGAGCGCATCAACTAATATGTGTTTAATGACTTGTGGTCCACTACAGGTCTAACATTTTTATGTAATCTATTGGTAATCATAAATCTCCTTTTGATGATTTTGTTTTTGTTTTTCCTCAATTTCATGTTAAAGCAAATTCTAATGTGTTTGGAGATTTTTTCAACACTTACATTTTTAATTTTGAAGATATTGATTATGTTCATGATTTTATTTATTGTGTTTTTATTCCCATTTGTGAAGCTATTTTTTCTACACTTAAATTTCATCATCATTCCAGCTTTAATGTTGTTGAAGTTAAACCTTCTATAGTATCTATTATTATCATGGGTATTGTAACTAAAGTTGACACTGTTAATGGTTCAATTGATTAACTGTGAAATCCAAAATAGTGAACATTGAGTATTCTAATCCACACCATTTTCACCAATTCAAACTTATCCTTATCTTAACAACTTGGTGGATTTTAATTCCTATAAATTATTTTTTCATAAAAGGGGAATTCTAAGGTTAATGAGCAACCCAAAAAAATAGGGTAAGAAAATTGGGCAAGTTTCATGTTTTGAAAAGAAAAGATACCAAATAGCGAGGGTAGCAAAACATGTATATTTTAATTATTTTTTACGGTTCCTAGGGTTATGGGTTATAAGTTTCGAATAACAATTAAAACATGGAAACAAATTGAGTGCACAAATGTGGGATAAATGTTTTTAAAAGTAAGAATGATATCAATTGGTGAATATGAGCATGAAAGAATAATTCATAAAAGATTCAAAGGAATATTTTTTAACATGCTCACTTGATGTAGATTGAATATTTCTTATCATGTCCCAAGATGCTACCATCGTAAATAAATATTCCAATATTCCTTGAAAGATGTAAATATTCTAACATGCTAGCCATGTCACAATATACATGTGGAGTGCTAAGACAGATTGCATGATAAAAAACATATGTTTTTAAAAATGTGTTTATGTGATGAAAGAACAACACAAAAAAACAAAATTTCATTCTTACAGCATAAACCAAAAAAAACATTAAAAACATTTTCACCTCAGTGGTGTTGCAATTAAGATATTTTCAATACATAGCTAAAAAATAAATATAAATGACATATAATGGTCATTTCAAAAGATTGACACATGTTATCACATCCATGATCTTGCTTTGAATAGAATGCAACATGAATAAAATTAGAAAATCTAATGGTCAAAAGCTAGTTGGAGGATTATTTCAATTAATAACAATGTTTTGTAGTTTAAAAGGTTTAGGGGACCTTGTAGTGAAGGTGTCAAAACCTCCTTTAATGAAAGCATGTAATAGCCAAATTAAATTGTGTGAAAATGAATTTGCATTGATGAAAAGATTTGAAAGTTGTTATGATTAAACAAAAGTGACAATATTAATCTTCAAAAATATGATCTTGAAACATTTTCAAATTAACCATCCCCAAAACAAGTTCATCATATATTGATTTTAATTAAAAGGACCACAATGTTATGTTAATTTGAAGGTTGTCATTTATTCATCATGTTTAATTTCATAGAGATTAACAAGTTGTGCATGTGAAAAGTTGATGAATTATAATGATGAATTACATGTGAACATTATTGACCTAATCAATATTGAAATGAAGAAAGTGCATATTAATGGACAATGTTTTACAACAATGTGCAAATTATATAATTTAAAATTTTAATTCCTCCAAATAGACATCATGAAAACACTAAAACCATGTCCAAAAGGAATGAACAACATTTTTGTAAAACTCCTTGATAGACCTTACTTGTATCCACTTACAAAGCAAAGTGAGTTAACTAGTAGAATTCTAAATAGATTTTGGATATTGGGCCTCAAAAAATGGGCTGCATGATGACAAGATTTATTTAACTATTCAGTTGATGTTCAATCCTAAATTTCTTAAAAAATTGTGACAAGCTCCTAGAAACAATCCATGACCAACACAATTGACTAACCAAAACTATATAACATGTTTCCAAAGGTAGTATGTTTATCTTTTGGGGATCCAAAATGTAAGAAAAGAAGCTATCAACCATGTGATTTGTAAAAAGTGGCCAAAAAAGGATTTGGACCCAAAAGATGATGCATATGAAATGCCTATCCTTGTTTATAATAAAAATCAAAATGTGCTAGTGTCAAATGAGAGAGGAAATAGTAAAGTGGAATAACAAACTATTCTGTTATATTCAAAAAGGTTTTAGAAAAAAATTACACTACTAGAAAATGTGGGTGCAATTCACCAGTCTTCGTTCATTGAACCAATGAATTCACTATTTCCCCACTAAGTCTCGTTCATTATAACTAATGAATTCATTCATAATCCAGTGAAATCACTTGGCGTATAAAGACACCTTTTATTGTAATGTTATGAACAAAAGACAAAGTGCATTAGATCATGCACCACGTTTTTTGTAACAATTTTAACAATGAAACATAATTTGCGACAAAAGCGGGTTCATTTAAATACATTTGTAAAGGAAACCAACAACAATAATGACGACTCAAAACAATGCATGTTTTACCACACAATTATACATTATTGAATTTAAAGACATATGTGTCACAAGCATGAGAACTATGAAGAAAAACGAAAAAAATACGTACCTAAATCTAAACGCAAACACAAAATATAAAAACCAAAATGAAACCACAAGAGGTTAAAAATTAAAACACAAAATGTGCAAAATGCCAACAAATCTTTAATATGATGAAGTATGAAAATGTAAACATAAAAAGAACAAAACAAGACTATGGAAAAAGACTATACTTGAAACTAATATTCAAAATATTGAAGATAATGGGGGTCCTACCTCTATGTATCCCTTTGGAGACTTAATTAACTCAAGAAAGAAGTTTCTATGGATGTTTCCATGTGCCCACAACTAGGGAAGCTTTTTGAAAAGCTTCCTAACTACAAATGATTTATGAATTAACTAAAACTTAGTTAAAAACAAATTAAAAAATAATTAAAGATGGACTAGAAGAATTGGGAATGAATTAGAAATTAACTAAAAGTTAAATTTGAAAAACTCATAATACAAAGATGAAAGCATCAATTATGGAGATGATTGTGTAAAGACAAAGTAGGATGAATTTTTCATTTCACCACAAAGCTTAGAAAAATTAACTATGAATGAAAATGAAAGAAGCCATGCCAAAATTTTGGAAGATATGGCAAATCCACATAGTAGAAATTTGATCATGATGAAACAACTAATAGTTGAATTTCAAGATAATTTAACCTTCTCGACAACAAGATCAAAGGGGGAACACAAGTAAGGAAATGTGAAATGAAGCTTACAAGCTTTGAAAATAGCCAGTGTAATGGACACTTGTGTTTTATTTAAAAAGGAATTTATTGAATATAAAAAAAGAACCAAAATTTATTGAAACCATAATTGCAAGTGGTCACCTACATTTTGGGATACCATAATTTTTAAAAAAATATAGGATGTGACATTGAATTTTTTTAAAAAGTAACTTAAGTGCATTTTTTTTTGTGGGATGTTTTGTTCTCAACAAGGACTCAATAGAAATATGAAAAACAACTTGATATGAATTTTTGAATGGTAGATTGGATCATTTATTGAGAGGAAGAATTGTATAGAATGTTTAATGAATATAAGTTGAAAGAATAGAATTATAGGTGTGAAATTTGAATTTGATTAATGTAATAACAAAAAAAGTTATTGCATTACGAAAATTTAAATGAACAAATTTTGTTTGGACCAAATGTAGATGTTTTGATTCATTGATGTGTAAAAGCTTTGAATGAAAATGCATAAAAAATTAATATGGCATTCCTTCTCTTGGAAAAATGTATTAAATAATTATATAACAATGAAATGTAAAAATTCCATGAATATAGAAGCTAAAATTTGGAATGTAGCATTTGATGAATGTAAAATGTAGAGTGTACAATTTGAGGAATGTTGAATCTATAATGCATAAATGTATAATTTTAAAAATGTTTAATGTAGAATTTGCTAACTAATGTACATGATTTTTGGATAATCATGGCTCACAAAAATTACAAGAAAGTCTTTGAGAAGTGCATCACAAAAGTTTTTGCAAAAACTCTTAGGGGAAATTAAACATCCTTGGTATCTTTAAGGTTTAGTGTTGCCACCCCCTACGGTTGGCACCAACCATAGTCAATGCCATGCCCCTATGGTCAACATTGACCATAGGGGAGGAACAACATGAGGAAATTAAAAAAATAGATTTTCATGTTTTGGGATGCATGTATATATGTGGTTTAGGGCAGCCAATAATCAATACTATAGAAGTGGGGTGCAACTTACTAACTTAAATCACTATGGGATTTTAAATGTGAAATAAGTTCATTGCATTTTACTCATTTCACCTTGGTGAAGTTATTTCACTATAATATCACTATGTAAACATCATATTTCATTGCTAGTTAACATATTTCACTATTATAATTTACTCTAGTAAATAGGTTTATTTTAATATATTTTTAATATTTTATTTATACTACTTTATGATATACCTTATATTATTTAAAGCTACTTTAGTTATTTTAATTTATATTTTATGTTATTATAGGCTATTATAAATTATTTTATCCTAAGTATAATAACTTAAAACAATCTATAATATAATATAATTACTTAAGGTAAAATAATTTAGATTATAAAATAATAACCTATGAAAAAATAATAATTACCCTATAATGTAATAATTACCAATAGCTTATGATATTATAACATAAAATATCCAACAATAATTTATAATACAATAATCACCAATAGTTGTAATATAACATATAATAACTAATAATAACTTATAATACAATAACCACTAATAACCATTAATAAAATAACCATAAATAACCACCAATGGCCTACAATGGATTAACCACCAATATCCATCAATAAAATAACCACCAATGGCTTACAATGCAATAACCGCCAATATCCATCAATAAAATATCCACCAATAAAATATCCACCAATGGCTTACAATGCAATAACCGCCAATATCCATCAATAAAATATCCACCAATGGCTTACAATGCAATAACCGCCAATATCCATCAATAAAATATCCACCAATGGCTTACAATGCAATAACCGCCAATATCCATCAATAAAATATCCACCGATGGCTTACAATGCAATAACCGCCAATATCCACCAATAAAATATCCACCTATGGCTTACAATGGAATAACCGCCAATATCCATCAATAAAATATCCACCGATGGCTTACAATGGAATAACCGCCAATATCCATCAATAAAATATCCACCGATGGCTTACAATGGAATAACCGCCAATATCCATCAATAAAATAACCACCAATGGCTTACAATGGAATAACCAACAATATCCATCAATAAAATGTCCACCGATGGCTTACAATGGAAAACCAACAATATCCATCAATAAAATAACCACCGATGGCTTATAATGGAATAACTAACAATATCCATCAATAAAATAACCACCGATGGCTTACAATGGAATAACCGCCAATATCCATCAATAAAATATCCACCGATGGCTTACAATGGAATAACCACCAATATCCATCAATAAAATATCCACCGATGGCTTACAATGGAATAACCGCCAATATCCATCAATAAAATATCCATCCATGGCTTATAATGGAATAACCAACAATAACCATAATAGAATATTCACCAATAGCCATTAATATAATAACCACCAATAACCACTAATATAATACCATTAATAACTAGCAATACCCACAATAGAATATTCACCAATAGCCATTAATATAATAACCACCAATAACCACTAATATAATAATCATTAATAGAATAAACACCAATAGCCATTAATAGAATAACCACTAATAACTATTAATATAATAGCCACCAATAACTATTAATAGAATAACCACTAATAGGCATTAATATCCACCAATAATATAAGTACCAATAGCCAATAATAACCACCAATAACCCTAATAAGAGAATAATTAATAGCCATATATTATATTTTTTAGAATTGCCAAAAAATAATCTAAGGTGAAATAATTTATAATAAACAAAAATAATTTAAGGTGAAATAACCTATAATAACCTAATTGCTAATAATAACATACGTGAAATAACTTTCAATAACCAAAAATAACTTATAATAACTACAAGTAGCCTAAATTGAAATAATTTACAATAGTAAAAAATTAACATACAATAGCCAAAAATAATTGAAAATAACCATAAATAGCCATAAATAATGCAGGGTGAAAATTTTTTAATTAATGAAAAATAGTCATATAATAATTGAAAGTAGTTTAACATAGGTAATATTATTATATTAACAAAAGTCTTATCCATTTATTAAAAAGGAAAAATTCAAAAGAATGGTCATTGAAATGTTATTGAATAATGATATTCGATTTTATTTTTGTTCAAATGATTTTAAACTTTCAAAAGGAAATAAATGTAATTATGTACATTATTGATTTGTTTTAATTTATAAAAAAAATTAAAAAATTAAAAAAACTCGAATCATTTCATTTGAACAAAATTTCAATGATATATGAATTTTCAAAGTTTATGTTTTTGTAATGTTTAAAATGAAATATTTGATAAATAGAATGCAATGTAACATATTTCCAGAACTAGTGGGGTGGCTTGATGGTAAGGGTGTTTGCCCCCATTCCAAAGGTCAAGGGATCAAACCTCATGAGTAGTGTTGTGTGTGGTCAACAATGGTATGTTGATTGAATATTATTTTATTTAATTCTTAGAAATAGGTGCCTAGGTTGATTACATGGCCTACTTACTTAAGTTAGGTTTTTAACCTACCCTAAGTAGTGACATGTGTCAATAAATATTAAATTACAAAAATCATAAAATTATCAATAATATATAGATTAAATAGTTAAATTTTAATTGATTTTGCATGTTGGTTAGTTAATTAACTAGCAATTGAATGGTTTGGTAAATTTGTATTTCACTTGAGAATAACCTTGTTTCACTAAGTAATAGTCAAACAATTCATTGTTCGCAGCAACTAATCATTGTTCACTAGGGGGGTTAAAAAAATTCACCATGTAAAAATGTCCAAATTCACTCAAAATTTAGTGAAACCCATAGTGAACTAGGACACATTTTGTAGTAGTGAATGGAAAAGGATGAATAAATATTTATTGGGTCCATCTTCTAAATGATGACCATCATTTTATTTTTTAAAATCTTCCAAAATAATATTATGAACACTTTAATTATAAACAAAAATCGTAAAAAATTTGATGCTTTGGGATTTAACCAATGCAAGATTTTAGCCAATGGGTTAATTATTGAATATATGGGATGGGTAATTTAGGATGTATTCTAAACATTTGGATAAAATTTTGAATGTTTTGTGATCATGGGTTATTTGTATGAAAATTTGTCCTATGTTGATAACCACGCATGTATACATTCTTCGCGATGATAAGCTTGGAGAATATGTTTTCCCACATTTGGTATTTGCTTCTAAATTTATAATGCCTCCTACTGCACACATAGTGAAAGAAAGTTTTGCAACTTTTCAACTTAAAATTAATGTTTTAAAGATTATATTGCATGAATTAGAATAAGATACACCACTTGGCTAACAATTAAATGTACAATTACTTTGTACATATTTACATGAACATATATTAAGGTTCATTACTAAAATTATATTCCTAATATATTCAAGGATATTTGATTACAAAATGAGGTTTATTGGCATTGGATTCATAATATAATGAAGGTCTAAAAATTGACAAAGTTAAGCTTATTATAACGTTTGAACATGTTATTGGGTACCAATTAAAACTTTTTTGAACATTGTTTTGATGTTAGGTTGGGCAAGTGAATCAACTTGGGGTTTCAATATCAAGAACTTGTGATGGGCCTTGGATGAAAGTGCAACAACTTTGAAAATGGATGGACACTTGGAGTATTGTTTATAAGAAATTATACCAAAGTTTTTTTAATTATGAAATTAAACATATGAGGTTCATATTATAATGTGATTGGGAGATGAAAAATTGTTTAGGTGCAAGCTTCTTGGGTTCCCAATAGGGTCCAAACAACATATAATGAGCCAATGTGTTTACTTTGCATTTAAAACTATTGTCCTTTTTGGAGTCATTTTCCCCAAAAAACATGTTTTCTTGAAGAGGATTTTTCAAGTGAATTTTTTTTGTAACTTTCTATATATTATATTTATAGTTGCCCCAATATTTCATATTTACTATAATCAAATTTGGAGAAATATGAATTTTTGAAAGTGCACAAATTTTGCCAAATTTTGTGTTTCGTTTTGAAAATTTTTCATAATTTCAAATCATAATAAAACATGTTAACACTTGCAAGTTTTTAAAAAAATATCATACGGTATAATTTTTTTTAAGACAACATATACATTGCATCACATTTACATGTCAAAAAGGATTCATGAATTATTTTTAAACCTTAATGTTTTATAAACACAAAGTGGAAAAAATATGAAAATTTGAGTGTTTTTTAGATGTGTCTAATAGTATGTTATTACTATATAAAAAATTAGGATGAAATAAATTAAAGGGCCCTTTATGAAAGTCGTGTCATTGAATGAAGTTGTTAAAAATCCTTTATTCAAACCAACTTTAATATTAAAATTTTGTTTGATTCATTTTAGATTTTTCAATATCAATATTATTCAATAAACACAACTTTCCATAATTCACATGCCATTAAAGTGGCACCACGTAGATAAATGTAATAAGAATTGTAGAAAAACTAACGTTTTGACATCAATCTTGGCTCGTTTGAACTCATCTACACCCAATATCAACAAACTTATGATGGGCCTTGGACCAAAGTTGAACTTTGAGTTCATAAACATATAAACAATGGTACATCCCTTCTGATTTTAGATACTTATGATTAATTAATACATTTGCACTTTGGTGTACCTTGACTTTATGAATATGTGATCAAAAAACTTGTTACAATGTCAATTTCTCAATTAGACAATGTTTAATTTCTTAAAAGTCATTTTTTAAAAAATTAGACCCCGACCTTGCATGGGTTTGGAGATGATATAAATTATGTGTTTGTTGAAATTTAATAAATTTTTAGCTTTCCCATCCATCTATTTTCAATTATCAATGTGTTTAATACACATGTAGATTACCAAGTGCATACGAGTTATGCATATACAACCTCGGTGTGGTACCACTTACCAAGCATGAAATCAAAAATCTATATTCAATAGTCATATTTTAAAACCCACAATTGAAGGTCTACATCAAGACTAATATTCAAATACCCACATTGAAGATTCCCATTCAAGCCTAATCAACCATCCAAACATTAAATCTAATGATGTAAAATAATAATAATAATTGATTGAAAAGTTCAACAAACTTTTCCCAACCATAGGACCATGAAAATGTTGAACAAGTTTGTGATCCACCTTCGAGTGAAAATTGTTAACAATGCAAATCATTCTATAGCCTCATTATCAATGTTTCTTAAAATGATATTATCATATCTATGAGGAGGTGAAGTAGGAGGAGGAGAAAACAATGATGCCAAATGACGTGCTCCCAAGCTCCTTGAT
>Ga0209208_10007953_pt1 | contig 14236 bp, 12 predicted proteins | sample S1TSphfallax_3_FD_187694 | JGI IMG/M metagenome (GOLD analysis project Ga0209208, IMG submission 187694) | Host-associated microbial communities from peat moss isolated from Minnesota, USA - S1T2_Fd - Sphagnum fallax MG (SPAdes) (version 2) | ecosystem: Host-associated > Plants > Peat moss >...
GAGTCTTGTGTGTCAAAGTGCCCGTGGCTTGTCCCAACACCCAAGGGTGTTCCCGAATGTGAACTAACCACTTTGTGGTTTGTTTTGGATGCAGATTCAAGCTTGATCTTCTAGTCCCTCTTCCTAATCTAATCCCGGGACTTCTAGCACGCCCCTCTACCCCTCTATAGTGCTGGAAGTCGGGAGCGCCTTCCAAGTCCCAACTTTCCTCAACTACACATAGTTGAACCCTCAAGTGGGTTCACCCCAGGACTTGGGAGTGCGTCAAGGCCCACCCAATAGGTGACAGAAGTAAACAAATTGCTGGATGTGTTCAAATGTTTGTTGTAATGATGAGGATGTTTTTTATTGCTCCAAGTTATGAAAGGGAAGGTAGTAGTCAACATCCCATCCTCTCACACACCCCTGCAGAGAATGTTCAACAAACATGAGATGTAGGAGGAGTGTCCAATTTGCATCTAATGTTTTGGGACTGAGTAAAAAAAGGGTAGGTTAACAACAACTTATCATAGCTTGGCGGATGGCCTTGAAGCAAAAGGCAAAATAAAATATACAATGAAACATCTATAAATGCAACTTGATGTTCTGAGTAGTTGACACACTTGCATGGAGATCAATGATTCGTGTAATGGCTTTGATGAATGATGTCTTTGATGGACCATAAAGAAATGCCATATGCGTGCAAGTTTTATAAGTTGAAGTGGTTGTTGTGAAACAAGATTTAGAACCTATTCAAGCTTCTTGGACTAAGTATGGGTGTTCCATTAGATTGATGGTTAGAATGACATGAAACAACAAAACATCATCAAAATACTTGTTTCTTCTTGTAGAGGAACAATATTTTTGAGATCAATTGATACATTTATAAAATTGCTTGGAACACCAATCACAATTGATTACATCCATGGCCACATCAGACAAGCCATTATGGATGTAGGATTAATTAATGTTGTCCAAGTGGTGACTGACAATGTAAGCAATTGCAAATTCATGGGTTCAATGATTACAAAGGAGTTTCCACACACTGTGTGGAATCCATGTGCTACACACTGCCTTGATATCATGGTTGAGGATATTGGTAAACTCAATTGGGTGAAAGAGGTGTTCGACATGGCTAGAAGATTGGTGAAGTTTGTGACAAAAAAACTAAAGGTTTTGGCAATGTATAGGATTGCAAAAGATTTTGGGCTAGTTAAGTTTTCATCCATTCACTTTGCTACAATGTTTTTGGTTCTAGAACAGTTGGTGAAGGTTCATAAAACTTTAGGGCAAATGGTGGTGTCAAATGCATGGTTTGAATGGACCAATTCAAGAACCTAAGAAGCTCGTGATTTTGAGACTTATGTTTTTTCTCATGACTTTTGGAAAAATGCCCAAGCAATAGTCACAAATCTACAACCATTTTACATAGTCTTGCATTTGGTGGATAAGGAGGGTTGTACCATTGGATTATTGTATGAGTTTTTGAACAAGAATGGTGAAACTTTGTTGAATGTTGGAAACTTGTTTACAAATCAATTCCTTGATGTAAGGCAACAATGGTTGCACCAATGGGAATGGTTCCATTGACCCATCTATGTGGTTGCTTTCATTCTGCATCCTTTATGGAGGAAAGAAGATGGTTTTGTGACACCAAAATACATGAAGGTTGGGTTTCCTACATTGTCACAATCTTTCTTATTGTGGTTGATCAAAATGCAATTGAGGATGAGCTTTTACAAATTTTTTGAAAGAAGGACAATTTGCTAGAAAGGTTGCTCTATTTTGGGACCCAATGTTGCAACCAATCTTTTGGTGGGAAAAGTTTGGTAGGCATGTGCTTAGGTTGCAAAGAGTAGCTCTAAGTGTGCTTTCACATGATTGTAGTGCTTCAATTTGTGAAAGGAATTGGTCCATATGGGATTAGTCCAAACAAAGAAATGGAATAGGTTATCCATCCCATAGATGGAGAGACTAGTATTTGTGCAGACGAATTTACGGGTCGTGGAAAACCTTGCCATTAGAGCAGCTTTGAAGCAATTCAATTTAGATACCATTGACACTACCAAAGTTCCATGTATGCTTTTGAGAAATGAAGAAGAAAATCATTATGCCTTTTTGTGACAAGAAGTAGTTGAAAGGCAGCTTCAAAGGAAATGAGGTAGCCAAGTTCAGCCCACTCCTCTTTTAGATTTGGAGAATTTTAATGACAATGCTTCATCATCAAAATCTGATGATTCTGTAGGAAATTCTGATCATGGTGCTAATAATCAAGGGGTTCAAATTGATTGTGAAGAAACTCAACAAGACGATGATGGGACACAAGAAGGAGAATTTGGTTTAAATGAAGATGGGCATTGGCATAGATTGGTGCCATCTGACCAACAGATGATGAATATGAAAGTGGTAGACATGTGTGTCAAAGGTTCACAAGTCTACACCAAATACTCTCTCAAGAACATTAGGTATTTTGTTTTCCTCAAACTTTTTATATTAGAGGTAACATGTTATAATTTGAAAAATTTGATAATCTATTTGTAATTTTTTTCTTGGATGCTTACCAATTCTTATCTTGCTCGATTCTTTTACAATTGTTTAAATCAAATTTTATCGATTCATTTGCCACTTAGGTGGGTATGAATTGTTTGTGGAATTGTCTTGGGAAGTAGATATATAGATGATGTTAGGATAGATTAAAAAAAATCATCCATCTATATAAATTCCTCCTTCCTCTAGTCATGGAAATTTTATGGATGAGAATGGATGAAAAAGGCCAGAAAAACATCACAAAAGTTGACCCACCGCAATTTTACAAGGGGAGTGGATGAAAAAAGGAAGAAACCACGACAGTTTACATCATGACACACGTTTCTCATGAGGCGGCACCGCGCGCAGATTCCCTTCTGATTAGGTCAAATTTGAACAACAGAAACGTACCCACCGGAAGATTCCAACTGTCTCTCTTGTATCAATCCAGTTGAGGCCTCTCTCCTCATCACAATTCTCTTGTGTGAGTTTTGGTGAAGCAATCACAACAATACAATTATGGGTTAGTTTGTTCACAAAACAAAAGGAGTTTGTAGTTTTTTTGGAGTTCACAGCAATAACAGGAGTACACAACACCTCTCCTTTGCCTTTATTTGGAAGAAACAATTTGTTTCTTCTTTTGCACTCTTGTCACAAGAAGATAGATCTGATCTTGTTCCAAACTCAGACTTCCTCCTTTTGCAACTTAGCACAAAACAGAAATTTTTTTTGGGGTTCCAAACTCAGACCTCCTCCTTTTGCAATTTAGCACAAGACAGAAATTTTCTTTTGGGTTCCAAACTGCTTCTTTTGGACTCTTGATGCAAGACTGATCTCTTCTTGCAAATTGCCTCTTTTTGCAATCTAGTACAACACACACACCCACCCACCCACATAACTTCAGATCTTCCCTCTCTGGTGCTTCTTGTTTGCAATCTGGCTGGGATCACAAGAGAGGAGACTAGTTTCAATCTCGGGGTCTTGTCACTCATGTATTGTTCTTCATCTTTGGGTTTTTGGGGTTTTTTTTCTTTTTCTTCATGAATTCCTGAATACAAAACGACTGAAGTTTTAGCTACAGATTTTTTGCATTTCAGGACAGTGTTTTTGTGGGGCGGAAGATTGTTGTCGTCGACAGACGAAATCGAGGTCAGAAACTCAGCAAGTCAGGTAGGAAGTGCGAAGGATTTTTTCACCCACCTCGCTTTTCTGCCGTCTTACATCTCGTCATAGCCATTGACAAGATGCCCACAGAAACACAGAGTGAGGGAGTGAGAGAGAGAGAGAGAAGAGCTTTGTGGGTCTAAAACCTAAAGCCAAACGGAAAACAGTTATACCCTAAAGCAAGCTTTTAGAGCTTTAGTCTTTGGGCTTCCTCAACAGCAGTTAGTTTTGTGTTTTCCTCTTGCCACCGACAACAAGTCGTCCTTATTAGAAACCCGACAGTTCGCATAATGCTGGTCTTTCTGGAGTCTGCTATTATTATCAATCTCTTTGTCCTCTGCCTCCTGCATCATTTGTGCACGCACCCAAAGGTAGGAAGGCAGGAAGAATGAAACACTCCGCTTTTGTCACCACACAGTATTGGACCCACCACCCACCCCAATGAGTGTCAAAAGCTTCGCATTATCTTATTCTCCAACTTCTAAGTACAGAGAATCCTTGAGCTCCGGCACTCATTTCCAGAAATCGGATCATCTTTGTGTGAAGTCTGTTGCCGAGTAGTGGTTTAGGGTTTTTTTTATCACAATGGTCTCACGATGATCTGAGCGCTGCTGATTCTCAGGATGGGTTGTTGTACTACAAACGCAGGTACCTCTAGAAGACATTCTCCATACCCCGCAAAAGTCCTTGACGGATCATGCGGGTTTGGTCACTTGTGAGTGCCTTGAATCATCAAGGCCGCCTCTCCATTAGCTGCTCCTCCTTCTCCTCATCACCAGCTTCGGCTTTGCAGTCCAGTCTCGCAAAACAAAGCATTCTCAAGGGGACGTCATCCATTTTAGTGCGGAAGAAACCACAGTCGTCTAAGATGGGGAGATTGAGGTCAACCCTGCAAGATTCTTCTCCTAGTAATCCATTTTCCAGGAATATCAGCGGCAGCAGCAGCTTGAGTGCGGTGCAGCCACCAGCAGGAGCAGCAGCAGCAGAGATTGATGTGCAGTTGATGCGGCTGCAATACACTGAAGCTCAACGAGATGAATCTGTGATTGACAACCTGCATGGTCACAAAATTGCAGATCCATACCGCCCGTAATATCCAAAGCCTTCATCCTTGCTTCTTGTCTTACCACCATTGTCTTCAATGATCTCTCTTGGCTGTCATCAAGTCTGTTTGTTTCCTAGCTTATGGATGTTCAGATGTGCAGCCTGGAGTCTGTTTCCACATGATGTTCAGATCATGTGCATGAGATTGTGTCTCTTGGGTGTTAAGCTATAAGCTCCCAACATGATGACTGACTCATGACTCTTCCATTTGCTTCCATGAGAGCAACATGAGAAACTCAGGATTGCACATGTCTTGTAGAGTGGTAGTGGACAGTCATGGTATGTTGTCACTCCTATTCATCATGAAGGTGATGATGGTCTGATGATGTTTTGTAGGTGATGGTCTGATGTTTTGTGGGCGATGGTCTGATGTTTTGTGGGTGATGGTCTGATGTTTTGTGGGTGATGCTCATAAGGTTATGACCACCATGATGCTCATTGGTTTGTTGGTTCTGGGTTTTGCTGGATGAACTGGCTGAAGAAGAGCTACCTAAGCTTCAATGAGTTGTTGTTGTTGTGGAGTTTTCTCTGCTGCAACCTCATAGATATGCTCAGATGCCATAAAGCTTGCAATGAACAGATCACATTTGCTGGTGGTGAGCATACTCTTTAAGTGGCCTTCTTGCTTTGAGGAAGCAGCTGACCACACTCAATGATACCTTCTGCTTGATCTGCTTTGATAAGTAGTGTATTGCAGATTGGATCTGAAGCTGGTGTCTGTCTAGGGGCCCAAGGACTCAGTGCTTGATGATGGACACTTGTCATTTGCTAGAGCAGGTTGGAGAATCCAGAAGCCAAGGAGACGCAAGAATTTGTACAAAACAATGTGCAACTTGCAGCATCAGTGTTGGAGAAATGCATAACTCGTGACAAATTGAAGAAGGAGATTACTGCCTTATTTGATTACCCGAAATACTCATGTCCATACAAGCGAGGCAAACACTTTTTCTACACTTGTAACAACGGCTTGCAAGCCCAGAGTGTGGTTTACATACAGGTAACAGACATGAAGCGCAGCCCCTTATTGTGTGTGGTCTTGAGAGTTAACTGACTTGAGTTTTACAATGATATCAACAGTAGCTGAAGAAGATGTCAGTCAAGCTGGACACCTGTTAGAAACTAACCCTAAACTGTTATTACGATTTTTTGTTGGGTATGTTATATAAATACAGGAGACAGTGGAGGGGGTTGCAGAGGTGCTGCTGGATCCAAACACGTGGAGTGAAGATGGTACTGTTGCTCTTGCAACAATGGAGTTCAGTCATGATGCAGAATATGTGGCTTATGGTCAGAGTGCAAGTGGAAGTGATTGGATCACCATCAAAGTGATGCATGTTGCTGATAGAGTTGTGCAACCAGACACCCTTTCATGGGTGAGGTTGTACTGTCGCCTTCTGGTTCTACGGTCCTAAGTCACAGAAAAAAATAGGATTTCTTTCTTCCACTTAGACTTTGATTTGCTGCTCCAAATTTTTTGCTGAGTAATTATTCTGTCACTTGCACATCAATCTGAAAGTATTATAAATTTTCATTCTTTTTGCCTTTGTAAAAATTGTTTTGTTGGCTTTTGGTTGATGAACCACACTTGGGTTCTGATTTTTTTTGTCCCATGATTCAATTCCTGGGGAAGAGTGGATACTGTTCTGATAAAACTTCAAAACTAGGGGAACTTTGTGTTGATCAAAAGTTTTGGGTTTGGGCATCAGGGATTAGAGATTGATACTGGGTGTTGTGGCGCATATGCAGGTGAAATTCACATCCTTGACATGGACACATGACAACAAAGGCTTCTTCTACAACCGCTATCCAGAACCACAGTAGGTCCTGCTTCCCATTGCCTGCAATCTGAAAACCACAGAATTCCTTTCGGGCATAAATTGAGAGATTCTTCATGGGGATGTAACACTTAGAATCATGCCCTTTTGTTCATGGACAGGGAGAAAGAAGCAGGTATGGATGCTGGCACTGAAACAGAGAAGAATCTGTTCCATGAACTCTGCTACCACTTACTTGGCACCAGCCAGTCTGAAGATGTACTGTGCTGGAGGAGCTTGGAGCATCCACAGTGGTTGTCTGGAGCAGAGATCACTTCTGATGGCCAGGTCTCATGAACCTGCCCTTTCTTTACCAAGGAGCTGAAATTTGGCTTATCTTGTAGCTTGCAACTCTGGTTTATTTTTTGTTCCAGTTTTGATGTTAGTTTGTTTGCATTTTGTGCAGTATTTGTTGTTGTCGATTGCAGAGGGTTGTGATCCAGTCAACAGACTTTACTATTTTGATCTCACGACATTGCCGGATGGTGGCTTCAAAGGATGGAAAGGGAGCAACAAGCAGCTTCCATTCAAGAAACTAATAGACAATTTTGAAGCACAGTACCACCTGGTGGCGAACAATAAATCAATCTTTACATTTCTTACCAACAAAAATGCACCCAGATACAAACTGGTGAGGGTGGATCTCAACAACCCATCTGATTGGACAGATGTGATTCCAGAATCCAACACGGATGTGCTTGTGTCTGCCACTTGTGTCAACTTGCAGCAGTTGCTGGTGTGTTACATGACTGATGTCAAACATCAACTCCGGCTACATGACCTCCAGACTGGTTTGCTGTTGCATCAGCTACCTCTTGAAATTGGTTCAGTGACCGAAACATCAGGCCGTCGAGAAGACTCTCAAGTTTACTTCAATTTTACCAGCTTCTTGACGCCAGGAATTATCTATTGGTATGATTTAAGCTCCTCACAGCCTGAACTCAAAGTGTTGCGGGAGACTGCTGTTGCCAATTTTGACCGCACTTCATTTGAGATTAAACAGGTACAAAACTCAACTTGTCATGACACATTGAGTTTCTACAAGAAAAAATTCTGTGCAGTCTAGAAGGTCCTTGTTCAGGGAAAATTATCCTTTTGATTTTCTCCTTGGGTGATTTCTTGCCCACAAAAAGTTTTCAATGCTTGGATGGGTAAGCAGAATGAAATGGTTCCTGCCAAGGTTCTTACTACTGTTGCAATTGTGGTGGTTTTAGGTTTTTGTTCAAAGCAAGGATAGCACCAAGATACCCATGTTCATAGTGGCTCAAAAAGATCTTGATCTGGATGGACACCATCCAGCATTACTCTATGGATATGGAGGTTTCAATGTAAGCCTCACCCCATCTTTCAGTGTTGCTCGCTTGGTCTTGGCCAAGCATTTGGGAGCAGTCATTGCTATTGCAAATATCAGAGGTGGGGGAGAGTATGGGGAAGAGTGGCACAAAGCAGGTTCTCTTGCCCGAAAGCAAAACTGCTTTGATGATTTCATAGCATGCAGTGAGTACTTGGTAAAGGAGCAATACACACAGCCCAAGAAACTCTGCATTGAAGGTGGAAGTAATGGGGGTTTGCTTGTCGCTGCCTGCATCAATCAGGTAGCCATCTTCCTGTCTATTGGGTCTGCATACATAGAAATGCTTGTGATAACTCCTCACTTTCCCATTTCGCTCACCCATTCCAGCATGGGTATAGGGTTTAGGGTTTAATGCACTTTGACTCAAAGCATTTGTGTTGCATCTCAAAGCTCAAATCTCTCAGGTTTGAATAATTCCATAGCAACTTTGTTTTCATGTGGGCTCATGGTTATTTTTTTCCTGGTCTTTTTACAGAGGCCAGATCTATTTGGATGTGCACTGGCACATGTGGGTGTGATGGATATGCTACGCTTCCACAAGTTCACAATTGGTGACTACCATCCTCCAAATTTTTTAGTCTTGAAATATCAATGCTTTTACAAAATCTTCGGTCATCATCCATGAATAGCATGTCTCTGAAAGTTTGTTCTGCATTTATTTGACTCAACTGAGTTAACAAACAAATGAAGATGTCCTGAAGGTCTAAATGCAAACAGAGATCCGTAGCGGTGTTGGGTGGGTATTAGAAACTGCCCCAAATACCCAATGGGTATCAGGTTGTTTCATAAGGTTCATAAAAACTTTAAACAAAAAAAAAAGAAAAACCAAAATAGTGGCATCTAAAATATTTAACCATGGTTCTCAAACAATTTGGAAAAGGTCAAATGACCACCTGTAAAACTGTCAGTTCTTTTGTGAAGCCCAGTGATTCTTTGAGGTTTTTGAAATACTGGAATTAGTGGTTCCTTTGATTCTGATTTCTCCCCAAAAAACCTGGAACTGGTGGTTCTCTGGTTTTGAAATATAAACAAAAACCAGAACCAGTGGGTATCAAAAATCATATACCCATGCAACACTGGTCCATAGTTGGATTTGCAGTTTTTGTGTAATTTGTGGTTTTTTGAAATGTGCAGGACATGCATGGACATCAGATTATGGGTGTGCTGATAATAAAGAAGAATTTGAATGGCTAATCAAGTGAGCACAGCTGGTTCTTTTGTGATCATGTACCCCTTACGAAAGTCGTAGGCTGTATATGAAAATCATTACCCACACAACCAATGAACCAATGGGACCCAGATGTTCCACCATCAAAACCTTGTGCTCCATTATTCAAAATTACAAAACGTCACTTCACACCATATGATTTTAAAGTGAAAAATTGAGGCTGTCTACTTGGCTTTCATAGTCTATTTTGGTTCACATCTGCTCAAGTGGAGCCAAAGTTTGTAGACTGAGTAAGTAAGGCTCTTTGCTCATACATTCATTCAAAAAAAATTGAACTTGAAAATGATGCAACTGCTGCTTGCTCTCTGCAGATACTCACCACTGCATAATGTGCGGCGACCATGGGAGCAGACACCAGGAGTACAATACCCGGCTACCATGCTGTTGACAGCTGACCATGATGATCGTGTGGTCCCCCTTCATTCTTTGAAGCTTTTAGCGGTAAGGATATCTTGGTCACTAGTGAAGTTTTCTATTAGTTGACCATATCAAATGTCCGATAAGGTTTCTTTGATTTGAGCAGCATCAAACATGGATGGATTTGATTGCAGACATTGCAGTATGAGCTTTGCACTAGTGTGGAGAATAGTCCGCAAACAAACCCAATAATTGGACGGATTGATACCAAGGCTGGCCATGGATCCGGTCGCCCAACTCAAAAAGTTGTGAGTATTTTCTTTGTCATGTTATTGCTTTATGAGGAATAAATTTCATTTGGCTGATATAATAGAGTGTGCACATGAGGAGTGGTTTATGTGAATTCAAGGGTGCAAGCCATGTGGTATGATCCCTAGTCATCCTAGGGATGGTATACTTGGGTCTTTCTTCTTTGGTAAGCTTTGCTAAACCAAGAATCTTTTGTTGGGTTGCAGATTGATGAAGCGAGTGATTCCTACTCTTTCTTTGCCATGGTGACTAAATCAACTTGGATTGACTGAGTGACCTACCTCCCTCCCCAAAGTGATACCTACCTACCTACCTACTTACCTACATGCAGATAGTCATGAATCCTTGGTTCGTTGCTCTTGTTTAGAGCTTACAGATGAGAACCCTTGGGCTTGGGGGGTCTCAATATGCGTAAACCCAAGGGTTGGAGAGCGTCGCAGACCATGCCACCTTTGAAACCCAAGGTCAGAGAGTGTCACAACCATGCCACATTTAATTTGTTGCTCCTGTTTACTGCTTGCCCATTCTTTTGGGAAATTTTTTAATATCATAGATGCTCTATTTGTAGGAAATTGATGCCTCTTGCTGGAACCTCTGACCCTACTGCAGAAATCCCTGAACCTTATCACTAGGTTACTGCACTGTTATCATCTTGTGTTGCCCATTTGTGTTTTAGTTCAGTTATACTTGAAATTGTGGGAAATCCAGATTTCTAATGTTGGGATGCTGAACCAATTTTTTTATTTTTTATATTTTTCCCACAAACTGATTGATCCAGCACAATTGTGCTGGACTTTCCTAACCTTCAGAATCCAGCACAGTTTTAAGACATTTTTTTCCCCCTCCCCATTGGAGGGCACATTCCATTAGTTAAGAAAATAAAAAGGTTCACAGTTAGACTAAAAATCTGCAGTAGACAGTGAGATTGAAGTAAAGGTTAAGAGAGAATAATTCGTTTGAGACATTCATTGAGTGTATGTGGGGTGCTCTTGGATATTTAAGAAGAGTCCCTGGCAATGTGCTAGCTCTGTGGGTGGTAAGAACATTTTACCTCCTGGAAAAATGCCCTCAAAATGGTACCATTGGCTTGGCTCTGGTACATGCCTCCACTTTGCATTGGTATTTGATTTGCATGTGATGTATAATAGTATGTTGATCTGAGAGTGGAGGAAGAGTTTGCACTTTTTTTGAAGGTTTCCAAAAATTTTCACAAATTTTAGATAAATGTGTTCTCACAACCCGTGAACAATTTTAAGTAACTTGTTTACTCTCATCATTGGGTTGAGAACCAACTTGTTTGTTCAAATTGTAGAAGATTGGAGTTACCCAATGCATCAGATTGGAGTTACTGAATCCCAAAAACTGCTTGCAAGGGTGCCATGAGTTGTAACCAGCATTGGGTCTAGTATCAACTTTTGAAGATTGAATGTTAGAAGTATAGGTTTGGCATCAACTTTTGAAGATTGAATGTTAGAAGTATAGGTTTGGCATCAACTTTTGAAGATTGAATGTTAGAAGTACACTCCAACAGCTCAATCAAGTTTTGAAGCCAGTTTTGGACTTGTTTGATGACATTCTCAAGAGGTTGAGTAACATAAACCCTATTGTTTTGTCCATTTTCTCTTGTTTTATTTATTGTCTCATGAATTCTTCACAACGCAAGCAACTAATCAAATTCCCTATGGTCATGACACACATACCCAGAGCAGAAATCTAGAGTGGTTGCAGATTCTACTCAGATATTAGTTCACTGTTTCAAAACTTCACAAAAGCATTACCACATTTTCCCAGTTGAAATCTTGACAAGATGAACAAGCTTGCTTTAATTTCTGATTGAGATTCCAACTTGGATTCTAATGCTCGAGATTTGTGAAGGAGTTGTGGGTGCATGTTTCTCCGTAGTAGAATTGGTGCGTCAATAAGGTTTAACCTAACCAAATCTTCATCCCTCCCCCCACAATCCCACAATAAATAATTTCATTTTAAAGATCTTTGCACCATCCGCAAGTTGAGTAATGACTTCACAAATGGGAAATGAGAAAAGGGCCTATATCCACTTTTGAATAGGTCATGAAAAGTAAACCTTTAAACTTGATAGGCATAAAATCTTGTCACCCATTGGAAATTAGTATAACAAACACAAAAGAAAAGTAACCCCCAAATTCAAAAGTGTTGGAAAATTGACAATGGAAAGGTGGGAGGAGAGATATGACCTAAAAAAAAAAAAAAAAAAAAAAAAAACAATGTTCACTCAAAATTCTCCACTCAACCTAAGAATCACATAAGTATAAGTAGCTACAAACTTATGATCTTCCCTTGAGTTCTTCATACTTGGTTGCACTTGAGGTACCAATCACAAAGGCGTCTCTCCTCAAAAGTTGAAGTGAATATCTCATGCCAAAACTATCAAATGTTACTAGACATAACCAACAATTTTCATAATTGGTATCCAAAAAATATAGAAGGATTAAAAAACATGTTTTACTTTCATATTTCTAGCTTGTAGCCAAATCTGGCTAAAATCTTTCCTATGGAAGGATTGATTGATCACCACTTTAGCTACATCAATTTTGTATGTTGTAGTAGGCCTAGGACTCAACCAAACAACCTCAGCTGAAAATCACAGTGTAATTTTGGGGATCTCACCCAATAAGGAAAAAGCTGGTCCAAAATATGCACCCCCCCTCTAAAATCCTAGTGGAAATGTGATGAAATTTTTTAATTTTTTAATTCAAATTTTGACCATTTTTTCTTTTGAAAAAGAGAAAATCTGCAACAGAATATTCCCTTTTCATTTTCTTTTCCACCACATTGGTGCAAAATTGCACAATTTCTTAAAAGGAAGGCTGGGAAAGGTTTAGAGAGCCCTTAGGCATAATGGGTTTTAGTCTGTTAGCCCTTAGCCTGTGGAGGGGCCTTATGACCTTGGCCACTCTACCAAGTCCACTTGAGATTGGACCTCCTTTCAAAGCTGTGCTCTATCCAGGGGCCAAAAAAAAAGTGGCTTTACATTGTAGGCATTAAAGAAACACAGAACTCCTCTTCTCTTGCACTTGACTATTGGTCTCTTCTTAGTTCTGAAAGATCTCTACCAATGGAGCATTGGTTTCTTTTAGGTAGTAAGTAAGATTGCTCTTTTTGCCCCCAAAAGGAAGAAAGAAGAATAAAGAACATGAAGAACATAAAGTTTTTTATGGAAACTCCTAGCTCCTTTGGGGTGTTTTTGAGTAGATCCATGGGTTTAGTAGGGTTTAGGGTTTAAGGTCATTCATGAAATAAGCTTGCACCCAAGGTGGAGCTGAGGGGTGCTTATTACACCTTGCTCTTGACGGTTGTTACCTGATATTACCCGTAGAACAATTATTTTGAAGGTTGAAAATTGCCAATTCTTTGACTTAAACCCTAAACCCTTAAACTGATGGTTATTAACAAAATCAAATACCCATCCAACATTGGAAGGGACCCATATTTCAAGCTGGCATCTTTCAAGGAGGATGCAACCTATTTGGAACTCTTTCTCCTATCCCTACATCATTCATTAGTGCAATGACCAACAAGCTGAGCTCTTTTATTTTTATTTTATTTTTACTTATTATTATTATGATGATGATGATGATATTAATAATAATAATAATAATAATAATTTTTATTTTTTTTTGCTCCTACTAGGGGTTTTGTTTCATTGACCCTCAACCACTCTGGGGCCAGGTATCCAAAATACAAGCATGATTGGATAATAATACACATTGAAGTGGATGATGGGTGTTACTGTTTCGGTCTCTCCTCCCCCACATCCCAGCTACATACCTCTCTCTACATGCTGAATAATAAGAGAGGGGGGCAAGGACACCTAAAAAGATGTGCCCATTGAACACAAGTGCAAGTTTGGCCAATGGCCATCCCATCCATGCTATGCTTTCAATCAAAAAAGGCTGATGATTTTGGTGATATCACCAACACCACCAAGTTCACAAAAAAAAACTCAAGATAGAGCTTCTTATTGAGCTCTCCCACAAACAAGTTATAACCATGTTAGGGTTTTTAAGAACCATGGTTATATATATATATATATATATGAAATGGATGGATGATGGTGCATTGGTAAGTGCGAGTGACATGAGTAAGTACGGGGCATCATGGCCAAGATGCCTACTAACTTCCGGGAAATAGATATATGGCAAAGGCTGCAAGTAAGTTGTGATTGTGTTTGTTCAACAAACTTTTGTGTGCATGGAGCCAATTGTTCATATGAGAGAGAGAACGGAGAGAGAGACAACATAACGTACAATGAATTCAAGTAGAATGAATTTGATCGATTGTCGTGGACGTTTAAAAACCATGGAGTATATGAAGTCCCATGGAGTATGAAGTTTGAAGTTTAGTAGGGTTGTTTACAAAATT
>Ga0209208_10007954_pt1 | contig 14235 bp, 7 predicted proteins | sample S1TSphfallax_3_FD_187694 | JGI IMG/M metagenome (GOLD analysis project Ga0209208, IMG submission 187694) | Host-associated microbial communities from peat moss isolated from Minnesota, USA - S1T2_Fd - Sphagnum fallax MG (SPAdes) (version 2) | ecosystem: Host-associated > Plants > Peat moss >...
AGCAAAGTTGTAGCCGTCATTGAGATCTTTCCAACAATATGTTGCACACCGTCTGCACGCAAGGAAATCGGGTTGATTCCCGACTTTTAGTGGTCAGGAGTTAAATTGCCAATTTGACTTTTGGCCTTTCTTTTGACCATAAATTGTGTTTCAAATGTCCAAATGGGTAATGCAAGCTCGTTTTAGACATATACGTTCCAAGAGCTTTCCAATGATATAAAGAACGTTTCAAGCCATTGAGGTTTGACCCCTGCAATTGTCCTCTGAAAATTCAAGAGTCCACCAAGACTCCAACTCCCAAAGTGGAACCCCTTGGGGGTGTGAGGGTTCATTCCCTCACACCCTCTCACACTCTCGGAATATGTTGTGTGACTCCCGGCTTCCTTTTTGGCCTACTACCTTGCAAACCCTTGCCTTGGTCACGAGCCCAAGGCTAGGGTTGCGATATTACTAGTATGTTCAAGGTAGTTATGACTTCTTATTTTTTTAGCTTTGTAGCTTGCCATGGATTTCCAAGCAAAGTTTATGTAGGCAAGCAAGTTTTTTTTGCACCATTACTTTTAGATTCCTTTGTTTAATGTATAAAAGCATGAGAAAACAAGAATGTGGCCATGGTATTTTATTATGAAGTTGAATAGGATATCCAACTTATAATTCTAAGGAAGTTTAAAGTCATGACATGTTTATGGCACAAAAAATAGCTAAAAGGCAGCTTGTAAATAGAGGATAAAACAATGATATAATTAGAACTTGGGGAGTAAATATATTAAATTAGACAATTTGATCCATACACACCCTCATGACTCCATTTAGAATTGAATCTAACCAACATGTTTGCATTTGTAGGAACTATTGATTAGACACACATTAGATGTGATGCACGTAAAAAAAAAAGTGTGTGAGAACTTGATCAAATTCATACTTGGATTGAAGGACACCATGAAAGTGCGGTCAGACATGGAAATGTGTGGGGTTTGAAAACATTTATGGTTGAAACGGGATCCTCAAAGGCCAAGGAAGATTTTCAAACCAGCTATTGCCTGTGTGTTGAAACTGAAAGAGGTAAAAACTTTCAAGAGCAAGTTAGCATCTTTGAAAGGGCCTACAAATTATTGTGGTGTTCTAGGAAAACACATAATGGAGAAGAAGTTAAGTTCAATGAAGAACCATGATTGGCGTGTTTTAATGCAGCAATTCATGCTTCTAATTCTAAGGGGGCTAATGGACGGTCATGTAAGGTTAAGCTTGATGCAACTTAATCAAGTGTTTCGTAACATTTGCAAGAAGGTATGGGATCATGTTGACCTACCAACTTCAAGAAAGGATGTAGCAACTACTTTGAGCTTGATTGAATGGGACTGCTTGGGCATTTTTTGATGTGATGACACACTCAACAGTTCATGTGGTTCAAGAGTTGGACACCTATGGGCAAGTGCATAGTCGTTGGATGTACCCCATAGGACGAGCAAATGAAAACATTCAAACACTAGTAGAAAACCCCCCTTTTTAAACCAAAAGTTTTCAATTACATGACATTTGCAACTATGTTTCAATTGGATTTTTTAATTTTAAAACAAAATTATGGAAATTACCAATTAAGTTGATTTGTTTATTATATTGGTATATAGTTGAAAGCATTTTTCAACTACATGATCATTTGCCAAATATTCTTGACATCAACAATGTTACCAAGTTTAATTTCCAACTATGTTGGTAAACAATGTGAAACATGTTTCAACTAAAGGGTCATTTTTGAAATATTCTTGGCATCTAAGGTTCTTTAGTTGGCACATAATCAAAACATTGACTAGTGTTCAACTATTTTGGATGATAAAATGTACTAGAGTATGGATGAAATAAAATCTTGTTTGTAATTATTTCTTTCAACTAGGTTAAACAACTAATATGTAACTTTAATTTTATACACATATGTTGTAATATTTATTTAAAATTATGATAATATTAAGTTACATATAAATTTTATTTGTATAAACGAATGGGTTTTTTTATGCATATAAACATTAAACTTTAATTTCAAAATAAAGTTTAAGAATTTTAAAAAATGTGTTCGTACTAATTTTTATGTTCAATACACATGTAATTTATTATTTCTATGTAGATCATTACAACATATCAAGTAATGATACATAATTAATAATATTGTGCAACTAAAATGTTTATTCATTTTTATACACATGATAACTTAATATTTGTTTAAAATTATGATAAAAATTCATTAAACACTAATGTAACTTATGTCATTGGACCAAGTTTGAATGCATTCAATTGAATTTTCCTTCCAAACCCCTTTTTGCAATTTGTTTGAATTTCCAACAACAATATGTACCCACCAAAAATTCAATAATATTGTTCACATTTTAGGTCTCAAGATTATGAAATCAACTTTATTAAATCAAATTTGGTGAAGGCTTTCCAACAATACCAATAATGCCCCCAAATTTCAATATAGTTTTCAATCTTGGTTTTTCAAAAAGAAAAAGAAAAAATGGTTCAATAATGAATAGATTCCACATTGTAACTCCAAACATTTTAAACCAAGTTGTTGCACCCCTATTCATTGAAAACTTTTTTATGATAAGTTCCATAACATAACCTAAGACATCATGGTTTGGGAGATATCATTATGACAAAACAACAAACTACCTTCTTTCATGGATAAATAAGGTAACATGTGTTGTTGGCCCCAAGTGTGAACACATTCAACCCAATTCCCTTTCTAAACTCAATTTGTTGTAATTTGTTTGAATTTTCAACAACAAAATTCATTCAAAACTCAATATTTTCCACACCTTAAGTATGAAAATTAAGAAATAAATTTCATAATATCTAATTCAATGATTATTTTCCAACAACACTAAGTACACCTTTGGATTCAAGTAAAACTTTTATTTATGATTTTATTAATGTTTATTAAAAAAATGGTTCAATAATCAATAACCTTTGCATTGCAACTCCAAAAAATTTCAACCCAAGTTAGTGCACCCCTATTCATTGTTAGGTTTTCAAAGATATCAATAACATTATTATATGAAATAATTTGGTTTGGGAAATTTCAACATAATGGAATAAAACAAAACAAACTATCTACCTTCATTAATAACTCAAAGTATGTGTAAATTATCTTTGTATAAGATGAATGTTTATGTATGATGCAAATTTTTTTTGTGCACACAAATAACAAAATTGGGTTGAAGGAAATTTAAGGAAATTATGAAATATAAATTTGTAATAATGTGCATGTTCAATAGACCTCGTTATTATTTATATGTAAACTAGATTTTAGTTTAAAACATATCAAATAATGATAGATGATTAATATATTTTTTGGAATTCTAATGTTTATTAATCTTTATAGGCATGATATCACAATATTTGATTTAAATTGCAATCAAAATTCATTTAATATTAAACTACATGTAAATTCTATTTGTGCATCTAAATATTAAAATTTAATTTCAAAATAAAATTTAAGGAAAATTTGAAATATGAGTTTGCAATAATGTAAGTTCAATATGTGTAATTCATTATTTCTTTGTAAGTCAAATGTTAATTTACAACAAATCAAGTAATGATACATAATTGATAATTTTGTGGAAGTTTAATATGTATGATGTCTTAATATATATTTTAAATTACAATAAAGATTCATTAATTATTAAGGTACACGTAAATGTTTTTTGTATACATGAATGATAACATGTATGATGATTTTTGTTGTCAATATAAATATTACACTTTAATTTGAAAATAAATTTTAAAGAAATTCTGAAATATAAATCAAGTTAATAATGTGTATGTTCAATACATCCAAAATTTATAATTTCTATGTAAATTGAATTTTAGTTTACAACATATCAAGTAAGGATATTTTAAGTAATATTTTTTTGGAATATGTTCAATACATGTGTAATTTATTATTTCCATGTAGATTCAATTTTAGTTAATAACATATCAAGTAAGGATATTTAAGTAATATTTTTTTGGAATATGTTCAATACATGTGTAATTTATTATTTCCATGTATATTCAATTTTAGTTTAAAACATATTATGTAATGATACATAATTAATATTTTGTAAAAATTTTAGTTTTATTCTAATTCTCATTATTATTTCCAAAAAAAATCATTTAGTAAATTTCATTATTTATTTATTTATGATCAAATTATAATAATTTTTATAATAATTAGTAAACATACTGAATAAATTATCATATAATTTCAGAAATTACTTTTATTTAATGCTATTATACTATAAAATATTTTAATATAGTAGATCATTTAATAGTTCCAACAAGTTAGATAAAAATACGAATAAAAATAGTTGAATAACTAGCCTAACCTAACTACTAGTTGCAATATTATTATTAATGTCATTGTTGTAATTGTACTCAATTATTAATTATCACGACATTATTAAAATATCATACAAAATTTATTATTGAATATTTATATTTGAGATTTTTAAAAAATTATGAAATATTAATAAAAATTTAGAATGAATTTGGAATTAAAAAATATATAGTGATAAATAACTATTTAATAGATAAATATATTTAATTGTTGATTTTTAAAAAATTAATCACCATATTATTTAATAAATGATGATAATACAACTATATAATTTAAAATAATTGATGAATAAATATTATAAGTAATTAAAGTAAGTAGCTAGACATATGCTAGGTAGATTATTAGTTTAGGTCTAGGCCGAACTAAGCTTAAACTAGCTTGTATAACTAGATTACAACTATTTGAATTGCAATGAAGTTACAACTGGGTTTCAACTAAAGTAGATAGCAAATGGTACTCTATCATCAAACATTTTCAAGTTTTCCATCATTTCAACACCAAATTGAACATTCTTTATGTCATTGCAAAACATGGAATTACAAAAGCAAAGGAACAAAGTAGAGAACATAGGAAGATAAAGAGTGATATTTTGTCTCAAATTTTGTCACTAGACCCCCTTTACTTCTAGCAACTATATCTTTTTCATTTCTCATTCATTTTGAACAATTTCAAAGGCTACAAATGCATTATCTCAAAATCTATAAAACTTGTTTAAAGTGAAAAATAAAAAACATAATAGTTGAAAAGCTTAAGTTTCAAAATCATACTAAACATTTATGGAAAAATCCAAAGCACGACCCCCTTCACTTTGAATGGGCATATCTTGCTCATTTTCCATTAAATTGTAGTGTTTTTTTTTATAGATTTGGATATGCTAGGTGGAGGACTACAAAATTGTTTGAAATTTCAAAAGGAACAGACCATGGACAAAAGAGTTATAATGATCCAATATTGTTAAATGTGCAGTGGTAGGTGTGTTTACCCTAGGTCACAATTAAAATATTTATCCCATATTGTTTGATTTCCATTCCATGAATCCAAACTATATAAAGGAGTGGACTAGGATTGTTGAAGAACACAATAAACATGAAAATGTAATAGCTATTTAGGATGAAACAATAAAAAAGGTTCAACCCTAAAAACTAAACCAAATGAAATAGGATTTCATTTATTAATTACCATGTGGTTTACGTCTAGGCTTAACATACTTGCCTAAATCTAGCCCTAACTTAAACCTAGATTAAATGGCTTATGTTTAGGTTTAACCTAGGTGCTTAAGTTTAAACCTAACCTATGTTTAGACACCATGTGGCCTAAACTATTGATATGGATGTGCCATTTAATGTGTATTATGATTTATAAATGTATATTTTGAATGTATATGAACAACCATATTACATTTGTATTCAAATATTATTATTAGCATAAATGGCCTTGATATTATGGTTACATTAATTAGTGTATATTTTGAGTATATTAAAATTTTATGTATGACATTTACTAAATATATTGTGCCCATATTACAAGTTTATCCAAACCAATTTATTATATTTCTTAAAATCATTAGAATTGAAAATTATTATAATATTATTAAATACATGTAATAAAAAAGTAAAATTGAATATTATCTTTGACTAAAAATAAACAAAAAGTTATTACGTAATGACGAGGACAACGACAATGATGATATTAGATTGATAGGAAAAATAATTATATAATTACTGAAATAATAATAATAATATATAATAATATATTATTATTATTATTAAATTATTTTCAAATGACTAATGTACTTATTAAAAATTATTTTTATCTATTAAAACTAATAATAATAATTCTAGTAATTCATAATAGTTCTAATAAATGACATAATTTAATAATAATAATAATAAATAGTTAACCTTGGCTACCAACTAGCTACAATAATAATTGAATTAATGTTATTGTTGCTATTAAATATTTACATTATATTTTAACTATAAAAATGAGAATAACTATGCAAATAATTGTAATAAAATAGTTAACCTAGGCTAGGTTTTAATTATATTATTAGATTGAGAAAAACTAGTACTCATTATTTATAATTAATAATTACCAAATATTTCAGTTATTATATTGATTTATTTGGTTACGAAATGATAATAAATAAATAATTAATAATTAGCCAATTATTAGTTAATTAAATTGGTTGATATATTATTATAGTTAATATATAATTAAATTTTTATTAGTTAATACATTATTTAATATTTAATAATAACTAATAATATCATTAACTCAGTAATCATAATATATTGATGATTGTTACCATAAATAATTATTAGTTGGATAATTTATAAAGTGAATAAGTTAGTTTTTAATTAATTAATTAACAAGTTTACTAATTGATTTGTCCATATTTTATTCATTAACTAATTAGCTAGTTAGTTGTCACTTACCTATTTAACTATATACTTTTCGAGATGAGAATGAAAGCTAAAACATATGGGATAAACTTTTTAGTTATAAGTTGTTTGTGACTAAAAATGTTTATCCCATATGTTTTGGCTTTCATTTTCATTTTGAAAAGTATATAAACAATGTGTTTTGTTTTACATTTTCACATTAAAAAACATGGGCATATGGAATGAGTCAATAAAAATGATTTAACTCAAAATAAAATAAAAATATTCATGTACTAACACCTAACTACCTACTTCCCTAACTTACCTACCTACCTAAGTAGGTATTTGGCTTAGGTATGTAAATAGGTCCTATCTAGATAGGTGTTTGGCCTAGATGGGTATGTAGGTATATAGGTAAGTAGGTACTTAGTTCAACCTACGTATTTAAATATTGATTTAAATGTAATTTGAAAGAATTCAATTAATATGCCACGTGGAAAATTTCTATTGCACCACATGTCCTAATTAAAACCACCCAAACATACAAATTAAATGTTTTAGATTATTTCAAAATGATAATAAAATATTTTTAATTATTAAGAGTTGGGACATGTGGCAACACATAACTAGTTCCCATTGTTCACCAAAAAAATCTCATCCTAGTTGCAATTGACAATATGTATATGACTAGTCAAAGGATGAAAACATATTTTATTGATTTTTTCTTTCATCCAAAATTCGTTGTCATTTGCGACTACTGTCAATGCAACTTATCCAATGTAATTATTAAAATTTTAGTTACAAATGTTGATTGTAATAAAAAAAATTAGTTGCATGGACTAGTTGCAAAATTGTCATTTTCTACTAGTGCATGTGTCAACATTGTGAATGTGCCATGTGTCACCAAACCACTAGCCAAATGTTCGATTTACATAGTTGTAACATAGTCGAAATATTCAACTTATATAGTTGCAACCTAGTTGAAATTATAATTATATTTTTGATTGATGTCATGCTTAGTTAGCAGATGAAGTTCATTCATTAGTCAAATGTAGTTAACAACATCCTTCGATTATATTAGTAAAACAATCTTCAACTAAATTGGCAAATAGTGGCTATTGTTGTGGTGTTGACACATGGATACATTTTCAACTATAATTTCATTCTTGACTTGTACTTTTTGACATTATTGGTTAGTAGTTGCAAAAAATATTTCCCAATTGCAAAAAAGAACTGCAACTATATGTCTAGTTTTCAACTTTGTTTCTAGTTGAATGGTAGTTGAAAACATAATTGCAAAAGGGGGGGGTTTTTACCAATGAAAGGGTATGTATGAAATAAGGCAAAGCCATATGTCCATGGCAGAAGGGTACATATATGATGAGACAATTAGCTTTGTCATTGAGTACATGCATGAATTCAAGCATGTTGGAGGTAAAATATGGGATGTAAAGGAAGAAGAAGATGCGTGTGGTGAGGTTTTGGAAGGGGTTGCAACAAAGTTTATTATTGATCCTAACGCTCGAGATCTGGCACACCAATATGTTATGACAAATGTGGCATGTTAGGCTTTGTGGGTCTAGTAATGAAGCTAAAAACCTAAACCCTATTGTGAATTTGGTTTATATTGTTGTGACAATTTGTGTTTATAACTTAATGTGGGGTTGTAATGATGGGTAGTGTAGGAAGCATGAGGATGAAATAACTTGAGTCAAAAGGATGCAAGCATAATTTGAAGGACAATGGCAAAAAAAAAGCACCACAACATGGAAAGTTACATATAATTTCCATTATAGATGTAAGACGTGGAGGACTTGGCAACATGGTTGTGTAAAGCAATTTGAACCCAAAAGGCGCAAGGGGGTGACCTTAAAGACGAAGATGCAATACACCTTTTAATTCACCCACATTTTTTTGCAACAAAATACATAAGAATCAAGGCATATGGAAACCATTATAGGGTTTTTACGAATACACATGGAATAACAATGGCAACATATGATTCAAGAATGGCATTAATTTTCTAGCAACAACAAGAATTTTGCAAAGGCACAACATTTGGGCTAGTGCAACATGTGGGGGGTACTTAGGGACATAATATTGTTGGATTATGGGCATGTATCCCAACTAGTAATATTGTTCAAGTATGATTGGGTTATTAATGGGGTTGATAGATGGGGCAACCCTGCATATAAATGTGATGAGGACAAGTTTTTGTTGGTGAATTTTCAACATTTAAATGGACAAGTTGATGAACCTTATGTCTTCCCAGCATAGGTACAACAAGTCTTCTATTTTGAAAAACCTAAATAACCATGGTGGAAGGTTGTCCTCCACAAAAAACCAAGGTCTAGACGCATCATGGTAGAAGACAGAAAGGACATTTTAACCCCACTTGACAATGTGAATGGAATAGATGCACCATTAAAATTTTTAGAAGTCCCAAGGAACATGACACTTGTAGGTGTTATTGAATTGAATGGAACTAATTCCATTCTAGCTATTGAAAAGCTACAAATGCCATTTGATGATGAAAATGATGGGCTTGATTGAGCTACAAGTGTATTGCATAGGTGACATTTGGACCTTTGTGTTGTTAGTTGGTCTAACACCAAATATGTTTTGCATGAACATGTTTTTCAATGGTGTTTAATGAACATGCATTTTACCTCCTTACAAACCTTCAATAGTTTCAAAAAAATCCTTATGGGTATGATAACACATGAATCATGCCTACAACGTCTTGTATAACACAAAGACCTAGGACTTGAAATTTTTCTAGTTAGTTTTGTATTATAACAAGGCAAGTGTGATTTGAAACAACCCCATCATGAGGTCAATGCTAATATGCACATTCTTGGGTAGTGCAACACCCATGTTGCTTGTGTAGTGCTAGCACGTTCACACCTAAACTTTAAACCAAGTTGCAAAACACTGTAGCTTACGGTTAGCTTTCAGACAATGACAAAAACAAATAATTGATTAGTTATCTAAAACCAAATGTTATTTAACATGTGAAATTAGGAGTATGTTAATGATCTATAATAATATATGTAGAATTTGTCATATTGCCAATGAAATTATTCAAATCATAATGTTCGTCAAGCTTATCCATTGACATGGGGTCATCAAACATTTAGGTGTAAGTTTATTTGGCATGTGAAATTCTCAAAATTGGAATAAAGGAAGTAAGGGAAGTTGGATATGGCAAGGCACTCAGAAAAGAAATTGGCCATGGTTTGAAGGATAATTTGTTTCCAATGAAAAATTGGGATACACATAGACGGTTATGGATGTTTTTGTATAGTCCGTTGGAAAACTAGTGGTAGGTGTAATTATTGGTATGTATGGTCTACAATTATACGTAGGTATATGGTAGAAACCATCCATTCAATGTTACAAAGTGGTTGAAGTTGCATTCTAATTGCATACATGACCAAACTCCATCCAAAATTCCCTTGTAGTTGCATGAGACATGGAGTTGCATGTAATTGCAAACACAATGGTTGCTACGACATGATTTCCAGTGTGATGTTGTTTTCTAGTGGAGTTCAAACTTTCAAATGGCATTTGAGCGACTAAAGCAAGCCTTTGTTTCCGCTCCCATATTGGTGCAACTAGATTTCAACAAAGTTTTTATCTTGGATGTAGACTAGTCCGCAAGGGGGTTGGGGCTATTTTATCCTAGAAAGATGGGAGGAGGAATGTGTGATTACCTATGTCAACAAAGGTTTGTCCCCTGCTCAAAAGAGGTTTCACCCCATGGAAGGGGAATGTTATGCCCTAATTTGGGGGATAATGCACTTATGCTAATTTTTGTATCACAACCACTTTACATTGAGGATTGATCACAAACCACTAGAATGGCTAGTTATAATCTTTGATGCATATGGGCAAAGGTGGCGTTGGATTGACATGTTGCAAGATTTTAACTTTAAGATCCTACACTGATCATGCTTTAAACATCTGAATGTGGATGTACTCAGCATGAACCCTATAAACAAGGCAAAAGAAGATGAAGATTTTTCCCAAGGAATCTAAAATATTAATCTATTGTGGGAAATGGGTATATGGACATGGATTGGAAGGAGAAGTATTCAGAGTACCATTACATTTACCCTATTCATGGTTGAGACCAATGAAATGAATGTGATAAAACACGCTAATGAACATGAAACCTAAAGAGATGTAGCTCCAAACATGGATAACAAAGAGAAGTTCCAACAATTACCTCTGAAGAGGAAACAACTAGTGATAGGAAAGAAGGTGTGTTGGGAGTTGGTTGTTGAAGCTTAATTAATGGTGGATGATGAATTGAGTGGAGGAAGTGGGCATAACATTGATAATGACATTGATAATGATTTGGATCATCTAAAAGTTCTAGATAATTGGGAAGACAAAAAATGTTTACATATGTTGTGAACAAAATGTTTAATTGAAAATGTATTAAAGGAAGAATTGGCAAGAATTTGGAAGAGAATTCAACATTACCATTGGCAAATAAACCGGTTGATTTTCAAAAAATTGATTATGCCATAGCCTAGGGAGAGAAAATACATCATTGCAGATTTACATCAAGAAATTGGTCACTTTGGAGAAAGTAGAACTTTGGTAAAAATGTATAAGAAATTCTACTAGCATAATCACACAAAGGAAGTGCATTCAATTGTTAAATCATGTAAACAATGCCAATTGATGTGTTACACTGGGAGTTTGAGGTTTGATGTGGAAGATTTATAAAATATCCTTATTTGTGATTTACTCTATGAAATAACATTGTTATTGTAGGACCTCTCTCAGAAACCAATCAAGGTAACAAAGATATTTTGGTTGCGATTGAACACTATTCAAAGTGGTGTGAAGCTAAGGCTATGCAAGATCATACAATAATTACAACTGCCAAAATTTTCAAAAAAGACATCATTTGTAGGTATTGGGTTCTGAAATATATCCTTATCGACAATGGTGGTGAGTGGTTAGTAGAATTTGACAATTTGGGTAAGGTGTATGGTATACAACACCAATACATTACACTAAAATGGCCTCGATGTAATGGGATGATTGAAAGACTAATTAAGACAATCAAACATGGTATCATTGTTATGTCCACGTTGCAGGACAATACAAAGACATGGGATTTCCAACTACCAAGAGTGCTATATAGGTACCAATGCGGGGTGCATGCAAACAATTTTTTTTATCTTTTCATGGTTTTAATTGGACGCACTTTGAGATTGAAAGCCAACAATTTCTTGAACTGGTTGACACAAACTTTTGATGAGGAGTTGGGTGTTGAACAATAACTAAACAAATGATTGTGAAAATAAAATTGATTGCCAAACTACACAAAACAATTTTGGGGAATAATGAATTGGCTCAAGCTTAGCAAAAGAAGACTTATGCCTTACACAAAGGAAAGTAATTATTTCATGGCTTTCAACTTGGAATTGATCTAGTAAAAATGAAGAAGCCAAGTAAAAAAAAGTTACTAGTTAGGAATTGGGAGGGACCTTACCTTTTTATTAATTAAGTGGTAAAAATGAAGAAGCCAAGTAAAAAAAGTTACTAGTTGGGAATTGAGAGGGACCTTACCTTTTTATTAATTAAGTGGATGAGAAGGAAAATGTGGAGCATGATGAAGGTGTGAGGCAGTGCATCATTCGAAGCAAGGAATAATAGTAGTGCAAATGTCCGAGAAGGGATCTTCAGATGTATTAGTCTAAGGCGTAATTGACGTGAGTTGTGAGGACACAACTAAATCCAAGAGGGAGCTGTTACATATGTGAGATGAAAAGAAGTTGGATGATTTATTGTACATTAATGAAAACCTAATGAGCATTGGAATGTGAGAAAGACAAAGGAAGAGACAATTGATGATGATATTCTTCTTAGTGGGTGTGAGTTAGATTGTTTATCTGTTGTAAGGTGGTGTGTATTTGAAATTGGCGGTGTTGCGTGGTGTGAGTTATATCATGGTGGTTGCAAAAACAATGATTTGTTTGGTTTCTCTTGATGGAGTTTGACGATGGTTCAGCTCAGCATGGGAGGTTGTTGGTGGAATTTATGAATGTGAGCACAAAAGAACATATTTAACAAGTTGTTTTTCCAAAGTTAAGTGCCGAAGTTGTTTTATTGTTTTGTTGATGTTGTGATAGAATGTGGTATGATAATTGTATGTGTTCAAGTACTCATGCTGTATTGGACTCTAAAGCTTTTCCAGTGCACAATAAAATATCAGGACAACAAATGTAGGAACTACAACATAATAAAAGAAGTGGGTCTGGTGAAGGTGATAAAAGATAATAGGGGATCAAAGAGTTGCTATCTGTGATGGCATCAATGAAAAAGCTCAAAAATTGCAACTATTTAAGTCATTTGAATTTTGAGAATCCATGGGCAGTAAGAGACCTAGTTGATTGGGGAATCTGGGGATATGGGTTTTTGCATTGAATGAGAATTTTAAGGAGTGTGGGGTTGCTATTATGTGTCAATGCTTAAGAAAATACCTTGTCAAAATGTGCCTGAGCTTAAAAATGGGGAGTGAGCAAATTTCTTACTCAAGTGAGTCACTAGATGCCCAACAGAAGACCATGATAGCAACTGAGAGAAAGATCCAATTCCCTAGAACGCTTCAATTTGATGTTGTTGCAACTACTTTGTTTAGGTTGGTGTTGTGGATGTTTTTGTCTTGTAATAAACATGTGGATAGATCCTAAAAGATGACAAAGGTTTTCCATTTGTGATGATATTGTGTTTGTTAAATACTTGATGCATTTAGTGAAGATTGAGTCATGTTGACCAACCTAATTCAATAGTATATATGGGATTATTTGGTCCTTCCTTTTATGCTACAAGTGATACTCTGCCAAAAACTGGACTAAATTAGGTCTTTGAGTTGAAATCTAACAAATTTTGGGCTTTAATATAGTCGCTGAGAGGCCTCACTCAAAAAAGGTGAAGGTACCAACGTGTGTGCCCGTTCACCCTGACCGTCTCTGGACTCCACAGCACTGTTGTCGCAGAGGTAGAAATTTTCTAATACCATGGTAAGATTTCCTAGTAAAAAAACCGTCTTTCATAACCTCCCCACCCCCGCCGGGGTACAGCGTTTAGAAAACAAACCCTGCTCGGAGTTGCAAAATAAAGTCTCTGGACTCCACAGCACTGTGGTCGCAGATGTAAAAAATTATAGGGTTTTATACATTACGGTGAAAGTTAATTCCCAGTAAAAAACTGTCTTTTTTACTTCGTGGTCCCGATCCTTTTTTACCCTGCTAGGAGGCTACAGCGGCCGCCACAGCCTGGCGTGAGGGGGCTTGACCTGAGGGCAAAGTGGGCGGGTTGTTGCTGAAGCCCACCACTTTGCCCTCAAAGATGTGCATCTGCCCAGACTGTTTGGTGTAGTTCTTCGCCGCCTCGGCAGCAGCGAAAGAGAGAGAGAGAGAGAGAGAGAGTTCTGAGAGAGGGTGGGGTTTGGGG
>Ga0209208_10007955_pt1 | contig 14233 bp, 8 predicted proteins | sample S1TSphfallax_3_FD_187694 | JGI IMG/M metagenome (GOLD analysis project Ga0209208, IMG submission 187694) | Host-associated microbial communities from peat moss isolated from Minnesota, USA - S1T2_Fd - Sphagnum fallax MG (SPAdes) (version 2) | ecosystem: Host-associated > Plants > Peat moss >...
AACCATATCTTGATGCAAGCCAACACAACATGTTGCCATGGCTTCAAGTTTTTTTATGGCAAACTTGAATCACTAGTTTTTATTTATTTTAATGGTTTTGTTTTAAACTCCATTTACAAAACAAGATTCTTTGCTTGAAATAAATTAGGAAATTGATTTCCTCTCCATGCTTGCAAGAAAGTTGTTCAAAGTTACATTAGTCTTTTGTTATGTCCTTTTTAATTGTTTGCAAAACCTAAATGTTTCTCACAATTTTGGACATCTAGCAAAGATTTTGAATGATGCCTACTCAACATTGTGGCTTCCATTCGGCCTCTCTTGTTATTTATCAAATATATGGATTTAGGGTTGAAGAGAATTTTCAATTATAGCTCACATTCAACCTAGATTCCAATTCTTGCATAGTTTTCTTTAAAATTTAAGGTTCATAACCAACGTGACAAATCATTTGTGGGACTACAAAGTTTGATTATTGCAATGCCATGCCAAGATTACAAAGTTGTTGTGGATGTTGTAGGTATCCCAAAGATATTGCAAAATGAACCATTTATTGCTTTGAAGGAAAGGAATTTAATTCAAACCTTGAAGGAAACAATATAATCTCCTCCTCTTGGACCATTCCAAAAAATGATATAAATTAGTTTTTTCATATCACAACCAAACATGACCATCATAACCGTATTGAAATTATGGTCATTCCATGGGATCGTTTTGAGGATTTTGTCCAAGGGGAACAAAATAATTAAAGTTCCCTTGCAAATTTACAAGCACAAAGGAACAAAAAATTTGTAATCCCTCAAACACATTGACACACCCCAAAGCAAATTCACCATCACTTATTTACAAGTGTTCTCTTCTCTTTAAAGTTCTCCTTCTTCAAAACAATGCATTTGGGTTTATATTTGTTTGTTGCCATTCATTGCCAACTAGGTTTTGAAATGTTCCATATGTGAAACAATTTGTTATCTAGGTCCCAAGTTGAAATGACCTTGATCATAATTGGGTGCATAACAACTTTGCACCATTATGTAAAATTTGAAAACTTCCAACCATTTTTTTCTGAACTACTAATTAGTAGACTTTATAATCCCCATTCCAATCTCTCCTTAACTATCTCCAATGTCTACTATACCTCACACCTCTTCATGATGTGACATTTTAAAAATTGTTTCATGTCTTGTGTTCTTCATTTCTTATTTCCAAATCGAGGAATTTCTTATATTATCTATGTTAGGCCTTAATTTCATATGGGTTATGATGTTTTGCACTATTTCATGTTCTATTACCCTAAACATTAATTTCATATGGGGTTTGATTATTAATTTGATTCACCAATGCAACTTGTGGAATGTTCACATATAGTTAATTATGACTTTTTATATATTCCTACCAATTGTAGGTCATTCAAAGCCACTATATTTGTTTCACAAATATTATTCTTTGATTTTGGACCGAAAGATAAAACCAATTAATGTTTTGTTTGAGGACATGCAAAAACTTCTTTTGTCTACACAACAAAAATGTGGTGAGAGGAGAAATAATGAACTACCACCCATAATAAAAAATAAAATAATAATAATAATAAAAAAATAAAACTTTGAACGAATTTCCAAAATCAAGCAACATTCACAACCCAAATTTCGAATTGTGAAAATAATGTAAGGTATCATGTAAGAACAAATTTCCAAATATTCAAATTGAAAATCACGTCCGAAAAGAAAAACAAATGATCCAAATTTGTGTTTTTTAAAAGAAGGGGAAGGAAAGAAGTGAGGGAAAACCCCAACTTGGTGGTCAATGGAAGGTTCCAAGCTTGGTAGCCTCTAAAATGTTCCATGCTTGGAGGTCAATGGGGAAGCATCTTGCTTGGTGGCCAATGGGAGGTTCCAAGCTTGGTGGTCAATGGGGAAGCATCTTGTTTGGTGGCCAATGAAAGGTTCCAATGTTTGGTGGCCATTAGAAGGTTCCAAGCTTGGTGGCCATTGGAAGGTTCCAAGCTTAGTGGCCCTTGGGAGGAGGAAAAAAAACATCCCTTTCACCTCTTTCCACTTTTTCACTTCATAAGATTTTACTTAAACCTTTTTTCATTGATTTAAAATTTTTACTTTACCGTGGCTCTAGACCATTATTTTGTTTCTTTCCTTCCTTTTCCTTGACCTATAAATTACAATCATGCATTTCAAAATACCAAGTTTTTTACACATTCATCATTAAGTCAATTTTGATCGAAGATTTTTCCTTTCATTAAATTCATAGCATTGCACATGATTATGTTTTACAAGTTTCAAATCACACAAATGATCAAAGACTTGCCTTGAAAATCATCCCTAAATTTGACATTGACCCAACACCCTTGCAATGAAGACCCCAAACCATGAAAGATGCGCCTTCATTTCAAAGTTGAACATCTTTGAGCTTGGTATTATCAAAATTTTCCAAATTTCCATACCTTGGTGATTTTGTTACAAGTCAACCTCACTTTTAGCAATGAATTTACTACTATGTACGAAGGTTTTTATGAAATTAAAAACATTTTGATTTTTGCATGGTCTTCAATTCCCAACATTGGACATTATCATTGGTTAGGCAGTTCAATTCATTAACTACCTCCTAACAATAAGGAGGATTATTTAATTCACACCATCTGACACATTTTTAATTTCATGTAATTATGAACTACCATTTTGGCATAACCTAGGACTCAACATGTACTTGTAGTTCTTCCGTGAGTTTTTTCATAACTTGAATAAAAATTTCGTTCATCATGAAATCCATGTTGCAATTGCCACCTTATCATCATAATCATTTTAATTATTCTGTTGTCTCAAATTAATTTTACACGCTTATAATGCTTGAATGACACACTCCTAACTCCTCGAGGGATTCAAATGTGAGTTCCAAACAGAAAACATCGGAAGAGTAAAGAGTCGAAGCACGTTCCCTAACTCACAGCACTTTGGAAGGGTAGAAGGGTGTGCTGGAGCTTTGGGATGGGACTAAGAAGAGTTGACAAGCTTCACCCACTCACATGGACCTGCACAAAACCAACACAAGGTGGTTAGTGCATAGTTGGAACACCTTTGGTGCTAGGATGAGCCACGGGCAACACGGACACACAAGACTCACCACAGCCCAGACTTGGGGGAAGCCACCACCTTCCCCCTTATAGTATACTCTGCACCTCTCCATGGGGCCCACATCCAAATGGCTTTTTGTCCTAGGATTCCAAAGTGAGAGTCCTGAAATCGTCGAGATTGGGACTCCCACGACTTTGGGGTGCCATAACTTTGCGTGCAGACCTCTGATTGAAATGAGGTATGAAGTGAAGTTGTAGCCCTCGTCAAGAGCTTTTCAATGGTATGTTGCACGCCATTTGCACACACGGAAATCAGGTCGATTCCCGACATTTAGTGGTCAAGAGTCAAATTGCCGATTTGACTCCCGACCTTTCTTTTGGCCATAACTTGTGTTTCAGATGTTCAAATGGGCAATGTGATCCCATTTTAAATATTTAAGTTCCAAGAGATTTTCAATGATATAAGGAAATCTCAAGCCATTGAGTTTTGACCCCTGAAATCACCCTCTAAAATTCGGAAGTCCACCAAGACTCCAACTCCCAAAGTGGAACTCCGTTGGGATGTGAGGGTTCATTCTTTCACACCTTTTCACATTCCCATGAGTATGTAATGTGACTCTTGGCTTCCCTCTTGGCCCACAACCTTACAAACCCTTGCCTTGGTCGCGAGCTTAAAGTTAGGGTTGTGACATTGAAGATTACTCTATATCCATTGGACCTTTCATTGACAGCCTTTAATTGCTTCAAGAATCTCAAATCATCCTTATTTACACAACTATCCACTAAATACCAAAATAAGACCAACGTTTTATTAAACATTTCAAATTTTGTTGTCTACTTCTAACCCTAATTCTGTACAAACTTCTCACCCCCAATCATACAATTAAAGTTTTAAAACTATGATTATTAATTTTTGTTGGAAAAACAAAAGAATTGAATTCTGAAAAAACAACTTCACACAACCATGCGCACCCATCATTCCTCAAATTAACATCAAATTGTTAAAAACCCCTAATAGCCTTATCGCACCCTAATATCCTAGATGCAATTCTTGAAAATTGAGACCACCGCATGTGGCTATGTCGGTAGGGCTGACATATACCTACATGGAAAACATAAAAACAAATAAGGCCAAATATGCCACAAGAAATATCTACTTGGATACCACCATGCCTTGAGATCTCAATTGTTAAATGGTATCAAAGCACACTTGATGGGATTTATATGACAAAGCCTTTTTCCTATTCAAATAGTGGTTCTTCATAAGGCCTATGTTAAAGATAAGGCATTGAACAACAAGCCTATGACCCATGACACTTTTGTGTTCCCATCCGAGGTGAAAGACTTAACAAATAAAATAGTTAATGAATCACAAGAAAAACACCTCAAGGATCCTATCAGTGTCCACATGTGAATTCTTAAAAACCTTTATTCAAATTTTTATTATTTCCAACATATCCTCTTGGACTTGATTCTATCAAACCAAGATGACACATTGTTCATTCTCAAAATTCAAATGCCATGGCAATTTGAAATTATCAAAAAAATTGGAGACCAAAGTTTAGTTTCATTCAATGCAACCTTTGAAACAAACCAAAGCAAAGTACGTTTTCCTCTTTTGTTAAATAAAATGTAGTGACAAAATCATTGATTAGGAATGTAATGTGCATAATATTTATTCCATGTTTTTTGCAGTACACTTTGTATACATTGATGGTGTTTAATGAATGGCGAAATGGCATACCAAGTGCTTTCATTGCCATTGGAAAAAGTTGGGAGAATGATTTGTGCACCCAATTTTCCAAGCATATCAAGACAATTACTAATCAATTGGATGCCCATGTTATCATTGTGGACAATGCACAAGCTGAAATCAATGTTTTTAAGGTAAACTTTTCGGTTCAACAATATTTTACCACTACACCAAAATATGGCATCCATGACTTAATCATATATAACTAGAGTCTCGATTTAGTCATGGAGTAATATATGTCTTACAACTATGCCATTTTTATGATTACAGTCATTTTCGTGACTACATAACTCTATGACTATAATCATTTTTAAAAAAATTATTAGGTGTACCATTGACCTTGTTTGACCAAAATTTCAAAATTGGACACCATGGTGAGGGATTTACATTTGCAAATTGAAACCATGGCTCACCCTTGAAAAAATAATGCATTGTTATTATCATGTTTCTTGGATCCAATGGGTTTTGTAATGTATTTAAATTTTCATATATATAATTTGGTTTAATATTAAATCCACAAATTTTAGCCTACCTTTGATCTAATGATATTTCTAATACATTTTAGAATAAATATTACATATATTTTTATAACATTGAATTTATCTAAAACTTCTTATTATACTATGGTTTTCTTAGGGTATTTTTTATTTCAAGCTTGTGCTTTTGAAACTTTAGTGATTTTCCCAATATTTTGAGATTTTTTCTAATTTATTTATTTTTGAACAAAAATGTTTGAAATTATTCAAATTTTATTTGAAGCCATGTGAAAATCCATCCCAAAAAATCATCAAGGGTCTTTCATTCAAAGGTTATTTTGATGAATATCTTCTTTGAATGTTTGAGATTAATAATGATACATATTCCTATTAATTATAACCAATATATCCAAAAAATTTCACAATGTGCCCCAAAATGGAAAGTTGTCATATAATGAGTAGCCAAGAATATAGAACTTGATCCCTATCATTTTTAGGAAACTTTACGAAAAAGTTTCAAATTATTTTCTTATGGAAAATTATTCCACTTTCCTCTTCATTATTTGTGAAAAGTGAGAAAAAAATGGAAGAAGAAAATGCAAAAAAGGAACAAGGGTCAATTTCTAAGGCTAGGGTGAAACTTATTTATTAAATTGTTTGCTAAATCATTTTTCAAAATTATTACCATAAAAATTGGGGAAAATATTATAATGTATATTAAATCACATTCAATAAAATGAAAACACCTTCTTTTCAAAAGATGAAAAATTACTATTCATAAAAAAAATTAATGAAAACTTCATGATATTAAAATATGTGTGTTGCGTGTATGTTTGTGTATTAGCAATTATGAAATCTAAAATAATATGTTAATAATTTATATAAAATTTTACATAATATTATAGATTTATTAAAAATATATGTCATAATTTTAATACAACATCGATTGATTCAATATATTTTTTAAAGGTGGGGAGATTTAATAGTTTAAAATATTATTATTTTTAAATATTTACCCAAAAAACCTTTTCAATGTTGATTTTAAATAGGCTTATTTACAAATCATTTATAAGAAAAAAAATCTTCGAGACATCATTATTGTTGAAATTTATTAAATAGCGAGAACTCAAATGCATTTTCAATCAAATTATTTTATATATTTTTCTTGAAAACATTATAGATGTGTACATCTTGGAAAAATATTTAAGAATGAAGTTTCAATTTTTCACTTGGACAAAGAATGAAAAAAATAACAATGGTTAAGGTTGGTTACTTTAATTTTTATGGGACAAAGGATGATGTGGGATAGCGTTGGAATGTACAACATTCTTTCACTAAATTTATCCCATATCCTTTGTAAAAAAGTTTCACTTTGTAAACTATATGACTATGTGAAAGAATGTTGTTCATACAACACATGCACTAGATTTAATATTCAAAGTGCAAGGACCACTTGTCATGAGCCAATAAAAAATGGCTTGGGACCAAAAAATTAAATAGGATCCTATGCACCTACCTATAATAGGCCTACCTACCTAGCTTTTAGCTTAGGCTTTTAGGCTACCTAGGATATCTAACCTATGTAGCTTAAGATGTAAGTTGCTAGCCTATGCAAGGTTTATATGCTAGATTAATAAATAGGTAGCTATATAGTCCATGTGGCATGATTATGTTTAAACACATACTTCATTTCATGAGTCCATAAATATATGTTATTTAATTCTATTTCTTAATTGTAGTAATAGAAATCATAGTTTTCCCCAACTTAGTAATAAAAGTCACATGACTAATGACATAAATTACTTTGACCACAAATATTACTAATGGCATAAGCCATGAATCCTGATTTATTACATACTCATGTAGTAATATATGACCTATATTACTATAAACAAAGTAATATATGAAGTAATATATGCCATGTTTTGGCATAGTGTACCCGCAATTGTCCTTGTGATATAAATCAAAGATTTTAAATATTTACTTTCATACCATCCCATGTTGGAGGATCTTTGTTTGTGAATCCAAACATCAAAACTTAATTCTCAAGTTTTTTTTGCAGCAACATCCCAAAGTATTCTTATGCATGTGGCATGTTTGCCAAACACGAGCTGAGAATGCAATCAAAATGATTGCTAGCAAGAGGAGCAATCAAAGGTTTTATCTATTCCTATAAGCATCATGTATTCTCAAAAATATATACTTGATGTAGAACTTGTCTTGTAGGTCAAATAAAAAATTGAACTATTGGCAACCAATTACCTTTATTCAACCCACTTTTGTAAATACCTAAAAAAACAATGGTTGCATAAAGCAAGGATTTGGTGTAGTAGAAATCGAAACATCCCCTGTGCAAGGCCAAACACCAATGCAGTTGTGGAATCATTTCACAACATGAAGCAAATTTTGTATTCTTTTGAAAAAGGCTTATGGGACATAGGATGAATTAGTTCATCTACAATCTTGTTGGTGATGTTCTAGTTCACTATTGGTATGGGGTGCAATGCGAAATTTTTGAGTATGCAAGAAACAAAAAACTAGAAGGAATTGTTGCCACTGCCCTCTTGTGAGCTCGTGATATTCTAGATATAAATGTTCTATTACACCCAAATGGGAAGAACATTGCATTTGTGGCATCCGCCAACGACCTAAAACAAATGTGGATTGTACACACTCTAACTTTGGTATGGCCATAATGCCATTACCCCCTTGAAGCACAAGGCATTATTTGCAAGCATGTCATGAAAGTTTTCAAGATGTTTCATCCAAACATTGGTGATGGTTCAATCGTGAAAGAGATTGGTACTTTGCATGGGGTCATGTAGGGTGGTGCAATTCCCAAACCAATAATCTTGAGTGTGGGCTTGGAGACGATGATACCACAAACAAACAACCTAAACAAAAAAAATTCTTAGAGTTCACAAAACGTCATGAATCCAACACATATGGAGACATAATTGACATAATTGACAAGGTCTCCTTAAACCTTAAAACCACGACTATGGAATTTCCACTTTTACAATTACATTTACTTTCAACATCGAAAGTTCTAAAAGGTGAACAACATAACATTTTAGTGTGGGGTGTTCCTAAATTGGCACACCTTGATACCACAACTTTGTTCCCATATGCAACAAGTGATAATGGCTTAAAAAGTCAAAGAAGATTGCTTGAATCCCCTACCCAAAAACACAACCATTTGAAGGATAAAACAACAAGGCATAGGCACATCTAAAACTTAGTACCTCAAGGTGGGGTAAATTTAAAGTTTCTTCATTGATATATTGGAGTTTGCAATTATACCAAATCATGTCTATTGGAATATGAATACACTTATTAGCTTCTCTACATTTTTGGGTGTTTTTGTTTCACACTTTATATTTGGGTTTCAATAATTTTTTGGGTTATCCTAACTTGCAATCATAGCTCTACGTGTTATAATTATTACAATTGAATCAACTATTGGTTTTGTGCATTCTTTATATTACATTATACAAGGAATTACATGAACAAACATTATTGTCACCAAAAATTTAATAATAAACAATGTTTTTAGGCTTCTACTTAAGCATCTCCCAATCTAATAAATGCAACTTGGGAGCTTAAGTGTATGACTAGTGTGGGAATATGATTATCTATATTGAAAATGGTAAATTGTATGATCCACATTCTATGGCAAGCATTTTGTATCCAATGTTTTGAATCTACTTTTCTTATGTAATCATTGCTTATTCTTGTTGTTCACATGCACCATTTTAAACATGTTGCATTACGCCCAAGTGATAATACATGGCTTACATAAAATCCCATATTGTAAATCACCCAAATTTACTTACATCATATAATTAACAACACTATAAAATCCCACATGTGGAAGCAATAGACCAATGATGCAACTACAACTACAACGTGGAAATCACACATGTATGCTACAAACCAATAATGCAACAACTACAACATAACAACCTTGGGTTTAAACAATCCATAGATTTGGCACAATTAATAAATTAGGTCTATTATTTGCAATAAATTATTGCCTTACACAACAAAGGTGTATTCATGATTGGGGTACCAAAAAGGAATGACCTATATTTAAACAATTGCAAAGGACAACTTTGGATTTTTGTTTATCTTACATTATTATACTTGTAGTGGATTATTGGCATTCATAAAAACATTTTTAAATAATTGTATACTATGTAAATGTCATTTTGAGTATGTAAAATAACTATATCAAATGTCTAAACTACAAATCTTTTTTTTTTTAAATCAAAAGGAATGCATGAAATCATACAATTGATTTCAAACATTCGGTAAATAAAAAACATGCCCCTTTTAAGAAAATACATGTTCATTAGATGAATTGGATGAAAAACCAAATTATATGAAAATTTGAAAATTCTGAAATTTTAAAGGAAAGGTTACAAGGAAAAAGACTCATTTTTTTAACCATTTGATCAAAAAATTATGTTCGATGAGTTCAAATTTTCTAGCTTTAGGTGCACATCACATGTGTAGGAAATAATCTTGCTAAAAAACATGTTTGGTTATCCATTGAAACTCATATTGGGAATTATGCATTTATGGTTATAAACCAAAATATTCTCACACAATTATGTATGAATGTGAAAACTCACCACCACCACATGAATTATCTTAAATTAAATTATTCAAATTTGTTTCAAGTAAATGTTATTTATAAAATGTAGTCCCACAAAAGTCTTGGAATCCTTTTTCGTTTTTTGGGAATCCCAATCATGAATAAGCCCAACAACCACATAATGTCCAACAATCCTACAAAAGAATTGGCCCAAATTTAAAGCAAAAAAGGTATACAATGTAGATGGAAACATATTAATGCTACTAGCATATGTACATCACCCATCCTCACCTCTAGGACATTATAAAAAATTGGTCCAAAGAAATAGGGGAATCAAAATAGAATGTGTTGCAATTTGTCCAAATTAATTTGGAAATCCCACTATATGTCAAGGACCTCATAATCCTAATGCAGTATGCCAATCATTGGAACATGATTATAATGAATACAAAACAACTCCTACATTATGACCTTGTGAAGATTGAAAAAATCTTCCCATCTACATTGGTGCACTAGTTTTTTGCCAAATTGTCGGTGGTTAGGTAAGGTCCCATGTTTCGAAATGCCACTTGGAAGCAAGTCACAACAACAGTCAAACTATGAATGTGGGTTTTATGTTATGAGGTTCATAACCACCTATTGCAAATGAAAGTGTGCAAATAAGTTTGGTAGCATTTAGGTATGATAATGTTTGAAACCTTGGTAGATTTATATGTGTTTGTAGCACATTCAATAGTGCAACCTAGCCTACTGGGTTTGGTGAATGTAGGTGACATCCAACATGTTTTCAAAGGTTACAACCTTTCAAACTTGTGACACATTGTAAACTGTAATCTTAAATGTAGGTTGTAAAAATTAGGGTCATCAAAGATAAGGTCAATAATTGGGTTGGACATGCCAACTAAAGGTGTACAATCTACTTCAACACAAATTGAGATCATAACAGGAGTGCAATGAAATAACCAAATGAGAAAATACAACTCTTATTATTTTAAAACAATAAGTCATATATAAAAAGGTCTTAATGTAAGATGTTTAGATGATGTGCATATGTTTTTAGGTGCCATTGGTTTGTGGTTGCACTGTAACATTAACATGTTTCCATCTACATTATATACCCTTTTTGCTTTAAATTTGGGCCAATTCTTTTGTAGGATTGTTGGACATTATGTGGTTAATGGGCTTATTCATGATTGGGATTCCCAAAAAACGAAAAAGGATTCCAAGACTTTTTTGGGACTACATTTTATAAGTAACATTTACTTGAAACAAATTTAAGTGAAAAAATTTGAATAATTTAATTTAAGATAATTCATGTGGTGGTGGTGAGTTTTCACATTCATACATAATTGTGTGAGAATATTTTGGTTTATAGCCATAAATGCATAATTCCCAATATGAGTTTCAATGGATAACCAAACATGTTTTTTAGCAAGATTATTTCCTACACATGTGATGTGCACCTAAAGCTAGAAATTTTGAACTCATTGAACATAATTTTTTGATCAAATGGTTTTAAAAATGAGTCTTTTTCCTTGTAACCTTTCCTTTAAAATTTCAAAAAATTGAAATTTTCATATAATTTGGTTTTTATCAAGTTCATCTAATGAACATGTACTTTCATAAAAGGGGCATGTTTTTTATTTACCAAAAGTTTGAAATCAATTGTATGATTTCATGCATTCCTTTTGATTTTTTTTTTGTAAAAGTGGAGTTTAGACATTTGATATAGTTACTTTACATTACTCAAAATGACATTTACATAGTATCCAAATTATTTTAAAATATTTTTATGAATGCCAACAATCCACTACAAGTATAATAATGTAAGATAAACAAAAATCCAAAGTTGTCCTTTACAATCTTTTAAATATAGGTAATTCCTTTTTGGTACCCCAATCGTGAATACACCTTGTTGTGTAAGGCAATAATTTATTGCAAATAATAGACCTAATTTATTAATTATGCCCAATCTATGGATTGTTTAAACCCAAGGTTGTTATGTTGTAGTTGTTGCATTATTGGTTTGTAGCATACATGTGTGATTTCCACATGTTGCAGTTGTAGTTGCATCGTTGGTCTATTGCTTCCACATGTGGGATTTTATAATGTTGTTAATTAGATGATGTAAGTAAATATGGGTGATTTACAATATGGGATTTTATGTAAGTCATGTATTATCACTTGGGTGTAATGCAACATGTTTAAAATGGTACATGTGAACAACAAGAATAAGCAATGATTACATAAGAAAAGCAGATTCAAAACATTGATTACAAAATGTTTACCATAGAATGTGGATCATACAATTTACCATTTTCAATCTAGATAATCATATTCCCATACTAGTCATACACTTAAGCTCCCAAGTTGCATTTATTAGATTGGGAGATGTCTAAATAGAAGCCTAAAAACATTGTTTGTTATTACATTTTTGGTGACAATAATGTTTGTTCATGTAATTCCTTGTATAATGTAATAAAAATAATGCACAAAACCAATAGTTGATTCAATTGTAATAATTATAATACGTAGAGCTATGATTGTAAGTTAGGATAACCCAAATAATGTTGAAACCCAAATATAAAATGTGAAACAAAAACACCCAAAAATGCAGAGAAGCTGATAATTGTATTCATATTCCAATAGATTTGATTTGGTATAATTGCAAACCCCAATATATCAATGAAGAAACTTTCAATTTACCCCACCTTGAGGTACTAAGTTTTAGATGTGCCTATGCCTTGTTGTTTTATCCTACAAATGGTTGTGTTTTTGGGTAGGGGATTCAAGCAATCTTCTTTGGCTTTTTAAGCCATTATCACTTGTTGCATATGGGAACAAAGTTGTGGTATCAAGGTGTGCCAATTTAGGAACACCCCGCACTAAAATGTTATGTTGTTTACCTTTTAGAACTTTCAATGTTGAGAGTAAATGCAATTATAAAAGTGGAAATTCCATAGTCATGGCTTTAAGGTTTGAGGAGACCTTGTCAATTATGTCAATTATGTCTCCATATGTGTTGGATTCATGACGTTTTGTGAACTCTAAATTTTATTTTCTTTAGGTTGTTCGTTTGTGGTATCATCATCTCCAAGCCCACACTCAAGATTATTGTGTTCGGGAATTGCACCACCCTACATGACCCCATGCAAAGTACCAATCTCTTTAAAAATTGAACGATCGATCACCAATGTTTGGATGAAGCATCTTGAAAACTTTCATGACATGCTTGCAAATAATGTCTTGTGCTTCAAGGGGGTAATGGCATTATGGCCATACCAAAGTTAGAGTGTGTACAATCCACATTTGTTTTAGGTGGTTGGTGGATGCCACAAATGTAATGTCCTCCCCATTTGGGTGTAATAGGACATTCATATCTAGAATATCATGAGCTCACAAGAAGGCAATGGCAACAATTCCTTCTAGTTTTTTGTTTCTTGCATACTCAAAAATTTCACATTGCACCCCATACCAATAGTGAACTAGAACATCACCAACAAGATTGTAGATGAACTAGTTCATCCTATGTCCCATAAGCCTTTTTCAAAAGAATACAAAATTTGCTTCATGTTGTTGTGAAATGATTCCACAACCGCATTGGTGTTTGGCCTTGCACATGGGATGTTTCAATTTCTAATGCACCAAATCCTTGTTTTATGCAACCATTGTTTTTTTAGGTATTTACAAAAGTGGGTTGAATCAAGGTAATTGGTTGCCAATAGTTCAATTTGTTATTTGACCTACAAGACAAGTTCTACATCAAGTATATATTTTTGAGAATACATGATGCTTATAAGAATAGATAAAACCTTTGATTGCTCCTCTTGCTAGCAATCATTTTGATTGCATTCTCAGTCCATGTTTGGCAAACATGCCACATGCATAAGAACACTTTGGGATGTTACTGCAAAAAAAACTTGAGAATTAAGTTATGATGTTTGGATTCACAAATAAAGATCCTCCAACATGGGATGGTATGAAAGTAAATATTTTAAATCTTTGATTTATATCACAAGGACAATTGCAGGTACATTATGCCAAAACATGGCATATATCACTTCATATATTACTTTGTTTATTGTAATATAGGTCATATATTACTACATGACTATGTAGTAAATTAGGATTCGTGGCTTATGCCATTAGTAATATTTGTGGTCAAAGTAATTTATGTCATTAGCCATGTGACTTTTATTACCAAGTTGGGGAAAACCATGATTTTTATTACTACAATTAAGAAATATAATTAAATAACATATATTTATGGACTTGTGAAATGAAGTATGTGTTTAAACATAATCATGCCACATGGACTATATAGCTAC
>Ga0209208_10007956_pt1 | contig 14231 bp, 9 predicted proteins | sample S1TSphfallax_3_FD_187694 | JGI IMG/M metagenome (GOLD analysis project Ga0209208, IMG submission 187694) | Host-associated microbial communities from peat moss isolated from Minnesota, USA - S1T2_Fd - Sphagnum fallax MG (SPAdes) (version 2) | ecosystem: Host-associated > Plants > Peat moss >...
ATCTCAAAGTCTGTAGCGATACTATGTGTATTGTAAAGGTTGCGATGTTTTGAGTATGATTAAACGTTGCGAAGGGTGGAATATCGCTACGGTGGACAGAGACTGAGCGGATCGCAAAGTTTTGTTTATTGTGTATCTCGCAAAAGTTCTGCGATGATTAAAGGTTCATTCTAAATTTGCGATGAGTGGTGCGCCACAAGTTGCGATGCGTTCTGCATCGCAAAGTTGGCAGACTTTTTTTTCCTTCGCAAACCCTTCAGGTTATTTGTTTTTCTTTCGCAAAACCTTCAGATTTTTTGTTTGACCCTTCGCAAAAGGGCACAATATGTAATAGTTCATCAACAATTCGGTCAACACATATTAAGACATGGACTTTAGTCCAACCATCAACCACGTAGGCATGGACACATATCCAAAAACCATTATCTATGGTTGTCACCTCATCACAAGAACATGCCAAGAATTAGGTAGATTATATGGTTTGGATAGTGGCTTTCTGGACTTGTTGGTACATAAATTCAACAAGTGTGGAGCTACTAGAATGAGACCAATGCATGTTCAAATTATTAGGGACCTTTAAGTTGGCAAATAATTCATACATTGTCTCATATTTTAGCATAGGGTAGCCATGAAAAGGAATATGAAACAGGGATTTGAATTGGATTACTTTTCGATTCCCCTCTCCCGAAGGTTTGTTGACTTGCTACAAGATAGAATTTTGACCCCATTGGGCCCACAAACACATCTTTATCAAATGGGCACAATCCTTGGCAATGTATTCCCCCCCCTTTCTTCATCCCAAATTGAAGTAAGTCACAAACTACAATCCTACAACCAACATTTTTGGTTAAAGCATCCCATTTACATTTGACAATTTTGTCTTTGTTTTCAATCAAGGAATAAACTTTGCACCTCACAATCTAGATAATCTAGGCAATAGCCACTAACCCTTCAACTCATGGTAATTTTTTTATCGTTTTGCTTAGAACTTTTTATTATTATCATATGACTTTTTGTTAGGCTTGTTCCCAATGCCACCCACACGAAGCTTTTATTTCTTCCCTAGGGGGTTAGTTTGAGGATCAGATTGGGAGTTTGATAGTTCCATGATTTCATCGAGATCTAGATTTATAAAATTAGGGATTTTGGGAAGGACTTCACGTACTGCAAAAGAAAAACTAGGGTTTTGGAGCTCTCGGGATTTGGTTATTCCTATTGGGTTAACAATTTGTTCTGGGGATTTAGGCCAAGCTTTAGCTAGTGGCGATTTTGGCCCACTATCAAAATAGTTATGTGACCTTGGGAACATATCAGAATCAAATACAAGACACAATGGCATGGTAAGGGTTGGGTTCTTGGAATAATTGAAGTATTGCAAGATTGAAGACATAGCAAACAAACTAGCCAAAAACAAAGAGAGAGGCAAAAACATTGTGAGAAGAGACGGGGGGTTAAAACTAACCAAAAACACAATGAGAGGCAAAAACATTGTGAGAAAAAGGGGGTCAAAGCTTTTTGAACTCTATTCGCCAATAGACGAAATCATTGTGAAACGGTCGAAGCTTTTTCAACCCTACTTACTTGAAGGTAGTCAAAAACACAATGAAGGGGTTGAGGCTTTTTAAACCCTCTTGCATAAAAATGGACAATTTTGCAACATAGAACAAATCAAACAAAAAAGTGCACAATGCAAACAAAGCCTTGAAAATTTAAACATAATCAAGTCCAAAGTGGTCGAAAACATTGTGAGGGGGGTTGAATTTCCTTTAAACCCTCCTTGCAAAAGAAGAATAAAAAGAACTTGTAGAAGAACAACAAAAGGTTAGGAACAAAAAGAACTTGCATAGGAAGAAAAACTCTTAAAATGGACAAATGGAATAACAAGTTACAAGGTGTGATCAATAAACTTATCTTGAGGTTCACTTTACAAATTTGAACCAAAATCCAATCTACAACCTTCTTAAGTCCCAATCTTGCCATTATTCAAAGTTGAAAGGACCACTATCATAATCTTGCACAAATCCACAAGCACAAATACAATATCATCCTTCACAAAAATTGAACAAAAATAAGAATTGGAAATTGGAAATGAGTTGAAGGATTAAGAATTGGGAATGGTCGTTTCAACTTTTAAGCATAGCAAAAAATTGTGTACATTCGCCACATCCTTGGATAGCTGGCAATACGTAGGAATGAAGAAGACAATTTAGGCAATCTCAACTACAAGAGGAGTAGATCTTGGCAATCTACACTAAAAGAACTTGCAACAAGTCAAGCGAAAGAATTACACTTTGGAGCACCACTATTGGTGATGGCAGCAACTCTGTGAGAACAACAACACTCCTATTGAGAAAGCTTGCAGCTATTCGTGGCAATTAGAATTAGTGTTTTGGCAAAAAAGGGCAATGAAGTCACATCCTTATTAGCTACAGTGACAAAAATTTTGACGATCCAATCACATTTGGTGGATGTACAATAGCAACCTACACGTCCATCCAAGAATGATGATGGTGAATTACATCCTATACATCCTACTAGCCCCATCGCACCACCTCAACAAATGTCAAAATTTGGCCACATATCACTAGAAAAAAAAGGTTGTTTCACACATTAGAAAAAATCTACAAACTCTTTGTAGTCCTGGAAATTTTGGAAAAAGGTCTTGCAAGGATTCAAAATTTTAAAAGTTCGCATTTTTGTGGAGTTTGAAAAGAGTATGAAGAAGACTATGGTGTGAACTTGTAGAAAGCCGATTCTGTTTGGGAAGGCGGCCCATGGAGGGGTTGGAGGTTCTCTGACAGGGGAGGCAACCACAATGACACAATGAATCCATGGGTACAAAGTACAAAGTAGAAAGCCAGCTCATGCAGAGCTCATGCTAATTTCACTTTTTTGTGAAATTTCACCAGTAAAATACGATCTGACTAGGTACCTAGTGCATTTATGAAAAAAATTATGTAGCCCAAAGTGGTGATCCTAGGTAGGAAAATATTAAAAAATTGTTGAATAACCTTATGAAGATTTAGCCGAATCTATTTATAAACCAGATATGAAATACAAAAAAATTAATCAAGCTTTTATATTTATGGCTACACACTCAAAACCAACTGTAGGAATTTGGTGACGTTTCTATTTTATATTTCTTTTGCTTTTGGCAATGAAAACCTTCCACAATCACTTCATTTATGAATTTTGAATTTTGAATTATTTTTTTTAGTGAAATTTTGTCAGTAAAATAATTGCTAACTAGGTACTGAGAGTGTGTTTAAGAATTTTTTAATGTAGCTTAATTGAGGATCCTATCTAGGAAAATATTAAGAACTTGACGATCCTTATGAGGGCGCAATGTAGGTGTAGCATTGCCACTAATGTCTTTAACACTTGGAGAGAAAGTTAGCACTTGAACACAAACTAATTTGGGTATTTGTTGATTCACTGGGAATTGTATGTCAAAATTATTAGTAAGAAATTTGCTTCTTTCATGTATGCTTACAATAAGGTTGACCTCAGATCTCAATTGCTAATTAGCATCATAACCTTAACACTATACAAATAGTAGATCCATCTATGTGGCACCCAATCTCAAGAAAAAAATTTAAAATCTCAATGGGTACCCTACTTGCTGGGGTCACTAGGTCAGAAAATGGCTCTCTGGAAAATTGCCCTCAAAAGGTTACTTTTAAAAACTTTTTTAGCTTACTAGCCTGTTACGTCATAAGGACACTCTAATGATCTGTAACCACTTTTTCCTTTGAAGATTGTACATATCCAGATTTCCAGGGACCTGCAAATTTAATGTTCCTTTGGCCTTTTATGGAATAATGATGCGTTTTCTTTCTTGAATTTAATGAACAGATACCTGGTAGGTTAAGTAGTCATTATGCAAGCAATGCCATAGGATCTTTAGAAGTACAGTTTACTTTACAATTTAGAGCATGTCAAGTGCCCAATAGATCACATAAGCAACCAAACTTGAAAGGAATAAATTGGGAACATGTTAAGAAATGCATTGGGAACTCTATGTTATAAAGATAAAGATTGCATTGGTGGGAAATGCTTGTTCTGGACCTCTTAGTATTATTAGATCTCATGATTTGCCTGCAAGTGACATTAGAAGGGTTGTGGGTGAAATAGCTTCAAGAGGATGGAATCCAATAAACTTTGATTTTGATAATAATTTAATTCAAAGATTTGGTGGTTTAATATCAATATGTTTCACTATTGCATTTTTCAATACAATTGGAATTTGTAAACATGTTAATGCAACTTTTGTTGGTGATTTAAGTTTTGAAATAATTAATGTGGAATGAATTTCATATCATATAACATGTTCAACTTTAACAATGACACCATTATTAGAATGAATATATTTTTGTATAAATTGATGAAATTTTTTATGGAATAAAGTTGCACATCCAACTAGACAAATTTTCCATGTCATGTGTTGATGTGAATGTTTTTTTTAATTATTCTAATTGATCAATTTCTACCCATCCTAATGACAACATCTCATTGGATGTGAAAGTTTTTTAAATGACACATACCAAACTTTGCTACCATTGTCAATAAGTCTTGTAAATGTGACATATGTCATCAAAATGAGCCGTATAATTATTTAAATGGCAAATGAAACTTCACTATATGATTAATTATTTCTTCTACCATTGTTGGATTTTGTGATTTAATATTTTCAACATTTTTTTCAAGAATTTTTTTTGAAGTATGTTATAAAATTTGAATTAATTGATGTAAATTTTACATACATAATAAGTAAGGTTCATATAAAATAAAAGGAAAAAATAACATACTTGTGCAATATTTAAAATAATCATTTAATGAAATTCTTCCATCATATGCACCTTCACCTTGAGGAAATAAAAATCGAAAGAGGGTAGTTTCCAAAGTTATGAAAGGAATATTGCTTTGTAATCATTCAATATGTACCTTAAGTTGTTCATGAGTTGTAATTGAATTTGTGATATTATTTTTTGACAAACTTCCAATTATGAAAAATTCCTTCTTTGGGGGTAGTGATGACATTTCTTTCATACTAAATGATAATGAAAAACTTTGAATTTGTTCATTTATGTGAATGGATTGAAAACCTTTGTGGGTACTATGGTTTTCAAATACGTTCCTTAAATATCTAATGTCAATTTACACATAATAGTTCTTTTGGTTTATTGAAATAAGATAAAATATGATTTGAATAATTGATTGGTATTCATGTTTTGTGAAAATGTCAGCATTATAATATTCATTACTTCATTTCAACTAATTTATTTACCAATATACCAGTTCAACTAAATAAAGGACTATTTTTTTAAAAATTCATTCATTTTTCCTATATGAAAACCTCAATGTCTTTCTTCGATATGTAAACCAATGTCAATCAATGATAATGATTGCATATGTTTAGGATGGATACATAACATTGAACTCATGTAATTTAGAAAATGAAAAGCTATATATGAAGTTTTATATGAATAATTACCGTAATACCTTAGTGGCTTCAACACAAATTAAATTATTTTTTAGTATGCCAAAAAAAAAAAATTATTTGCCAAAAGTTTGAAAAAATAACTTAAGATTTAAGAGGATTCCTAATCATTTTGAAGGGAGGATACTAAGTAGAGGTCCACTTGACCACTAAAACAACTCAAATCATTTGAAATGAATGTACCTTACAATAAATTTATTTGTTATTGCTTCAGAATTAAAAACCTAGGCATCAAACTAGGAAACTAACCTTAAATTAATTATTCAACACTTGTGTGTCAAATTTTCCAAGGTATTATGATATGGATATATTGTTGTTTATTTCATTTTGTGCATATATACATTAGTTTTCCATTTTCATTTGTAGTATATTCAACCATTAATGATTATATAATTAGCAATATACATCTAAAAAAGGAGAAATTGCATCATTATTGTAAGTATTTCTTTTTCTTTTGAAATGTTGATTGTGATGACTTAATCTTATCGAACCACATAACACACAACATTTCATTTTTGAGAAATATTTGAAATCAAATTAATCTGATCATTAAGAAGTTTAATTCTTGAATGCTAATTACACTCATATGGTTGATCTTTTTTCAGCTATTTTCTAGTTGTAGAATCATAAACATGTTGCTTGTATGTCATGTTGATGGATGCTAATTTATTTTTTAAATGTCTAAATTATACAAAACCAACAATATATAAATTAAAAATAATAAATATGTAATAAACAACTAAATTAATTTCTGAAATAATACATTCAATAGCCTTTACCATCAAACTTAAATATAAATTATCAAGTTATAATTTAAAGATAATTTGAATTTTTTATTTTATTTTATTCTTAATAATTCAGGTATTATACATTTTTATACCTTATCAGATTTCACTTACATTAAATTAAAATTTAAGGTTGTAAAGTTTAATTATTAATTACACCATACTATATTAGCACTACTTTCATATGTCACCTAACATGCAAAAAATTTCAATAGGTATACAACTTGTCACATATGAATTCACCACAATTTCATTGTTTTTTCACAAGTTGTATATCTTTTACTTCATAAAACAATGAATTCATTGCCTATCATGAAAATGGTTCCTTGAAACATTGCTCTCAAAAAGTGACAACATGCCATTTTTCAACTTAATGGCTTGTTACCTCATAAAGCCACGTTAATAGCCTATAACCACTTTTGCTTTTAAAGATTTTACAATTCAAGCAAGTTGCAAATTCATTTGTTTCCATTGTTTCTACACCTAGGCACTTGCCTTGGGCTTTTGTTTTTACACCCAAACGATGGTTTTTTGATTGTTCACACCTTTCCAATAACAAACTTCTTAACTTCAAAGGTTTTTAACTATGCAACAAACCTCTCACACCTCATGAGGTGTAATTACAATAACAGCCCCATTTTTTAAATGAACCAATGATCAACAACAACACAAGCAGGTGAAAACATGATCAATTAGACACAAAAAATAGTTATCATTCATGCAATTATATTTTTGCACATAAATGCAGGAAAGTAAAGTCAAAATGTTTTCAATCATTATCAAACCATCATGTTGCTCAATAATGGGTTTATAGTTTGTTGTATATAAAGTTTGGGAAACTTTTATATAATAAAAGTAGGTTAAAAGTATTTTTGAAACATATTGGCCAAAATGTGTTCAAAAATACTTTTACATTAGAAAGCTTGAGATATTATTACTTTTAAAGTGAAAGTTGAAAGTACATAAGTATATTTGAAAGTATCCAAGAAAGTAGAAAAATCCAATATTTCTCCTACTTTAAGCCTACTTTCTATAAAATAGGTGCTTGGAAAGTAGAAAAAATCTACTTGAAGTTGTGAAAAATCTATTTAAATGGACATTAAACATGTAAATTATATTTTACATAAATTATATTTTTTATATCATTAGCATAAAGTCAAAGAACATGCCCATATTGATCATCGGAATAAATAATATTTTAAAAATTTACTATATGAAGGTGTATTTTATGGCTACATTCCATTTATGTAGACAAGTATCATGAAATGTTTAATTGATCATGCTTTCACCCTATAGATGGGTTGCAAAAAAAAACAAGCATGGAATTTTGCAAATATATAGATTAGTTCTATTACAATGAGATTGAAAGTGAAAGTGAAAGCTTTGCTGTAACTATAGAGTGACCTTGAAAATTAATGTGCAAAATTCAAACACCATAAATATACCAACAAAAATGTCAAATCATGCAACAACATGATAAACATGCATTTCAAACCTTACACTTTGAATTAACTATTTGTCACCACATGGCGAGACTACTTGTCAATGCATGGGGATGATCCCATGCATTCTATAAATCAATGATGCCTTAGTAGATCAATTGGCAAATCTTGAAATTACAATGGCCATGAACTCAACGACCATTTTAATTGCACACTCTTCAACTCTAGAATTTATAATGCATCATAACTTCATACATGGATTTTTAATTTTATATTTATAATACATGTTAATCATGTTTGATGACAAATTTCTTGTACATGTTTTTTCTACATACAACATTTAGTGATGTGGATTTGCAATTACACATCATCAAGATTTAATTGTGGTAGATCTTGATTGGTAAAACATTATGAACAATTCTTTGAACGTCATATTAACAAACATTTCACAACTGCGAATACCACATTGTATGTGTAATCAAATAGTGGATTAAATGAAAAACTATTTGTTGACCTTACATGTCACCTTCATTGAATATAAAAACATAGTTAACTTGTACCTTGTTGTAATTTGCCTATTTGTTATGTTGTTATTTATTGTTTAAAATATCTTCTTCAACTTTTGGTGTTGGAATTGTAGTAGCATTGTCAATGAAAGAAAATCAAGCCTTGTGTTCACATTATCATATCATGGTTGCATTCCATCATTCCATGTTCCATTTTGATTTCAAACCTTTTAAAGTTTTTAAAAAAAGTTTATCATGGTTACAAAAGGGAGTTTTGTTGATGCACATTTGGGTTTGTCAAGTGATATTGAGGGCAAATAACTAGCCAAGTTTTAGTTTTTGTAATGGAATATAGGGCACATCCCTTAACTCCCACAAAAAAAGAAAGCATGGGAGATCTAGAATGGGATTAGGGTAAATTCACATATAAAAGTTCAAGATGAAAACAATTTACACAATCTGAGAAACAATTAATGAAAACTCATCACTTTCCTCCCTATAATATATTTTATGATTGGTGGACAAAATTACATTAAGATGTTAGAAAGTCGCAAGAGTTCCAACACAAAGTGTTAAAAATTCATGATTTTTCCAAATTATGGATGCCATTCTTGTAGGCTCACAATTCCTACATTCAAAGATGTGGATATTCAAGACTGTTCCAAGATCTAAAATATGTTTACTTTGGACATTAGTTATTATTTGCATTTTTTTCCCAAAAATTCAAAACAACATGGGACTTTAACTATCATGAACACTAAAATTACAAAGACAAAAGGGATTTTCCAAGGTACATGGAAATTAACACAAACTATGACAAAAACAAGTTTAAATCTAAATTCAAACAAAAAGCACAAAAATTTAAAACAAGAACATGAAGTGTGTAAAACAAAAGTTTAAATGAATTGAAGTGTGATAACATATGAAAACATGTATGGGTGCAATTAGAGCTAAACTTGCTTTCTTAAGTGATTCTTTATTTGAAAACATTCCCAAATATCCTAGAAATATTTAGTTTGTAAATTTGAAAAGTTCAAATCTGACCCAACAAATGTTGTAATATATTATTACATAAATATATGTTTAGAAAATCTTCATTAAAATATGTCATGTTTAAAAAATCTCCCCAAGATTAAAAATCATTTGTTATAATTTTTAATGAATGTTTTTGGATATTTGATCATCATTAGGTTAATTTTGAATCATATCACATGTTTCCATAATATATTAAATACATTGTCATGAATGTTTTTGCATGAATGACAACATTAATACAATTTTTGACACTAAAACATGTGAAAAATCAAGCATTAATTACAACTTATTTAGCTCATATTAGTGTCATTACATTTGAATATGAAATGAAACAAGTAGAATTATTGTGCAAAATCAAACTTTGGATTGGTGTGGAATAAACTAAAGGTAATGGAGGGTTGTACTTTTATTTATACCCATTTTGGAAATTAGTTTTTTTTTAATTTCATAAGGGATTCCATATGTTCACTTTTCAAATAACTTTTTCAAAAACCTTATTTTTTAATAAGTCATTTTAATGTTAAAAAAACACATGTTATAATGTTTAATGAGTGTTTTTGAGTACTTTTTATTCATCAAATTTTTTTTAGATTAATTCACATGTTCTAATAATATATGGTGAACGTTATTATATAAAAAAATCTTATACTTTCAACACCAAATTAAATTATTGCTTCTAAATGTGAAAAACTAAGCATGTGTTACACTTGTTATGTCTCATGTTAATGTGATTACACCCAACTACAATAGAATGAGAGCCTAGGAATATGACTTGATGATGTAATTGTGAAATAATGCAAGGTATATGTTTTGAAAGAAATGTTATGAATATGTATGGGAGTTGGGACATTAAGAATTCTTCATACATATGTCTCCAAGTAGATTTGGTTCTTCTTGAAAGTTTCCAAATAGGATTTTAGTGATTTTAACAAGTTATGCACCACATCATTCTAACAAAAATCACATTGGGAAATATATTTAGGTCATTAGGTGTAGTTTTGACGCAAAGTCCAAATATGAACATAATGGTAGTCTTCATGTTCATTGAATGTTGAGATTGTGGAATTCTTTTCTTTTCATGCTCATCTTATGTTCATGGAGTGTGATTCCATTGTAAAATTTGTAACTTGTGAAGTGTGGCATGTTGTCACATGTATTGTTGTTGTGGTTGTACAAGTGCATGGTTTTGTGAAGCAAGTGTAAGAACTTCTTATTGTTGATGGGACATTATTTTTTTCCTTTCTTCACAAGGAATTGGTAGATTTGTTTTCAACAATGTGCATGCTATAATTTTCTTAAAGAATGTTTCATTGATTGTATGTAATGAGGTGAAGTTAATTTTGGCCTCGAGTTCTATCATGATCACTTTAATACTAGACAAATAAGCTCAAGAGCACCTTAAGTTGGTTCACAAGGCCTTGACCATCAAAATGAACTTTCAAATGAATTTGAAAATAATCTTCTTGTTTTGTGTTCAAGCCTTGTTCAAATAATTTTTTTATAATTTATAATAATCATTCATTGTCATCCCTTAATATTTATTTACATTCCAATGTATTGTGATGATTTCACATTTCAAGTTTTTCATCTTGGTAGACTAGTTACAACATTCTAGTGTCAATATCATTTGTACATATCCTTGGCTACTTATTATCACTTCTCCAAGCATGGAACTTCTTGAAATAATTTGTAAAGATTGTGATTTCTAAACTTAAGGTTATTGTTAAAGTCCTTGGACTAGTACTAAAGTGCTTACAAGGAAATTTGAAAAGTGTCCCAATAGTTTTCTATCTCATTTGTTTGAAACAAGTGAAAATGTTCATAGTTAGTTTCTAAAGGTTTTTAAATCAAAGCAATTTCAAGCATATAACCATTTGCTCTTCATGATTACAAGGCAAATGTGTAATTTCCAAACATCAAGATTCAAAGATTTTTTTATTTGAATCCCACATGACACATCATGGGCTACAACATTTAATAGATCATGTAAACAACTTGAATAAATTTTCCATCAATTATTTATTTTTGAAATTTACAACATGTATGTGTATGTTTTTAGATTGTGAAAGAAATTTTATTTTCTTCATTTCAAATGAAGTTTACTTCCCATTGCACATTATTACTTCCTTTCAACATTCAAATTAACTCCCCATTCAAAATATTCATATTTCAATTATTGATATTCCAATTCCTCATGGTCATCAAAGTTTTTTTCTGACAAATCAAATCCACAAAATTTTAAAATCATGAATACCATTTTTCTTTAGAAATTAGAAATAAATATATGGACCTAAGTTTTAAAAAAGGGTTATGTATTAAAGTCATATCCATTGGCGTATGTCACCAAGTATGCATTTTTTCCTTACAATTATGGATGTCAATCACATGAATAATTTAATTTTCTTCTCACTCAAAATTTGTCATTTTTTCATGTAAACTCCATTGATAAAACTATATGAATGGGAGGGCCATCATATTTGAAGGGCACCTTATTACCTATATTCTTCATCAAAAAAATAATTTCATAATGAATTAGTGACTCTGGAGGTTTGTTTTTCATTCGATCCTTATAGTCATTTTACATCATTTATTGCTCTGAATTTTGCAAATGTGTTTCACACATGCATTGCCAACTACAACAAAACCTAACACTAATGTGTTGCATTATCACCTAATAATATTTGTCTATTTTTCACATGTTCTCTGCACCACCAAAGAAGATTGTTGTATTCATGCATAAAATGTTTCTTTCGAACAACTTAGTTCTTTAGTATCAATTGTACTATAGGAGCTTTTGGTAGCAACACATGTGGAGTTTGGTTTTTGAATGTGAAATACAAATGTTGAATGGGTGTTTGAAATAGCCCCCCATTAGTTATTTGGATGATTCTTAAGGTTCATAACCATCATCATCAAATCCTTCAAGAATTGATTTTCGAGATATAAACAAAGTTTTCAAAGTTTTTCAAAAAAATCATAAACTACAAAGTTTCATGTTGTTTCATAAAACTTGCTACTTTTTTGAAGTTGGGTGAAAGCATGGTAAAGTACACCAATTGGCAATCCCTAGTAACAAGTAAAAGTAGATTTGGAATCTTTTTCATTTTATGCATTTTAGTCATGCCATAAATTTTGGGGTGCACTTATCCTATTAAATAAACCATATATGATCATTCTTAATGTATATTATTATTTTCAATAATTTATTTATTTATTGAAAGTTTATTATTTTGTCTAATATTGCACATTTTCAAATCAAACAATTCAAATGATGTGTTACTAATGTTTGAGCCATTATGCACCTTGATATATATTTTTTGGAATTTCAATTTTTGAATTATGACAATGTAGAGCCCTTCAAAAGTAAGTTTTCCATAAATTCAGATTTGGCATCCAAAACATGTTTTTGATATGATACTAAAGTGCATTGCATTTGTTTGATTCATTAAATCATACCCCAAACCCTTTGAAAGTGCAACATATGAGTGACATTTCCAAATTAATTTGTTTTTACCTACTTTCAATCTACTTTCTCACAATAGGACAAATTGGCAAATTTTGCAAAGTAGATTGGAAATAGGTTATTAAAAAGGTTGATATAACTTTTGAAACTTTCAAAAATTTCAACATATCATATTTGATGTCGTCATGTAATTGAAAAAGATAATCTCTTAAGACATCGCCTACTTTCTAATTTACTTTTCACAAATTTGTGTTGTTTTACCCAAAATGATTATTATTTTGGTATATTTTAGCATGCTTTCACTTAGTTTTCAAAACAAGCAAAATCAATAGGGGTTGTTTCCTTTTTCAAATTTTCAATATAAAAAAATTAACAATATTTTTGCAGTAAAATAAAAAATTAGTTGAATTTAAGCTTTTAAAAATTCCCAAATCTTAGTTGAAATAATAACAAATTAGTAGTTTTAAAAAAAATGAAATACCCAACCAACATTATAAAATACATATAATTAGTAGAAAATGGTCATTTTGCAACTGGTCCTTATGAATAATTTTTAGTTGCAAACAACATTTGCAAGTAAAATCTTGATAGTCAAGTTAGACCAGTTCCACGTGACGCTCCTTGCAAACAGATATGTGGATGAAAAAAAAGGAAAAATACGTATTGCCATCCATTGATTAGGCATATTTGGAGAGCAATCTGAAGAGGGCTGGACACCAAACCCCACTGAGAAATCGTAGTGAAAAAGCCGTCGCAATGCAAACCCTCGAAAGCTGTCCTCCTCCATAGCCAAAGTCTCAGCTCTAGCATCGCTGCACATCTGGTCTATGACATCAGTTACAGTGTAGTCATCTGGCGGCATACGGTTTATTGGTGGCAGTACTGTCACATTGATGGGATGGAAATGGTGTTTTTCACCTGCATTCAGCAGGCTTGTTACTTGTGCCCGGATGACGCTCCTTGTCAACGACAGCTTCTTTGGATACTGCATCTGAAACATCACATTACAGTCTTCTTCAAGGAGTGATGCCGAATCCAATGAGGATGGCAACATTGTGCAACCAAGCATGCAGAGAGTGATGTCCTCTTTCGTCTCATGCATCAAACCTTCCAGGTCAATCTTGAGAGCCGAGTAGCCTCTTTGGCTTTGAAATGCTTCGTTATTCGAAAAGTTATAGAACCGATGGAATCCGTTTTGAAATGCTTCGTCATTTGAAAAGTTATGGAACCCATGGAATCTGTTGTCTTTGACGTTGTTGGAGGTTGTGATTTCTAATAATAGGTAGCCCGAAATTCGCCCTTCTTCGCCCTGGAAATTCGTCAACGAAAATGATGCAAGGTGGACAGGATCAAGTTGGTTTGCTGCACCTGATCGTCGTTCGTCACTGGCATTGAAGGGCAATATGGGTGGTGCATTTGGGAATTGCTGCCAGTCCCCCTTGGAAAAGGATATACCTTTTGCTGACCTGGCTTTGACTGTCCCCGCCTCCTCCTGCTTTG
>Ga0209208_10007957_pt1 | contig 14230 bp, 11 predicted proteins | sample S1TSphfallax_3_FD_187694 | JGI IMG/M metagenome (GOLD analysis project Ga0209208, IMG submission 187694) | Host-associated microbial communities from peat moss isolated from Minnesota, USA - S1T2_Fd - Sphagnum fallax MG (SPAdes) (version 2) | ecosystem: Host-associated > Plants > Peat moss >...
AAAGGAAAAAACAAAAAAATAATTTTAAAAGAAAAAAAATTCCAAAAATGAAAAAACCAAATAAAGAGTAAAAAATAAGAAAAACCCTATTTGAAAAAAAATGAGGTGTGTCTTCTTTTTCCAAACTTCAAACTTGCATCCAAATAAAAAAATATATAAAACAATAATAAAAATAAAAAGATAAAGTTTTTTTAAAAAACAAAAACATGAACCAAACATTGTTGAAATAACACACCTGTGCATTAGGCACAGGGTTCAAACTAGTAATAACAAAAGCAACATATCACATGTTCTTTGATGTTAACTATAAACTTTTATAACATTATCTTTTGATATTAATAAAACCATGTATATTATGAACATCCTTTGACGCACCCCCAAGTTCCTTGACGGACTTAATCATCAGTCTAAAAGTGAAGACAATAAAAGGAGAAAGAGTTGGGGTGCACTACTTGGCTCGCAACACTTTGGGGATAAAAAGGTGTGCTGGACTTTGAGATGGGACTAAAAAGATTGATACACAATTCAATTATTCACATGGACCTACACAAACCAAACAATAAGTTGGTTAATGCATAGCTGAAACACTTTTGGTGCACAGACGACGAACCATGGACAAACTTCGACTCACAATACTCACCACAACTTAAACTTGGGGGAAACACCACCTTCCCTCTTATAGTATACTCTGTGCTTGATCATGGGATCAGCACCCAAATGTCATTTTATCCTAAGACTCCCAAGTGGGAGTCCCGAAATTCCCACAACTGGGACTCCCGCAACTTTAGGGGCCCATAACTTTGCGTGTAAACCTACGATTGAGATGAGGTTTAAAGCAAAGTTATAGCCCTTGTCGAGAACTTTCCAATGGTATGTTGCACGTCACCTACACATAAGCAAATCAGGGTGATTCTCGACTTTTAATGGTCGGGAATCAAATTGTCAATTTGACTCCCGACCCTTCTTTTCACCATAACTTGTGTTTGAAGTGTCCAAATGGGTCATACGAGCCCATTTTAGACATCTAGGTTTCAAGATATTTCCAATGATGTGACGAACTCTTCAATTCATTAAGTTTTGACCCTTGTAATTGCTCTCTGAAAATTTGGGAGTTCACTGAGATTCCAATTCTCAAAATGGGAGCTCCTTTGGGAATGTGAGGGTTCATTCCTTCACACTTTCTTACACTCTTGAAAACATGAGATGTGACTCATGGGCTTCCCTTTTAGCTCGCACCCTTGCAAGCCCTTGCCTTAGTCGCGAACCCAAGGCTAAAGTTGCAACAACCTTGGTGTGACTAATTCATTTTTTCATGCTTTCACCCAATGGCTATGGCCAAGATGAAGTTCAACCCTTGAATAACTTTTAAAACTTCAATTAAACTCCTATAAAGATAATTAATCCTTGGCCAAAGGTAAAATATCACATTTACATTTTGAATATCCCTTAAATGTGCATTTTTCACTACCCATTCATACTTACTTTTCACTTCTATTACATTGGTATTATTCATTGCACCACTCAATCAACTAGAAAAACATTTAAAAATATTGTTTGGGAATGATAATCAAATCCATTTGGTATATCTACCATGGGAATTTGTGAACTATAAACTAGCTCATTGTTTTAAACTTATGCCACTATGGCAACTTCCCAATTCACTTGACTTTTGATATGAATTTCCAACATTGTTAGGTATAAGTGGGAAACTTATCAATGTGTACACATTATAAGTTATGCCCAATGTTTTTTCCAACCATCCATGCTGGTTCATGTATTACACTATTTTCATTAAATAAAAATATTTTTGTGAGATTTGAAATTTCTTTTGGGCTCTATTGTTGTAGTAGCTTCATGCAATAAAGTCACCAAATTTTTTACATGTCAAGTTTTTGAACCTATAACATTTCATATTAGTCATTTTGAATAAAAGACAAAATGCACAAATGTTGATTTAAAACTATGACAATGTTTTTTAAAAGCCATTAATTGATGTAACATGCAATAATGAAAAGTTCTTATGGTTGTTTATGTACTTTATAGTATCATCATGTGCAAAAATATTAAAATGATTCGGGCATTGTTTTGACCACATTTACAGTCATAGTCATAATGTTCAAATTATTGATGGCTTTCATGAGGTTGACACCCAACTTTTTCCCATTTACCAACCTTCAAATTCACAATTCATTACATCACAATAGTTGCATTTAGCTTGTATTCAACATCAATGAGTGGACATAACAACATTACATAAAAACATTCGGGCTATTAGCACCCATGCATTAGGATGTATATGGTGCACAACAAATATTTTCATTCATGGTTTTGTTTCAAGTTATGAAAAATCTCAAAAGTCACAACAACATATGTGTGCCCTATTAATCAAAAAATTGATTGATTTCGTGTTGATAATGTTACTAATTTACTTGATCGGCATCCAAACCATTTCTTTGGTCCTCCTTTGGTCATTTTTCCATTATAAACTATTTGTAACTACTGATTTTTGTCATGGTTATAAACTTTTCTAACAATAACACGTTCACAAACACTTACATCACAATTGCTTTTAACATGTCTAGGACAAGACCATGTAAACTTTCTACTACACTATTACAAGTTCAACCACATAATGTCTTAGTATTGTGCAATTATCCAACATGTACATAACATTGCAACTTGATAGTTGTAGATTTTGAAAATTTGAAAACCTATGAAATATGAATGACTTGGCTAACGCTCTTGTCACAAGATTACATCTTGGACTCCCCATTTTAGATCCCAAGCTCCCCAAATCCTAAGCAATGATTATCGACTTTAATGATAGTAAGATAGCTAAGACCTAAAGACCTTAAGCCATGGACTATTCAGAACAACACACATTTGCTTGCAAAATTGTTGACAATGGACACAAGTACATTTTTTGGTTTTTTCATTAGCTTTCCAATAATTTGATGCCATCAAGTAAAAAAACTTGTTGTAGTTTAACATTTAATTATGTTGACAAAAAAAAAACTAGCAACATCAACACCATGCACCTATTGCAAACATCACCTACTTGACTCATATAATTTATTCCAAAAGCCCATTAATCTTACTCTTGTTTGCCAAGCCCTTAAGGAATGGTGACATTTATGTTGGCTTAGTGTGTCCATACAATGTTTACAATAATAAGCGTTCTTTTGTCAACTTGTTCACATCCTCCAATTATGTACATGATATGGGATCATGGACTAATTTTGATCTATAAGTTAAATTGGAAGTTGCATGTATTTCAAAAGCATTCGTATTTTACTTCAACAAGGCCATTTCAACCTCCTAACCACTTTAGCCACTTTATACACCTTTCACTAGCCTAATTATACATGCATGTTAAATTATCCTTTTAGTTTTCTCTTGGTAAAGTTACTAGACACTACTCTAGATCCATTGACGGTGGGTACCTATCCTATTGAAGGACATTATTTTATTTTGCCCCACCTTTGAAGGTTCAGGCCTTTGATATTAGACTCTTTGTGGAGAGTTCCAAAAATTATGGTTCTAAACATAAACATCTTTAGATATATTATAAGATCCATGATCCCATGACCATTAATAATAAGTCACATAATACCATTTTAAAGGTAAAAAGTTATAGGGCTATCCCCACATGAAGCTTTGAACTAACATCTATTCTTAATTGAATTAATGTAAATACATGGTGTCTAATGTATGTAGAAAGGCAAAAGCACATGCTTCATCCCATGAAGGTCAATTTGAAAAAGATGAGCCTCTCAACAAAATTACAAAACCTATAGGACAATTGTCCTAAATAAAGTAACCTATTCACTAATGGTCATCTGTGGAAAAAAAGATCCCATCATGAATGCCATGTATCCCAAGGGATGGTGCACCATGAATGACATACCCAATAACCTATGGTGTGCACAATTAACATGAACACATAAAATTATGACAACAACTACAAAGATCAAGATGAAAGACTTAAAAGTCGGTCAACCAACTTCAGTTGATGTCATTTGCAATTAGGACTTTATGCTATGATATCATTCACATTGATAACCATTACGTACCATGGAACAAGCCCAATAAGGCCCATTCCACTTGGAAACATTATGAGCTTGTAGGACAAGTTCTCATTTAGTTTGGTGATAATGAATTAAAACATGGAAAGTTCACCATGTTCCAAATTGTAATTGGTTGTTGCCATTATGGATTCACCGAATGCACACATCCTTCACCATTCGTGATTTCTATAAATCAATTGAGTTTACTAAAAGCGAAAATAACTTGTAGTTGCCTATCCTAATAAAGAAGTCCATTGAAAAAATGTCAAACCACAACTAGTTAGGTCTACTAAAACCCAACCCTTTGTAAAGCTATATAACTATTCAATTGAACTACATAATACATATGATGACATATACCAATAAAAGTTTCTACTATCCAATGGTTAACACCTATTGGATAGTAGAAACCTTTAACACCGGCATTTGCATTGCACCACATGAATTCTTTTGATATACAAACAGATATGTATAACCCAAACAAATTGAGATTTTCAATCCTACTCTATTGGCATCCCATAAATGTCAATTAATGTTCATCACACGTGGTCATGAAATTTTCGATCCAAGGGATACTATACAGGGGTACTACTACAGGCAGTGTCCAGAGCTTTAGAGGAACACAAATGGTCATTGGCCTCTATGGGGAGTCAGGACCACTTTTTTGTCCATGGGACCATCTTTCTTTTATCTCTTCAACTTGAATCAATGACCCCAAGAAAAAGAACTTGAGAAACAAAGGGTCCAAGACATTTGCAGAAGCTTGGGACAAAGATGACACCGAATTGGAGCTTGCAATGAGTCAAGGAGTAATGAGAAAGTCACCTCTTAGTTGCATCCAAGAGTCATCGACTCGAAACTCTGTGATTCTGACTTCTGGTCCCACTTTGAAAGTCTTCTGAATAGATGTACCACTTACAGAATCAACTGAAAGTATCTCCCCACCCTTCTCCACATCAATCCGCAAAGTGATTGGGAACTCAGCTTGTCCATATCCAGTGGAGAGACGGTCTGAAGATGAGAATCGTAAGTTCCCATCCTCAAATTGAACATTCAATGTTGAAGGTTTCCTTGGAAACATCTTTTTGAGAGACCTAGAAAAAAGGGGGCTGGCAAGACTGCCATTTCCAAGAACAGAGTAGTTCTACATGAGTACACAGCAGAAGATTTAAGTAACCAACAAATAAATAGTTACAAAAACATCTGCTCACTTTAGTCAGTTTTAATTATCCAACTTTCAGAATGCAGGGACTTGAGTTGAAGGACCTGGCATTAAGATGATCTTCTTGCACTCGGATTTGAGCATTGACTAAAAAAGGCTTCTGCAACAGCCTATCACACACAACATTCATCACAAAAATAATTGACTTCCAGTGCTTGCAAAAAGAATTGTGGGACATGGAACAGACAGGCCAGGAAAGATCCTCACATTTGACACTAACAACAACAGAGATCACAGCAACAAGTTGAGTTGAATCACTACTGAAATCAAACCTTTTTCTTCCAGGTTTAACAACAACTCTTGAAGCTGTCAGATCCACCTCTGTCAAGAATACTCCCTGTACAAGAAAAAAGTCACATGTACAAACCCAATTACCTCAGAGCATGAAATTGATGAGTTAACAAACTCAGCCATATGCATGATAGGTGAACAAACTCACCAACTCCCCAGCAAAACCCATAGAGAGAAGAATGCATATATATATATATATATATGAAATTGCAGAGGATTCTCGACAACAAAAAATTGAGGTAATATGACAATGACTGCAGTCATAAACTTCATCATGAATAGCAGTGACAAGCTGCCATGACTACCCACTGACTTCATCAGCTCCTGACAGTGGGTGTGAATAAGTATACAATAATCAGCCCAGACCTTTGGGCGGACCATTCTAGAAAACCTGCATCCTGATTTTCTGTCGCATTTCTGGAAGCAACAGGATGACTCAGTCCTGATGTCAGCTACCACTCAAGAGAGAAGAGAGCATGGAAACAGAAATTGAAGCATACCTTGTAGATTGCATTTGTGGCAGAAACCTGAACATCCCTAACTTTGCCTGACAAAAGCTCCCAATTGCTACCTTGAACAATCACATCAAGATCTCCACATTCGTCAAGCTGCACACAACAGACAGGCTAAGTGCATGCAAGCCTGGTTCCTCTGATCATGTCAACATTTTCAGTATTGGAGCAACATGTGAATGAGGGTCCAACAGCATGGGCTTGAGGGTCTCCTTTCATGCTCCAACCTCTGGTTGAGGATATTGGACAGGTCTAGGATAAGAAGGGGAGTTCAGACTATGGTATTCCTCATCTCAATCATTGGCCAAGGTTCAAGGCAACAATAGGAGTTACCTTGCTCTGGACACTCATGTAAGTCAGAGAGTTCAGATAGTTGGCACCACCAGTGGAGCATGTGGTTACATTCAATACAATGCGGAAAACCTCCCATTCACAAGCCAATCTAGTGCAGATAATTAAACTAAGAAGTTCTAGATTTACAGATTTATGGAAATGTCACTAAGAGCACCTCTTGAGAATTCCTGGCAATTCAGCAAGACAAAAATTCAAAGACTTAAAAGTTTAATGACACACAACAGGAATTGCATGGAAGAATCACAGTGATGAATATCCTTTTCAAAATGTGCACATCAATGGGTAGCTGAAAAGGAAGAGTGGATCAAATACACAACCTGAGACTTGAGATAGGTACCAAGGACCTTCTCTAGCAAACCACCCACAAAGCTTGTAGAATTTTGACCAGTTGAACTTCCCCTTTGACCTGTGCCACTCTTCCTCTGCACCTCTGCTTCTTTGTTCCGGTGACAGCAAATTCGGAAGCACCTCTGGTTTCCAATCACATACAAAGTATTGTCGCCAATTCTACAATGTGGGCCACCATACTTACTCCCGACATAAATCACCCCATAAGCTCCTCCTGGCAACAAAATCCAACATAAAAAACCCTAGGATTTTCCCCTCCTGGACAAGCTCAGATGTATGAGATTGCAGAGAAAAATAATTCAACAAGACACTTTGAAGGTAAAAAGCTTTGTGTCAGATCCATTGAAACCGAAACCAACCCATGTCAAGAATGAGTACAGTCATAACCTTGTGAGTGTCACTCCACTCATAAAGTGTCATCAGAACTTCATCATGAAATGCAGTGAGTGTTGCTACCATCCACAACTCCCATTGACTAAAGCCTAAACCCCAAACCTGACATAAATCTCCCCATAAGCTCCTCCTGGCAACAAAACCCAACATAAAAAACCTTTCCCCCTCCTGGACAAGCTCACATGTATGAAATTGCAGAGGAAAAAAAATTCAACAACAACAATTTGAAGGCTTTGTGTCAGATGCTGCAAACCAAAACCAACCCACATCCAAGAATTGAGTGCGGTCATAACCTTGTGAGTGCCACTCAAAGGATCATCAGACCATCACCTTCATCATGAAATGCAGCGAGAGTGGCTGCCACCAACAATTCCTCATTGATGACTTCATCAGCCCACAAAGGGTTGTGTCCTGAGTTTCTTTTCATTTCTGGAAGCATTGGGAAGGAAGGAAGGAAGACTCAGTGGTGATCTTCTTGGCTAGCAGCTCACAACATCCATTCGCAGTTACAAACTTCCCGGATTCTATTTTGTCGTTTGACATTGCGGCAAGAGAATACGAAGACGCCCCAACAATTCCACAGATACAGGAAAACAGGAACACAGGTCAAAGAAGCGAGAGTTGTATTGCTGACCTGAGGAAGAAATGGTTTTCGACGGCCGAGGAGGAGACGAAGAATGCGGAGTGTAGCGTCGTTGCTGCTGTGGGGTTGATCTCCTCCTTACGGCGCCACCCATCATAGACGATGGCACGGAAGTCATGGTAATAGAAACCCGGGTGATGGGTGGTGCTAGAAAGGCAGCAGCCATTGCAAGATTCTCCCACAATGCATATACTGTTTGAAGAAAGAACGAAGCGGGCGCGCCATAAGAGTCCTGAGAAGTTGAAGAAGCACAGAGAGAGAGACACACAGACAGAGAAGCAAGCGTGCTGGCAGGCAAGTGTCAGCGAGCGAGAGAGAGAGAGGAGTCGAAACCTGACTGGCCACGGACAAGATGATAAGGTACCTACAGTTTTTTTCCGCTTTTGCATCTGTAAGAAGATCTCTTTTCACCTTTGCCGCCGGCGTTCTGTTCCTGCCTGGTGATGGCGCTGCAGTTCAAGAGCCTCGAAGGTCGTTTCAGATTGTCGTAGCTGCGACTCGCGAGCGTGGGGGGATCGGGAAAAACGGACAGTTGCCATGGAAGTTGTCCAAGGATGTAAACTTCTTCAAGAATGTGACCTCCACAACAACTTCCCCGTCCAAGAAGAATGCCGTCGTGATGGGTCGATGCATATCGGAGCTCATCCCTGAGAAGTTGCGGCCGCTGCGTGGGCAATTCAATGTGGTGCAGAGCAGCAGCAGGCGTGCAAAGAACAGCAGCTTTGATAATAATCTCTTCGACGCTGCTCTTGCATTGCTTGCCGCACCACCTCTGTCTTCAGAATCTGTCTTCAGAGATCAAATTCGTGTTTGTCATCGGCGGTGGCCAAGTCTACAGGTCAGTGACTAACCTTGAGACTGATCTCTTTGCGCTTTCTCAGCTTTCTTTATATGTACCCACTACTGTATTTCCCTCTTGCTTGTCCTGTGTCGTTTTCTTCTTCCCTCCAATCCATGAGCATCATCAATCTGCAACGAGCATTGAGAATCTTATTGTATAATGTGAAATGGCATCATGCAGGGAAGCCGTGAATTCTCCTCTGTGTGATGCTATCCACCTGACAGAGATCAAGAGCAGCTTTGATTGTGACACATTCATGGCTGCTGTGGATGTGAATCTGTTCCAAGTATGGTCTTCCTCCTTTCCTGTGGTGTAAAATGGCTTCTGATTCAGCTTTGTGACTTAGTAAGGTGGTGCTGTGAGGCCAATTCTTTTCCCATTGTTGTGAGAATGGAATCAGTGAACCTGCACTTCCAAATACAAAAGAGGAGAAGAAGAAGAAGGTGGCAGCTTGCAGCAGTGTCCAGAAGTTGCCCACATTCATACAAGAAAGTCACAATGAGTACCAGTATCTCAAATGATTGATGATATCATTGTCAATGGATCTCTGAGAAAGGTGACTGCACAGGCACAGGAACACTCTCCAAGTTTGGCTGTCAGGAGGAACTCTGTCTATCAGTCTGTATCATCATAACTCCTCTAGCTCCCCTTTTTTTTCACGTTTCTGAATTGGAGCTGCAGATGAGGTTCAATCTTCAGAAAACATTTCCATTACTTACTACAAAGGTACAAACTTGTCCTATTCCCTGTACTCATTCCAACCTCTTTTCTATCAAGTATTGTGCTTCTCTGCAAGTATGCTGTATTGCCCTATAAACCCACCCAGTACCACCTCATGAACTTTCAGGAGCAGTGTCCATGGGTTGCAATGCTAACATTATGTTAGTGTGCAGAATGTGTTCTGGCATGGGGTAGTGGAGGAACTGCTGCGGTTTATTAGTGGCCCCACCAATGCAAAGGTATGTAGGTTCTCCTTCTGCTATGCTCTTAATAAGCTTTTGTGTGTGACTTCATGTGATTACAGCCTTTTTGGTGCATAGTGTGTTTTCCCTTCAATAGACTTATGAGTGCTTCCACGCGGCTGGGCAGGTTCTACAAGAGACAGGCATATATATTTGGGATGGCAATGCTTCATGATCCTATCTTGATAGGTGTGTCCTTCTGTGTGTCCTGTGAATTGATATACTGATGATATGTCCTCTCTTACTGACATCCCAGTATATTTGCCCCTGCAAGTCTCTTGGCAGCCATAACAGTTTCCATCAGATGGCATGGCATGACCCTTGTTACATTTCTCTAAGTTACAAGTGAGTGTCTCTGGTTTTGGGTATTGTCTGTGGGCTAGTCCAAAGAAATGTGACTGACTGCTTTATTCACATGCTGTACACAAGAAGCATGAGGTTTGTAACCCACAATTGTGTGTCCATCTGATTGTTGCTGATTGGTGTGTGTTAGGAATTTCAGTCTGGGGCTGAAAGAGAGGGAGGAAGGTGATCTGGGCCCTGTGTATGGGTTTCAATGGTGAGACTTTGGAGCAAGGTAGTGTGCAATTCTGGTGCGCAACATAAACTAACAAAACTGAGTTTAGGCCTAATTGTTTGCTGTTGTCTTGCTAAATCATCACTGGACATCTGAGGCATGTCTGCCACTGTGAGCTAATCTGATTCAAATAGAATGGCAGAGATGAACCATGCTTTTTATGTCAGACTGGACAATGTAAACATTCTAGGCAAGTAGCTGGTTAGGAGGACCAAATTGATGCCTATTTCACAGAGGATTATGCATGATTGGAGTTTATCTCACAGTGCAATTGTGTTGTGAGAGGTTGCCAATTTTAAAGTGGGATGTATTGATGTTTCCTTGAGATTGATATTTGAATGCTCTATTGAGTAGTACCTCAAAATGGGTACACAGTCAGGCATGCCGACTACAGAGGCCAGGCTTTTGACCGGCTGGCTGATGTTATTCATAAAATGTGGACAAAGCTGGATGACAGGCACATCATACTGTCAGTATGGAACCCAGCTGATGTCCAGCTCATGGCTCTTCCACCCTGCCACATGTTTGTTCAGGTAAGTTGGTTGGTGAACTTCATATCAAGGCCTAAATGTACAGGCTGCAGTTCATGAAATCAAAGTCATTTCTTGCTGGGGGGAATGGTGTTTGATCTGCTGTAAGATCACTCGGGTTAAGCTTGGAAATGAAAAAGTCACATGCAACTACTTCTATGTGGATATTCTTAGGTGCAGTTCTAAATTGTGAATAGAGAGCTTTCATGCCAGCTGTATCAACAGTCTGGCGATATGGGTCTGGGAGTGCCTTTTAGCAGTGCTTCATATGCTTTACTCACCTGTTGTATTGCTCATGTTTGTGGTGTGTTCTTTAATGCTATTCTCATTTACCAAGCCCTTATCTTGGTATTAATCCATGAAATAGCAATTTAGATTGCTGACCTACAGTGATCATTTTGTTTGACTTTGCCTTCATTTCTAGAGCACAAGTACATTCTCCTATTTTGAGAAAGATTATGATGTGAGAAGAAATCTTGAATGTGGCCCAGATCTTACATTACCATCTAGAGATATGTGGTCAGTGATTGAGAATTATCAAAGTGGCTGTACTGGTAAGCGGCCTGTTCTTTCTTTTACGCCAGGTTTGGTGCCAGGTGAGTTTGTTCATATGCTCAGAGATGCACATGTATACAAAAATCATGTGGAACCTCTCCAAGAACAACAAAGAATACACCCAAGACTTTTCCTGTGAGTTTCTTCTTCTTGCTGAAATTGCCCAATCTACTTTTGATGCACTTGACTCCCAGTGGGTTTTTGGTTCCATTTTTCACTTTAGTATTTTGTTTAGTTCTGGATTAGAAAGAGTTACAAGGATGATATGCTGGAAGTGCATTGCAGACTGCCATTATGATATATAGGTGCAAGTTTTCTGTGTGGTAATAAAATATCCACACATTCCTGATCATTCTGGACATGTATGATTTCTTGAGGGTAGCCCACATTATGGCTGAGTCTTCTTCTTGCTTCTGGAATTGTGACAAAAATTCAGTATGAAATTTTTTCTGTGAGTGTTTGCCTGTAATTTCAGGCAGATTATTATATTCTTTTCTGGACTCACCATTGGGAGCTGATGAAGTCAGTGGGGAGTGACAGCAGCTAGTCACAGCTATTCATGATTAAAGTGATGGTCTGAGAGTGATGCTCGTTAGGGTGTTGTGTTAGTTTTGGTTTGGCTCAACTGACACAATTGTTATCTTCAAGGCATTATTGTGGAGTTTTCTCTGCAATCTAATAGATATGTCAATGTATTGAAAATACCCTTTCTGTAGGCCTCTCTATGCCTTTGGATCAAATGCTTGCATTCTGAGGGACAAGTTAAAATGAAATGAAGTTACCCTCAAAAGCTTTTTGCTGTTTGAATGAGCATTGAGGATACTATTGACTTTTTTGATTGGCTATGTCTCTTGAGTGCTAGCCAACATTGTGACCAAGTCTTCCCATTGCTTCTGTAAACACAACAAAACTGAGGACCCAGATTCTGGACAATGGTTTGTCCAGATTTTGGGCATACTGTTATATACTTATCTACACCCACTCTTGGGAGCTGACAAAGCAGTGGGTAGTCATTGCTATTTATGATGATGATGATAGTCTGACACTTTGTGAGTGACTCTCATGAGGTTATGAATGCACTCATTGTTGTGCTAGCTTCAAATTGTTGTGGAGATTGTTCTGCTATTTTATAGATAAGTAGTGGAAATATTTATTGCTCATCCATGCTATGTAGACCCGAAATGGACCTTATAAGCCTGCAAAATGGAAGCTATGTGCTAGTAGTGTCCTGAAGCTATTTGAGTTGTCTGTGTTTGTTGACAGGTTTTATGGATCAAGCCTACGCAGATCAATATTGATGACTTTACAGCTGATCATTTTGAACTGATTGGTTATCAATCCCAAAAGAGAATTTCTATGAAGATGGCCTGTAAACAAAATGTGCAGCTGTGGTCATTTGGCATGCTGGATGAAAAATTGTGTTTCTACCTACAAACTTTCTCTGTGGAAATTTCAAACAGGTGAATGGTTCCTGAATCATGTGGTATGTAACATGTGATCTGTGTGTGGCAACTATAGCATCCAATTCCAATGCACCTGTGTTGCAACCATCCTCCAAATGATTGGCAAAATTATTGCTGCATGGTTAGTTCAAACCATTTCATTTCATTGCTAAAGCAACTTAGCAGCACTTCATTTCCTGCTTTGTGAAAATAATGTATCAAAGGTTCTATTTAAAAACAAGAATACCTGCTTGTATGGGAAGAAACAAAAGCCTTATTGAAGAACAAAGAGCTTGAATACCAACACAAGATGGGCTGCATCTTTCAAGAATAGCTACTGGAATTTTTTTGGCATAGGTACATCTTTTTTTCATATTCAAGTTTTTTAGTTGCCAAATGAACTGTTTCATTTCAGAATAATCAATTGCAAAGATGGGTATCTACAAATGGAGGCTCATGCTGCAGATTTCTACAGTGCACATAGGTTGTTTAGGGTTTTAGGCTAAGCCACAGTTTTGCCAAACAAAAAACGTTTAAACATATAGAGGCCCACAACAGAGGGTCAGGTTTGAGATGCTCTCAGCATTTCATTCCAGTAGACTCTATTCAAAACAAACTTGCTAGCTTTATTCTTAGAAAACTGGCAAGTGAGTTCTAAGAAGTTCCCAAGGTGTAAGATTGTTGCAGAGCCGACATCAATTCTACAGATCATGGCATGACATCAGCTTAACCTCTCATAATGTAGGAAATATGCCTGTCCAGAGTTCGAAAGACATCACTGGAAGGAATGAGAACATGTAGGCAAGAGGAGGACAAGTGGTTTCAGGTGGGATTCTAGATGACATATCCATATGCAAAATATACACAGGCCAGCCATCTAAATATTGTAAATTAGCCCTTCAAAATTGTTACAAGTTGACCACCATAATAGAGCATCAGTCTTGCACAGAAAGTGCCCTGATTTCATCAGATTTTCTCAATGTACTATAGGCTAGCCAAGGAGAATGATGAACAAAAGCCTGATCGAATGTAGTCATGCACCAAAACCATAAGGGGCCTTCCAACTTTCTTTCTTTCTTTGCCATATGTTCCAACTGCAAGGAATGGATTCACTGGAAAGAGGATTACCTTAAAACTGATCTTGGTTCTCAACTCAATGTTGCCATCTCCCATCTCACTTTCTGTGAGGGCCCACCAAGTAGTTTGTCAGGTGAAATGAGACCCCAGAAACAAAAGTCCCATAATAATACATCACATGAAAGGTCTGCAGAAAATCTTGCCGCTTAGGGCACTCAACACTCATCCTTTATCCAATTTAACATATAATAGCGTCTTTTTTATTGCTTCTAAGCATGCAAGTGCACATTGAATGCAGTCGCAGTACACACCCAAGAACTTTCACACAGCATTCATAACTGACTCAGCAAACAGATAGGAGTACAAAGAAGCCTACCTTCAAAATAATTAGTAATAAGGAAAATGTGTCAAATTTT
>Ga0209208_10007958_pt1 | contig 14229 bp, 10 predicted proteins | sample S1TSphfallax_3_FD_187694 | JGI IMG/M metagenome (GOLD analysis project Ga0209208, IMG submission 187694) | Host-associated microbial communities from peat moss isolated from Minnesota, USA - S1T2_Fd - Sphagnum fallax MG (SPAdes) (version 2) | ecosystem: Host-associated > Plants > Peat moss >...
TTTTTGTTTTTCATTTTTTTTGGGTCCTCCCTCATTTTCTTGGGGGTGGCTGGAGTGGCGTAGCCACGGGTTACCTACACTCGTAAGAACCAATACAATAAAACAACTAAACTTCTTGCAAACTTGGTGTTATACTTTTTAAATGTCAACTGGAAAAACGTTGGGAACCATCACCATCATTGAAATAATACAATAAAACAACTAAACTTCTTGCAAACTTGGTGTTATACTTTTGGTTAGAGTGATGTAGTTTTTGTGAGCTTTGATGGATAGGACTTGGGTTCACTTTTGATTGCCGTGATTGATTGAACTTCCAAATTTTTTGACATAAAGTACTATTTTTTAATGAAAATTTCAGCAAAATGAAAAATAATATAATTTGTACCAAAGCCGCCCACAGCTACGGTATTGGGTGGAAAGTTTCTTAAACAAGGAGTGTTTCACGTTGTGGCATTGCCATTTACATCAAAAAAATATCTTAAGGCAAAAGAAGAAGAATTATGGAAATTCAAATATTTCACCATGCAAAATTCTAGTCTTCAAAAAAACCCTCTAAGAGAAACCAAATCTTTCAAGATATCATAACACTATAACTAAACCCAAGTTGCAACACAAGCCAAAATATCACATTTCAAAAATCCTCATATAAAAATAGACGTATTGTTATTATCAAGGGGGGCCAAAATCCATTAAGCTACTATACTCAATAATGAATCTAAACACAATATCCTTGCATTGGTAGTCAAGGCCAACAAATTCAAAGACACCCAATAGATGATTGGGTGGCTTTATCGAAGAGTTGTTGATTCAAAGAATTTGTCAAAATGTCACAAAATTTAAGTAAGTCATGTTGTACTTGTGTCTAGGTTCCAAAACAGACTAATAACCTCCCAAGACAACAACATAGACAAACAAAGAATTTAAAAAAATGCAAAACCAATGCACAACAACAAGCGGCTCATCATCATGTAACAATTCTAACCTTTATTGCAGGTCCAAAGTTCAAACTAAAAGCTTCCCTTAACTAGATCTAAAATTCCTCATCTAGATGCAGCAGCAACCTGAGACCCAATTTCCCCGAGAGTTTTCTTTTGGCATAACTCTGGAGGATTTGAATGATAATCACATTAGGCTTTTGCTGCATCATCATCATCATCATCATCCGGTTCGATTTCAAGGTAGAAACCTACATGGTACTGGACCAAATGCATTGCAGTAGAAATGCAATTGCATTGCAACATAGACATGATGAAACTGAAATTCTGAGATCATGGAGGAGTCTTTTGGTTCACAGTTGCAGCAATATCAGAGGACGTGGTGACTGTTACCAAGGTGTATTGATGACTGAAGGGGATTCTTTTGAATAGGTTGGCATGGCATCAATCATAGTCCTTTGAAGTGTCCTCATGACATGTTGTCTCAATAGCTTAATTTGATCATCTTCTTGCACAAAATAATCACCATTAACTGCTGGAGATGTTCTAAACCACTACATACTGTCCATCTTGCTGTTGAAATTTGTGCACACTTGGAGACCATGGAACCCAATCCCTTGTTTGCATTCAGGTTACATAAAGATGACCAGGACCTCAAGTTTCGACATCAGCTTTCAAAGGTTCATTTGTCTTGGAACTTTTGTTTTTTTTCTGTGACTTCATGAAGCATTGTTAACGTTGCTTTGCCTTTTCTTAATCGTGAGAATGGAGATTTTTCCATTCTTGTGAGAGACATATTTTCTTTGGGTAGAGATGGGTGGGCTGCATTGACGCAGATTTGCCTTTATGATCTAAATAGCGAATTAGATCATAATCATGAATTTCTGAATGAAGAGGTTTGATTGAAAGATTGGAGTGCAACTTGTTCTACCCATCGTAAGTACAATTTGAAGGAAAATTAAGATTAGGAAATGTGTGATTTGGTCTTTACATGTGGAGTTTCTCCTCCATCTCAACAACCTCCTCGTCCGTTTGGATCTTGCATATAATCATTGTAGATCTGGGGTGAAACCTGTGTTATTTTCTTGGATTTTTGCCCATGTGAATTTACACTGCTCTTTGCTTCTAATTCTATTTTTGCAACTGAAGACATCATCAATACCCCACTCCGGGAACTTAAGTTCTGTTTCTGCCACTGAAGACTGATACCCCACTGGGAATTCAACATCTGTCCTTGGGTTATCAGACACTTCTTACAATGCAACACTCTTTACTCCACAAAATGCAAAAGTCTTAGTTGCAGAGGCGCTTTTTCATTGTTTTATTACATCTTGATCTATGTGGAAGGGAAGTGCATGTAGCATGCAACACTTGAAAAGGGGCAAAGATGGGACAATGAGATTTTCGAGTAGGAACAAGTAGACAAGATTGTTCAGTACAGGAGGATGAGCCAAACACACAAGATTTGCACCTCAGTGATTTGCACCCTTTGGGTTTCAGTTCAGAGAATGGAGATGATTATAGAATTGCATGCAAGCTTTTCCAGCACCAAGAATAAGGACCAAGCTTGAGAACCTCATAACAAGAGACTGCCACTGTTTCTTACAACAGTGAGACATGGTGTGAGCATCACAGAGAGATGGTGAAAGTGCTGTATTTTTTCTTGGAACTGGAAAGACTGAAAAAAATTCTGCTAAAAGTTTGTCCACCAAGGGTTTATGCTCTCAAACATACATCTGAAAATGCTGCGAACTTCATTTACTGAGAGCTGCCTTTCTCTCTCTCAAATTCTCCCTGCTGCTGCAACAACCTGCAATTGCCCAAAAACAAATGACTTGAATCCCCACCCCCTGGAATTTTCCTTCACAACCTAACACCACAGTTTGGAGCCTAGAATCTTATAACTGTCCACACAACAACCCTTCCATTGCCTGCAATAATAATCTTTGATGTCCTCAAATCCTAAAATGCTTTGCTTCTTGTCCTGTCTGTACATGGATGAATGACTGGTGGTCCAGAATTTTTGGCTCCACTCTACAAGCAACTCCTCCTCATCCCTGAAGCTATGATTTGTGTGCCAGAGTTGTGGTTGTTCTGGGACTTGGATCTAAAGCTTTCCCTGATCTGAGAGAACTGCTACTGAATTGTGCAATTTGCAGTTGTGAAAAAATTACATTGGGCAGTTTGGTTTGTAGCTGAGTGTGATCCAGAGTAGTGAAGATGCATCATCAGCTGATATGAAATTCCCGTTCAATTGTGGGTCGAGTTCGCACTCCTGCAGCTGCAGGTGCTCTGCTGTGTCCAACCATTTCTTGTTGCAAAGTCTCACCCGTATCAGCTTGGTGCTGCATTCTTGCAAACCGCCGTCGCCTTCTATACTTTACAAATGCAAAAGCCAGAAGTGATGTGATTGCCACCAGTCCAAGTGTCCCCAAAACGGTCCCTAATACAATCTTCCATGTCTTTGATTTTGCATGCCCGTGTGATGATGGTGATGATGATGATGCAGCTGATCCACTACTGGGTGATGGTGCTGGGACACTGGAGGGTGCCAATCCCGGGGGGGCCAACAGGGGAGAAGGTGATGGTGCAAGAACCTGACCCAACAAAGCAAAGTCTCCCAGACTCCTTGCAGCACAAATGTTGGGTGTCAAGCTCACATTGCTGATGGTAGTTGTCCCGTTGTCATTGAATTCTGCACAGAATGCAGGAGGAAAGGTTGCAAGCAGTGAATTCTGTGGAATGATGATGGTTATGGGTGACATGAGGGCAGTGACCTCGAGAGGAGGGAGAGGTGCAGCTGGGTGCAGAGTCTGTGCACTATAAACCTTGATTCCCAAAACTGGACTCACTATTTCTTGACCTGGAAGTGGGGATGAGTACACAGCCAGATTCCCAAAGTCTCTGTACACAAGAACCACTTCATGGTAAGGAGGATTCAATACCTTGACTCCACTTGGGATGGTGAAGCCACCCAGAATTATTCCTCGTTTCCTCAAACTGCCAACACGCAGTCGCACAACTTCAATGAGTACACCTGAGAGATTTGCTGGCACGCTGGTGGCAGTGTAGATTACACCCGTGCGAGGCCGTATCAAGGCAGCAAAGGCAGCAAATGCCACTTGCTGTATTGTATCATCAAGAGAAGTTATATCCACTCCTGGTGCTGCAGCAAGACTTGAATCATCCCGAAGAATTGCAGAAGTAGTAGAAGATGAAGAAGACCCATGTACTAACCCCATACTCCAAAAAATTGTTAATAAAATGCAAAGAAAGATCTGTTGCTGTTGCAATAACACTAGTTGTTGGTCTATGCCACATCTGCTGTGTGTCATGCATCTGCTAACATGATGATGATAGCAAGTTCTGTCAGCTGCTGCAGCTGCTTGCACCTTCCTTGATGATTGCCACCCACATTGTGGAGAGCTGCTGCTGCTACAACACTCACCAACTTCATTCACAATTGTGTTCATGAATGAGGTATCTTTGAGAATGAAACAGGATATCGAGGATGGAGTTAAGCTTCTAGCTGTGGCAGTCATCGCAATAAGCTACAGAGAAAACAGCTTGCAAAAAAAAAAGAACTGGAGCTTGGAAGTCAGAAGTTGAGAAGGAAGCAGTAAAATGAGAATTCCAGCTGCTACTGGAAGAGTCTCTCTGGAATTTTTTGTGCTGCTGGATTTCACTGCTGCAACTCCCTTTCTCTTCCTACATTCAATGGTGGTGTCCTTGAGAAAACCTGTCTGTTGCCATTGCCACTCGCTTGAGGAAATTGACTCTCGCAAACACCTTGAATCCTATTCTTCAGCTCCTCATGACCCTCCTGATTTCATCTCCAAACAGAGACGAACCACCAATTGCTGATGCTGCTCCTCAACATTGCTGCTTTTGTCCAGTCTTTTGACCCATGGCATGGTGATCCATTGCTACCATCATCATCCTTCCCTTTTGTCATTTGATCTTTCCCTCTTTTATACAGCAGTAGTCCACTGATCGATCTGAGGTTTGTCTTGCTGTAGCCATTGAGGTCCAAATCGTCTATATCTGTGACCCAGAAACAGAAAGCCATCAGGATCCCTATCTCCACAGAAAACTGTAAACAAAGAAAGTTTAGATATCTATACCATTAGAGATGAAGAGTGTCATAGTTGTGATATGCTACTACAGCAGACTCTTTGTAAATTCTGCATAATGCAAGTCATCAGAGCTCTGGAAATTGAGCTTCCAAAATTGCACTCCAGTCTCTTTGCTTCCCACATCCCACAGTGTGTGTGTGTGTGTGTGTTTTGGGTAGTTTCTTTCCTAGTGGGATTACGATCTTGACCCACACCCAATGCCCATTGCTGCTGATCCTTCCAGAAGTACAAGAGAAACAATCCCCTTCTTTTGTTGTCTTTGGACAATATTCTCTCCTCATTTCCCTCATCTCCCAGAAAAGATGACAGCTGAATATGTGCACCAATCCCTATTCCCTCAGATGCCAAAGGGCAATCATAACTCTTACAAGGTCTGACAGACAACAAAGCTACAAATCCGGGAGAGATTTTTTTAAAAAACCCGAAAACAACAACACAAATTTAGCAGCTCTTGTGCCTCTGCTGCGCACTCACCTGAGGAAGCTGCTGCTGATGGACCCTGGTAGCAAAAGTTTCCAGAAACCCAAAACCAAGAAAAGAATCCAGAAATCAAAACAGTTGAAGCCCAAAAATCCACATGCAGCAGCACCAGCAGCCAGTTGCTGAGGAGGAACCGATCCTAGAAACGAAGCTCCAATGTAGCAACAGCAGCAGCTGCTCCTCACTCACATGGGTGACTCCTTGTTCAAGCAAACCACCACTTTTGCTGCAGAGACAAGACGAAGAAGTAGCAGAAGGAGAAGAAGAAGAAGAAGAAGAGGATGATGCTGATGATGATTGATGATGATGATGATGATGATGACCAAAAAAACCACCACCCATCTCCGAAGATGATGGCCTTTTCTTCCCCCTCTCCAAGCTCACTGGGCCAATTCTCCCAGCTACTCAAAAAAAACAGAAAAAAAACTCTCAGTACGTGGAGCTCCCCACTACATTGAATTTGTTTTAGCACATGCAACACATCCACAACTGTTTGCACAGAGCTCCAAAGCTCACAGCTTTGCACACACAAAGTCCCTGTACACACTCCTTTCTCCCTCACTCTCTCTCTCTCTTTCTTTCTCTCTCTGTGTCTGCACTTCTCTCTCTCTCTCTCTCTCTCTCTCTCTCTGTGCACTGTTTCTTGTGTGTCTGGCTGTGCAGCGTCTGTGCATCAGCAATTAGCTTGGTGGTCAGGTATCATGGCCAGCTTGCAAACAGGTTGTGGGTTCAACTCCCACCTCTCTCACCAACCCACCCCACTCACCCACTCACCCAAACCAGCTACCTACAATACTTACATACATAAATTCTGTTCATTGATGCCAACAAGTAAATTTTCAAAAAAAAACAAAACAAAAAAACCTTGATGATAAAAAGAAATTGAAAAAAAATATTAAAAATCCCCCAAAAAATAGAAAAAGTTAGAACTAATTTAAACTATAGGAATGAAAAATTCCAAAAGATTTCCTCATCAATAACTTTTTTTGGTGTGGTCAGTTTAATAGCTCGGGTGTGCCACAATTGTATTTATTTATCTATTTATTAATTATTAATTATTAATATTGGGTTCAAGAATCAAGGAAACAAAGAACATCCATGAGTGATAAACCAAATTACTTAGATTTAGGTGGGGGTAGTTTATAGATGGCAACCTTGTGTACTTAGATCTAGCTCCAAGAAAGTGTATCACCAAAGGGATGGATGGACAAACACATGGATGGATATGGGTGGATGGATGGACCTATTTATCTTCCCAGTTCAAGGTCACATAGGAAATGCTTTGGAAGTTGTGTTGTTTGGTTGGTTCATAAACAACAAATTTAGTGGAGTTCCTTTTTAACTTACATGATGGTTTCAACTCTTGTTTCCTTGTAGGGGTGTTTTTCCTTTATTTATTTATTTATTTGTTTGTTTGTTTATCTATTTGTTTGTTTATTTACTTTTCCCGTATCAAGGTAATAAATAATTTGTGTTTGGGGGTAAGAAGCAAGCAAGCAAGCAGTGTCTTGATCAGTCCAGTGCCAACATTGCAAAAATTATTGCATTCATGAAAGGAGAAAGGAGTCAAAACCAATAAATAAAAAGCCCGACAACTATTAACTCTTCAGTTCTTCCTTCCTTCCTTCCCGTTGGGAAAATTGGTTTCCAAAATTCATTATTTAGTGATGGTTTATGTATGAATTGACAAGAAAAGAGCTACTGATATGTACAATAATAATAATAATAAATACAAATATACATATGATAATAGCAAAAACATCAATAATAACATCAATAATTATGTATCTATTTTTGCAGCTCTTTGTGTCCAATGGCTGTTTCCATGACTATATTAAGTCCCCACCCTTTTGTAAACTGGAGAAAAAATTGTCACAAATGGAAAGCTCATAAACATACATTGATGTGAGTGGAGTCTGCACTCTCTCTCTCTCTCTCTCACACACACACACACACCCAAGTGCTTTGAATTATGGTTTTTGCATTTTGAAGCTTTTTTCTCCACCTTCCTCCAATATGATGATTAGAGCTAAAGAATAATAATAATAGCTAATTATTATTATTACCCGAGAGAAAAAGCTGCCACATTAAACAGCTAAACACACTCATTGTTGGGTTTGTCATCTAATGAGCTTTACTACTGTGGTTTATTTCAATTTTGTCTTTGAGGATGAGAATCTTCCTCTCTCTCTCTCTCTATAAGTATATATGTGTGTTTGTGTGTCTACAGAATACAGAATCCAAAGTCTCCTCCATGTGTTGTTTTTCCATTTGAAGCTCTTTCTCTTTGCCTCCTCTGCATTTCCTTCTCCCCTCTAACTAGAGGCGAGAAAGAGAGCTTCATTTTTCACTCTCTGAAAAAAGCTGACACTTAACTTAAGAGCTAAACACACTCATTGGTGTTGGGTGTCATCTGGGCCTGCAACCTTGTCTTTGAGGAAGGAAGGAAGGAAGGAAAGGAATGTTTTTGAAGACGGTAAGTACGAAATAAGTAGTTGATTTCCACCCTCTCTCCTTCACCCTTTTCTCTTGGCATCTTATAATAATCATGGATCAAATGGAACTCCTCAATAGAGAGACCTTTCAAAAATGAGTAAATAAATGAACAAAGGAACAAACACCCATCAAGGGGAACAAGACAAGAAAAAAGAAAGGATCCAAGTCCAAACAAAAGACAACACTCAAAAATGCAAAACTGCACAACATGAAGCTCCAAGAGGAGAAATTAAGTAACCTAAAACCTAAACCCATCACTAGTAGCACAAAGCAAGTCATGCAACCAAAAACATGGAAGAACACCAAGCTTAGAAGAGGCCTCTCTTGCTTCTGCAATTACTTGTTGCAAGATAGTAGCGGCCTGAACTCTGTACAAAGCCACAGACACCCTCTGCTTACAAAATGAACGTAAAATTGAAAAAAGGGGGACCTATTTTGTTTTGTTTATGGTGATTGTTTTCTAATTTCTGTTCCTAAAAATTGTTTGTCACCATTTTTAATACTTGATGGGTATGATAGCAAAAAAGAGAATTAAAAAACACTGAAAATTTTCTCATAACTAGTTTTGTTTTCATCTTCTTGTTTACCCTTTCCCTTGTGAATGAGAAATTGAAGACTAATTGTGAACCAAATTGACACATTATTATGTGCTCCCATGTCCATACATAAAAAGGATGATGTTTGGTCGTCAATATCTTGCTATAACCTTCACATCCTGAATGTCTCATTTTAACTTCTTACCACATGACTTACATACCAAACCACAAAGCCGCCATAGCAAAATAAATAAAAATTGTATCCATGAGAAAAGATTTACATGCTCTTCTTCCACTAATAGTAAAATGCAATAAAACAAAACAAAAAATTATCTTGTACAATTTGTGTTGTTGTTGTAATTTCTCTCTTGCTTTTCATGCATGGTCATGACTCATCCCCCCCCCCCCACCTTCGTCCTACCCAAGAACTCTGAGACTTCAAGGACAATGAATGGTTTGTCCCATAAGCATTTGGCAGCATTAAAAGGGAGTTTTTGAGGACAGAGACTTCCAGTTAAAGGCCAAACTTACTTGAAGTTTCATGCATCATCTCCTCTCTTCTCCATGATTACCCATTTGAGTGAGTAACCTTGGGTGTGCAAGAAATTTGTGTTGTAAATCTTGGGTTTTGGAGGTTTGGGGTGCTTTTGGTGATCCCTAAAGAGAGAGGTTTTTCTTTATCTTCAATTTTGGAGGTTTGGGTATTTGAGTCATTTCATCATTGGTGTGGGGTTGGGTATTTTAGTTATTTCATCATTGATTGATCATTTTTATCCAATGTATATTTTGTCCTATTATTGGAGGGTTTGGTCCAGGGGTTTGTTTGTTTGTTTATTTATTTTTACATTTTCTTTTCGGTTTTATGATGTATTCATAAGAGGAATTAGCCAAATTTGGCTAAAGTAGACAAATTCAAGAATCCTGGTATATTTTGGTGACCTGCTGGAACCTATTGTCTCAATCTTTCAACCTTGAAATTTGGCAACTTTGGCACTTCTTTTTCACAAAAATCCTTTATACAAATTGCAGATTTTTTTTTTCCATGTGGCAAAAAGTTGCACCCAAAAAAAAGACTGGTTGGGTCTTTTTCTCATTTCATCACTATTTGATAATTTTATTGAATGCATATATTTCATCCGGATTTTGGATGTTTTAGTTGTTTCATCATTGATTGATAATTTTTATTAAGCCCCATATTTCATCCCATGTTTCATCCTATGGGAAAATGTCATCTATGAAATACCATTGAGATATGTCTAACCTTCCTTGTGTACCTATGAGAATAAAGATTTTTTTCAATTTGGCAAGCGTTTCAATGAGTGTGACACAAATTGTAACTCACAAATAATTCAATTTGCTACAAGTTATCAATTTCCACTAATTCAAATCTCTACTATACAGGATAAAAATTAATTCCCAAAGAGATGTAGATCTCTCCCATTGGAGTAGAGCCACATCTATGTTAACATGTTCAACCAATTTTTAAGGGCAAAGAAAAAAAATCACACAATAAAAGGGTTAGTTTTCCGAGCTTTTGATCGCCATATTTAGAGAGGAAAAACCTCAGAAAAATCACCAAATTTTCATATCACATTGCAGTAAGGTAGCCAAAAATATAGAAAGATACTTAGATTTTTAAAGATTTTCATAATTCATTTATAGCCAAATTTGGCTAAACTTTTTTATGGAGAAGAAGATGAAGAACCCATGTTTTCTGGAGAAAGTTTGAGCTTGCAGATCTCATTGATTGATCGATTGATTGCAATTTCTTCGTGATTGTATTATAGGCCCACCCAAAAAAGAAAAAAGAAAATTGTTATCAAGCAGGGTTTTCTTTTTCTTTTTCTTCCTTTTTTTCCAATTTTGTGATGAGTAGCCACACAGGCAAACCATCCACAAGAGGAATCAACCAAATTTGGGTTGTGGGTAAGAGAGGATAGTAGAAAATTTTAAGAATCCAGTTATATTTTGGCAACCTGCTAGAACAATTTTTTTCACAAAAAAAATGCCAGTTTCCCAAAAGAACTTCCTCCAAATCTTGCAACTTTAGCTCATTCTTTTCACAAAAATCCTGTGTCTGAGTTGCACTGGATTTAAAACTTTTTTTTTGTCGCCAAGTGACCAAAAAACTTTCACCCAAAACAAAAACCCTGCTATCAAAGTACTCAAATAATCACAGCTTTTCATTCTCTGGAAGCAAGATCCGTGTCTCCCAACTGTACACACCAGAAGTTAAAACATATGGAGCAAATAGAAGAAGTACGGATTCTTCATAGAGCTCCCCAATTTGACATATAGAAAGTGTGATGGATTGTGCTCATGTGAATTATAAGTACTTATAACTTTACTATGGATTCGATCACAGACTGTGTTGCATTTGATGCTCTACAGCAAGCAAGCAAAACACAGTTGGCAATTGAGGTTAGCTGCTTGCACCTGGCAGTCAACTCATGCATGACAATCAAACAACAACAAGAAGCTCAGGTGCTGAATTGTGGTGCCAGAACAAAGTGAACCTCCCACTGGAGGAGGAGGAAGTCCCCGTTATGACTCCTCAATTATGAACAACCCACAACAACTGGGTTGACATCAATCGATCGGTCTTCTCCTCTAAACAAGGCCTGCAATTAAAAAAAGTTACCCACATACAAAAGTGTGATCTAATTGCTGTGAAGTACTTCGACTGACTTGGTGGATCCAGACTTGTGATCCTGCAGCAGAAAAAGCAAACACATATATAGCTGGCAATGTTGGGGGTGGCAACTGCTGCCCACCACCACCACCCACGCCCCAAATGATGAGCTTGTTGCAGAAGTGGGGATCTGCAATCCCGCAACCAAATATTATACATAATAACTTTTTATTATGTGTCAAAGGTTTTTTTTTTTTTGAATGTGTAAACTTTGAATCCAACAACTCATTTTGTAATCTCATTCATGGATGACGAGTGTAGATTAAATTGGGTCTTCTTTAACTTAAAATTTCAGAGAGACAATATAAATTGGGTGTTGAAATCGCTTTGATTCTTAGGTGTTAAACTATCAAAGATCTGAAGTTTTGAAACTCTGGAAATTAATTAAATAAATCCTTCTTTCACACAAACGTATATAAAAGTTTTTTTGTTTTTGCATCCAATTATTGCTCATGACTCTATTAGTTTCCGGCCTCAGCACCCACACACAACATATGATGTGTGAAGAAGCAGCTGAAAGCCAGTAAACAAGTATATGCTATGGAAAAAACAAAATTGGTCAAAAAAAACCATATATAATAAAATATATATGTAGGATATTATTAGAGAGCAAGTCAGTAATTCGGACATTTTCTTCTTCAAATAAAATGGTAGTATAAGGAGGAAATCATTTTGATGTTTTGTAGAAGGACATAGTAAGAACATAAAGCACATGATTCAACTTTAATTGCCAAAGTTGATAACATGTGAAGCCAAGCTGCCAAATGAGGACACACACACACCCACACACAAACAACAACAACAATAAGTGTTTTTAAGTCTTGCAGTTATTGATTGGGCTGCTCCACCAGGTATCACTAAAACAGGTAGATGGGTAGACTTCAAAACAACCCATCAATTGGATGGGTGCACCCAAAATCTACACATGCACGTCCATTAGCTTGCGGCAATAGTAACTGCTCGCATTGCCTTTAATATTCAGCCTTGCTTGTGTGTGTGTGTGTACAGATTGATCTCCTACCAAGGCATATATGTATCTAATAATACATAACCCATCAACAACTTAAGCATCTAGTGGACAATGTTGGTTATCTCTACTCTTGGATGAGTTGCCCCCAAGCTTCAAATCTAGCTAGTAGTGGATCCTATTGATATCTACATTGAAGGTAATGGTATGATACCCTTATTGATGTCAGTGACTAAGGTGGGAGAGATTCCTATTTAATGGGGGACAAATCGATGCTATGATAATTTGATGATGGCATGAAGGTCATGACATGTTAGTCCCATTGATGATTACCATACCTACAACTGATGTTCAACACAAAATAATTCACAAAAGATTTAGCCCAAATTTTTTATAAAAAAATCATCATTTATATTTGTCAAAATTGTTGAAAATTGAACTCCACTGGAATTTTATTATAAATTTACATGGTACAAGGAAGGTTTACTTTTACATACCTATTCCTCTACTGTTGAAATTCTGGAAAATTAAAATTTAAACCATTAGACCTCGTTTTCTCAAATAAATAAATAAAGATTCCACAAAGAAGTGCCAAATATTAGTCGTACTGGGTATGGTATGAAAGCTCATAGCTAGTAATGATACTTTGTTGATGGGTAAGAGTGTTTTTTTAAGGAATTTTTGTTCCGCAACCATGTTGACAATCATCCTTAGGAATTTGTAGAAAAAGTGGTGACAATCCCTACGAAGATTTAGCCAAATTTGGCTATATTCCAGATTTGAAGCACAAATTTCTAATCCTCTTTCTATATTTCTGGCTACTTACTGGAACCAAATATAGCAATGTGAGAAATTTTTCCTACTTTTTCTTGCTTCTAGTGATGGAAACTGCAAAAAATAACTTTATTTTCCGAATAAATATACCTACAACTGGCACATACAACATTATGCTAACCCTAATGTCAACTTGCCATTTTTAATGTAATGTATGCCACAATAAACACCATATATTGTACATTTTTAATGTAATGCATGAAACCACAAAGTTTATCTCACACATGTCATGAGCTGCGACATTTTTGTGTGAGAAAATCACACACTCTTCATAAGTAATGTGTATGGAATGGTCAAACACATGCCCATCATGTTGGGTGAGGTTGTACCAAGCCCCTTAGGGTGAGATACTAGTACGTGATGCATCCATCAGATGGTAGGCAAAGACAAGGCCATTACATGACACTAAGTTCCAAGGTTTGCAAATTCAATGGACAAAAATAATATTCAATAAACAAAATTTGATCATTATTATGCGTGTATGATCATCATTGAAAGATTATGTCATTTAAATAACAAATTATGGTCAAAAAAATGACATAACTAGTTGTAATGAGAATCTTCAACACTTTGGTTAGTAGATTGTGGAGATTCTCATTAGGATAAGTTATGTCAAAATTTCTTGACCATTGTGGTTAGTGAGTGTCAAACCCTTTTTTTTCTTATGTGTTTGAAATCATCACTTACTAACCTTAATTTCAAAGGAATCAACAATCATCTTCCATTTAATTTCAATGCTCTAATGTCAACTCGGAGGTTAGCATTTGCCCATTTAGGTTTGACTATTACATGACATAATCTTCTTCTTCTGGTGATGATGATGATGATTATGAGCATGTAATAATGACCAAGATAAGCAAGCCCAGGTTTGACACCTACTGTTATATTATATGGCATAATCTTCCGATGATGATTATAATGACCAGAATGTGCCAAGGTGATGGTAGTGCAAACAAGAGATCTAAGCCAGGAGAGAGGTTTGTGAAGTTGCAGCAAATTTGATGAGAGAGGAGAAGGAGGAGGAGGGATCATCATCATCAGCAGCAGCAGCAGCAGCAGCAGAAGGTGCTTGAATTGGGTCATTCTGCAAAATTCTTTGATCTGAATTGGTGATGCAGATTGCTGTGATTGCTGTGATTGCCAAGAACATGAA
>Ga0209208_10007959_pt1 | contig 14229 bp, 6 predicted proteins | sample S1TSphfallax_3_FD_187694 | JGI IMG/M metagenome (GOLD analysis project Ga0209208, IMG submission 187694) | Host-associated microbial communities from peat moss isolated from Minnesota, USA - S1T2_Fd - Sphagnum fallax MG (SPAdes) (version 2) | ecosystem: Host-associated > Plants > Peat moss >...
TATTATAAGTCATTGGTGGTTATTTTATTGGTGGATATTGGTGACTATTAATGTTATTTTATTAGTGGTTATTGGTGGTTATTCTATTATAAGTCATTGGTGGTTATTTTATTGGTGGATATTGGTGGCTATTAATGTTATTTTATTAGTGGCTATTGGTGGCTAATCCATTATAAGTCATTAGTGGTTATTAATGTTATTATATTATTGGTTATTGGTGGCTATTAATGTTATTTTATTAGTGGCTATTGGTGGTTATTCTATTATAAGTCATTGGTGGTTATTTTATTGGTGGATATTGGTGGATATTAATGTTATTTTATTAATGATTATTGGTGGCTATTCCATTATAAGTCATTGGTGGTTATCTTATTGGTAGTTATTGATAGTTATTTTATTAATGGTTATTATATTATAACTATTGGTGATTATTGTATTATAAATTATTGTTGGATATTTTATGTTATAATATCATAGGCTATTAATACTTATTATATTGTAAGGTAGTTTAAATTATTTATAATAGGTTAATATTTTATAATCCAAGTTATTTTACCTTAGGTCATTGTGTTTTATTTAAAATTATTTTAAGTAATTATACTTAACATAAAGTATAATGACCTTGAATAAATTAAAAGTGTAATTTGAAATAACATATATTAATTTAAAAGAAAATAACATAAGGTATAACTTAAAGTTAGTTGAATAATAAGTTTATAATAAATTAATTAAGATACCTTAAGGTAAAATAATGTATAATAGTTTATGGTACAATAATTTATGAATAGCCTATAATAACATAAAATATAAGTTAGAATAACTAAAATAACTTAAAATAATAGAAGGTATATCATAAAATAACATAAATATAATATTTAAAAAACATAAAAATAAACCTATTTGTTATAATAAATTATAATAGACAATTATGTTAACTAACAATGAAACATAATGTTTATATAGTGGTATTATAGTGAAATAACTTCACCAGGGTGAAATTAGTAAAATGCAATGAACTTATTTCACTTTTAAGATCCCATAATGATTTAGGCTAATAAATTGCACCCCACTTTTGTAATAGTGCAAGAATCATGTTATGCAAAATACAACAACAAACCATCACATTAAGTAAAAAATTTACATGTAGATTAATTTTGAATAACGGCTCTTTAATTTTCAATAACATTGTTCCTTCAATTAAGATGTTTATTAAATAAAGACTCCAAGATGGCATGCAAGATATCTTTTTATTTGTGAAAAATCATCAACCAAGATAAGGATGGATACCATTTATCCTTTATAATGTAAGGTTTGACACCGTTGTCACCAAGAACTAAAATAGGTCACTAGTTGTTGCCTTTTGGTGTAAATTTGAAGTCCAAACAATGCAAACATCATCCATCAATCCTAGCACCTCAAAAAAAATGTCTTTGAATTTTTTTTGTAATTGACCCTTATTTGTAACTGCATATTAAAGGATGTACACTTGTATGAAAGGACTTCAACTACACGAGCTCCTTTTGGTTTCTATATGTGAATTTGGGTTGAACATCAATTGAACCATGAATTACTTAAAGGTTGCAAAACCCTTTGATTTTTGTTATTATTGGAGCCAAGTCGAAGCCTAATTCACAAAACAAACAAATTTTCATAGGACAAGAAGGTCCATTCATGATTGGGGTACCAAAAAGGAGTGTTTACGTTTTTAAGCACAACTTTGGATTTTTGTTCATCTTACATTATCATAGTTGTAGTGGATTATTGTATGTTAATAATAAAATGATGTCTTGTTAAATTAATAAATTATTTTAAAATAATTTGGATATTATGTGAATGTCATTTTGAGTCTTGTAAACTAACTATATCAAGTGTCTAAAATACAATTTTTTTTAAAGGTAAAAAAAGGAATGCATAAAATCATATAATTGATTTCAAATTTTTTTTACTTAATGAAAACATTCCCCCTTCTATGAAAGTATATGTTCATTGGATGAACTTGATGAAAAACCAAATCATACAAAAATGTCAAAGTCTTGAAATTTTGAAGGAAAGGGCTCCAAGGTAAAAGACTCATTTTTAAAACCATTTGATTAAAAAATTATGTTCAACAGGTTCAAAATGTCTAGCTTTAGGTGTAGTTCGCATGTGCAAGAAATAATCTTGCTTTGAAAAACATGTTTGGTTGTGCATTGAAACTCATTTTTGGATCTTATGGGAATTTTCGCGTTTCTGGTTACAAACCAAAATATTCATACACAATTACATATGAACATGAAAACTCGCGATTATCATATGAATTATCTTATTTAATTGGACTATTCAATTTTTCTCAATTAAATTTGTTTCAAGAAAATGTTAATTGCAAAAAGTAGCCCCACAAAAATCATGGAATCATTTTTCCTTTTTTTATAACCTTAACTATGAATAAGCCCAAGATAAATTATAATTTTTCCTATGGCAAACAATTCACTACAATGCAAATATTTAACCCCATGTGCAAGTTTGTAAAGGGAACAAATAACACAAATGCTACAAAGATATTGCACAATTATATGTTGCATTTTTTTCCTCCATGAAAGGTTTCAATTTGTTAACTAATTGTTTCACGAACTTTTGAGTTATTCTAAGATGTTTGATCCATCTAGAATCTTCATTATATTTTGTCATTAAAAAATGAGAATACCATGTTGTTGATTGTGCTTTCATCCAGTCGCCAAGTTCCTTGTTACATGTTTCATAAACAAATGATATTTGGTGTTGATGTAACACAACAAAGTTCAACAAGTCTTGGAACACAATCATTTTTCTCTTCAATTTGTATATAGTGTTGTTTGGAAACTCAAATGGTATGGTGTTGAACTTTGTTTCATAACAAAGTAAAAATGTTTTGTGTATTTATAACATAAACTAAATCAAATGCACTAACTGTTAGAAATATGATTCGTTTATAATTCCCAATGTTGATGAATGTGTTAAACATTTATCAAAGGATGAATAGTATTCAAATCCTTATTGTAGTCAGGTTATGTTAAATAATGTTGGCTAGGGTTTTAAATCGGAGGTTACATTAAGGTTTGATGGTGGCTAGGGTTAGGGTTTGGTGGTGGCTACTTCAGGGTTAAGAAATAATATATATTGGAGTGGTTTTGAGCAATTTTTCATTATCTTGTATTAAGTTTTTGAGTGCACCTAAAGACTTTGAAGTTTTATGATTATAGTTTGTTACATCTTCAACCCATGTGATTTTTTTCAACCTGTGTGATTCATGGCAAAAGGTTTCACCCAAATATTTAGAGTGGATTACAATGAAACCTTTGCACATGTTGTAAAGTTTGTGTCGATTCATTATATCCTTGCACTAACAACCATTAATGACATGGAGATTCATCAAATGGAAGTTAAAACCACATTTCTCAATGGTGACCTTGAAGAGGAAATTTACATGAAATAACCCCAAGGATTCATACAAGGAGGCAAACATTTTGTGTGTAAGCTTCACAAATCTTTGTGTGATTTGAAATAATTTCCAAGAGCTTGGAACCAAAACCTACATGCATTTTTAAAAAACATCGAATTTGTGAAGAGTGATGCGGACTTTAGCGTGTATGTTGTGCAAGTGGGAGATGTCAAGTTTTTCATTGTTGTATACATTGATGATCTCATCTTGGTGTGCAATAATAAGGACAAGCTTTTGCAAGTGAAAAAATAACTTTCTCAAAAGTTTGAAATGAAATATCTTAGCAATTTACATTTCTTCTTGGGCATGAAAGTGGAAAGGGATTGTGAACAATGTCTCTTGATCCCAAGACAAAGTTGAAGAAGAATATGAACAAGGATGTTGAGATGGTTAAGGTTCCTTATGAATAAGTTGTTGGATCCTTGATGTATGCCATGTTGTGTATTTGATTAGACTTGGCATACCCAATAAGCATGGTGAATCAATACATGGCCAATCCAAGTTTAGAACATTAGATTACGATGAAATGCATTTTTTGATACTTGTAAGGCACCTTGTAATTCAAATTACAATTTGAAGGAATACCACCCCGAGAAATGGTCAAATATTGGGATGCGGATTGGGTGAGTGACCTTGAAAATAGGAGATCCACCATAAGGGTTTGTATTCATAATGAGAGGTGGAGCCAATATTTCTTTGAGTAGCGAATGACAACCCATAATCATTTTGTTACCAACCGAAACTAAATACATGGCAAGTGCGTAAGCTACTAAAGAAGCCATATGGATGACAAAGCTGAATTAGGGTACATGAAAGAAGATAAGGCGATGGTGATTCAATGTGACAACTAAGGTGCAATGTCACTTATGAATAATCTCGCTCAAATGTTCGAACAAAACACACTAGTGTTCAACATCACTTTGTTTGAATACGAATTGAAAATGGCAAAATCATGTTTGAATATTGTTCAATAGAGGACATGGTGATGGATGTGCTTACTAAAAGATTATCAAAATAACAACATAACAAATTGATAACCATGTGCAAATTAAAAATTTCATAGAGTGAAAGTGTTAAATATATATATATTTAAAAATTCCCAATGTTGATGAATATGTTAACATTTATCGAATGATGAATAATATTCACATCCTTTTAGTAGTTAGGTTATGTTAAATAGTGATGGCTATGGTTTACAAGTGGAGGCTACATTGAGGTTTGATGGTGGCAAGGTTAGGGTTTGGTGGTGATTAAGGTTAGGGTTTGATGGTGGCTAGGGTTAGGGTTTGGTGGTGGCTACTTCAAAGTTAAAAAAATAGTATATATTGGAGTGGTTTTGAATAGTTTTTAATTATTTTTAATCAAGTTTTTGAGTGCACTTAGAGACTTTGAAATTTCATGATTATAGTCTGTGACATTTTCAACCCATGTGATTTTCTTTCTTGTCATTTCAATACAATTGCATCTTTTGACAAACTTTGGTGTTTCAAATCTTGTATGTTTTCTAGTTGTTTCCAATACCAATATAACCAATTTAAGTAAATTCATCTTACATAAACAAACAACAACAAACTAAAACAAGCACAACAAAAGTGAAACAAATGAAAACATGTTAGTACCCAAAAAAACCACAATAACAATAAATGAAAATTCAAAGCAAAAAAAATTATGTTATAAAATGAAGTAAGAACTTGAATAATCAAGTGACTATGAACAAGATATGAAAAAATTGAATCAATGGAACAGCTATAAACAACAACAATAGTTGAAGGATTAAAGTTCTAGTATGAAAAAAAATTGAAAAAACTAAAACATTGCAAGAAGTTGAACAATCAAACAACTATGAGCAAAATTTATTTAAAAAAAGGTTTAAAAAAATGATAGTAACAAAAAATGCAAATTCAAAGCATATGAAAATAAAGAAAACTTATGTATATAAAATGAAACAATGCTCTTGTAAACCATAAAACTAAAGTGAAACAATGAGCTTGCAAACCACAGAATTTAAAATGATAGCATCAATCCTAAAAACAATGTTCCTACAAACCACATAGTCTAAAATGAAAGCATCAATCTTAAATACAATAATCCTACAAATCACATTATGAAAAATGAAAACAACATTGCATGAACAATAGAACTTGAAGAAATTGAAACATCACAAGATGATTAAACTATGAACAAGATTAAAGAAATTGAATCAATTGAGTGATTATAATATCAATAATAGTTAAATAGTTCAATTGTGAATAGAACTTGAGGAAATTGAAACATCACAAGAAGTTGAACAATCAACTATTATGATCAAGATTTGAAAAACTCAAGTCAATGGAATGATTATAAGTAGTGGAAACAATTTTTTAAATGAATGTTTGTGAGTAACAACAATTGAATAATCAAGCAAATGTGAGTAGCAACAAAGAAAACGAGAAAGGAGAAAGAGATTCATACTTACAATGTTGCAATAACATCAAGCATTCACCATGTACAAAAGGTATTTAAAGATGACACATGTTTTCACAATGAATGAACTATTTCCTTGATGATTCATTTTTACAACGTAAAGATGTGTGAACAACAATAAAGCTTAGGGTTAACAATGTGTAATAATAGGATATATGTGAGTTGTGTTTTAACAACAATAGGTGGGATATGTACCTTTTAGCATTAGGGTTCAAATAGTTGTCAACTATGTTGTGGGTAGGTACGATAATAAGTAGGGGTTCCTACCCTTATATCTTATCAGTCCTTAAGCATTAATGCTTACATTTATAATGAAATTAATGATGAGTGGAATTTAAACTCTTAAGAAAGGGCATTCACTAATGTTGGTTGATTATTCTTTTTTTTTCAAACGATAAGGTAAAGTTTATTTTCTGTCGGTGTCAAGGATAAGACAAATATGTAATTTGGAAAAAACTAAGGGATTTGACAACAAGGAATTTAATTATGAACATGAACTAAATATTTTTATAATATGAATAAAACAATGTGATGCAAGTTACACATGAGATGGATTAAGAATATATAGGTCATAATTATTAATGTTGGCAAGATTGAAGGGTGGAACCTTTCTAACCTTTTCTTATATTATCCAATGAAACCTTTTGAAACATCAAGTTAATTTATTAAAAAGTTCTACCAATTAAACATTCTATAATTTTTACTAAATAACCTTCTAGAAATTTCTAATCATATTTTTCAAAGATCTTTCCAAAATTTTCTATAAACTTTCAAACATATTCATCAAGGATCTTTATGGATTTTTTTAAAAACTCAAACATATTCATTAAAGATCTTCTTGGAAAATTTGAAAAACTTTTGAGGATAATTTTCAATAATTTTTTAAATAGATAAAAAGAAATTCCCTTATTGTTTATTATTCACAACACAATGTATTAATTTATTTAAAAAAGACTCGTTAATTATCAACTTGTTTGTTTATGTAGTACCCTCAATTATCAAAATTTACAAATATTTTTTTTATAATACACCTATTATACATAAAGGTTAGTTGTGAAATACTTGCCAATACCTCACCCATAACCATTTTTCATGTTTTCAATGTACAATTTTGTAGGTAAAATTTAACCCCCAAAATGAAAATGTTCATTTTCAATGCAATTTTTATAATTATCAACCCACATTGGTCAAATCAAATTGAAAGGGGAGTTGAAAGTGAAACAATTTTTACAAAAAATGTAGCCAAATGGAAATTAGCAATTTGAGAAGTCTAATGTTTAAATATTCAAGATTTTGTTGGGACATAAAATAGAAGGTTACATGTCAATTTCAAATTTCCATTAAACCAATACCCAATTCACAAAGGTCTTTAGTAGATTTCAATGGAATATATAGTAGAGAATAAAGCTTGTGTTTAATTATTCACCATAACCTATCATCATTGAATATATACTAAAGGGGTAAGGAGGTGCAATCACATTAACAAGAACCACAACAAGTGTTATGCATGTTTAGTTTTTCGTGTTTAGAAACAATAATTTAATTTGGTGTTAAAAGTATATATTTTTAATATAATAATTTTCATAATATATCATTAGAACATGTGAATTAATCTAAAAAATATTTGATGAATAAAAAGTTTCAAAAACACTCATTGAACATTGTAATGTGTGTTTTTAGCACTAAATTGACTTCTAAATAGACTTCAAAACTCTTGAAAATTACACATACTTGAAATCTTTTACATAAACCTTAACATAATAATATTTTTAAATTATAAAATATTTAAAGAAATATTCCCCCAAAAATAGTCCCCTAAACAAGCATGTGTGGTTCATGTTATCATGTTCGCACCTAAGGTCTGTGTCTAATTTTTCACCACATGTTATCATCATTGAATATATACTAAAGAGGTAAGATATGTGGCTAATTTTTCATTATATCCTATCATTGTTGAATATGTACTAGAGAGGTAAGGTATGTGTTTAATTTTAGCCATACCTTGTCATCAATAACTTACCCTTGGACTATTGTTGATAATTAACCATTCTTTCAATGGTGATGAACAATGGATAATAATTTGATGTACAAAATGGGCTCAACATGCATTTAATAAGACCCAATTGTTTTCTTTTTGTGGTTCAATGGGGGTATGGATAATTCCCACTTCCCATCATATTCCTAGTGTGTTCCAACCAAATTCCCAACGATGTTTTGTTTGTGTTCTCCAAATTCCCACGCGCTCTTCAAAATCTTTTTAATAACATCACATTTCATCCCACATCCTTCACCCAAACTTATACCTTAATTATGATACGATGAAAGGGAAAAACACCCATCATGTTTCATTCTAGGTGTTTCATTGATCTAAATGTTGATACAATGAGTGTTTATTTTTATATTAAAGAGGTTCATCACCTCGCATTTTTTAAAAACCCACTTTAAATGCACTCCCACAACTAATCAATGCCATCAAATTGGTGTGCATATACAAATAAAATAAAATTGGTATGCATATTAATATAGGGTTCACCTTTTTTTAAACATTTCACATATCAAGACCAATGTTTTTCTTGCATGTGAAATTTTGCATGATTACAAAATCCAATGAAAGCCAAAAGAAAGTTGTGAGGGAAATTTTTCATTTAAAGAAAAAATCACCAAATACAAGGGCAAACCCATCCTTGGTTGGTATCATCAAGAACTATTTCACCAAAATTCAAGGAAAGGTGTATGAAATTTAATTTAATTTTAAAATAATCTTTTTAATTTTTTCTTTTATATTGACTTGTAACACATTGGTTTTAGGTCCTTATTTATGTACACACCTAGATAAGCTATATAAGTAAAACATTTGTGTTTTTGAAATGTTCTTAACATGTGATATTCTTGATATTCCTTAACCCCTTATCGTTAAGTGTCAAATTACACCATTCTAAAAACTTTTCTTCATCAATTGTAGTAATTAGGGCACAACCCCAATTCTTGATTGAAACAATCAAAAGTGGGAATTACTACAAATTTGTAGACATGAACGCAATGTCCCTTCAATACTTCCTAATCGTGACCTTCAAAATTTGTTCAAAAAATTATGATTGCTTAAATCCATTATGTATCAATCAAATAAAAAAGGGCCATATTAGGCCCTCTTAAAAATTAAAATCATTTTAAAAAGTAAAAAAAGGCCTTCCTTTTGTGTTATTGAACAAAATCCCAAAGTGTTATTTTCTTGAAAAAAAATCCTTGACCACTCATTTCAAATATTAATTAAAAAAAAATCCAATTGAAATCTCAATTTCTACATGACTTGGCTAAATGATTTTGTATAAAATTCAAAATGAAAATTCTTTTAAAAGTCAGTCCTGTGTTGTCACAAACTTTGAAGTTGAATGAATCTAAAAGTTTTGGGGTGTGACATTCCTAATGGTACATCCCAAGGATGGGTTTGCCCACAAGCCATTTTGCAAATGACATTGCTAATATTGTATTGGGCAATCCAAGTCTATTGCAACCCCAAATTGATGGCTAGATGTGAATGATTATTGAATATTCTTATATCATAATGATTTGGGGTTAATTTTCATAAGCACCACAAAGAATTGGAATTTAGTGTACAATGTTCATTGTTTATGGTTTGGGGTTTGTGTTTTGTAGGTGGACTAGAATTGATGGTGCCATTGTCAAAAAACTTGAAATAAATCACCTTTTGACTCCTTGTAATTCAATTTTTTCCTTGTTCATGTTCTTGTGTAAAGGTTTAAAGTAATAAATCTTCTAAAGTTTTTGTGGGTAGGAACATGTTTAGGTGGTTCAAATGTGGCATTTGGGAATCCACAATTTAGATGGATTGAACTATTTAAAAAAAATAATAAAGTGCCCTAAACAAGACGGTCAACATGTTAGTTTGACCACTTTGTCAAGGTCACATGTAAATGCAATGCGGGTTTTTTTTCAAATTTTAGCCCATGCAAGCATAGAGTTTGCACAAAGATTCAAATTCATGTTGTTTTTGTTAAGGTTATCTTTCTTTCTTGATTTGGACATGATGGTCTTTATCTCTTTTGTACCATTCATGTTGAAACATGCAAAGCCAACTTACATTGTATGATTATTGTCATAGTTAAAATGTCTCAAGCAAGTGGAAGTAGATTGAGTGAACAATCACAAGGTCAAGGTTTTAATAGACCAAACAATGGCAAGATGAAGGTGACTTGCACAAAAGGTTTAGAATTGAACGACACATGTGATTTACATAAAGAGAAAAAAAAGGTGTGCAACTAAGTTACAAAGGTGACCTATCCACAAAAAGAGGCACTAGAATAAAAATGGTTTTTTATGACTAGCCTATACAACTATATTTTAGTTGCTTGCATCATATGTAATTGAGAATCCCTTAATTGCCTTGGACAAGTCGCATGTGTCCTTAATTACAAATGATGGGTGAAATCAAAATCAACATATACAATTTCATCCATATGTGAAATATGTGGTTTATGTGATTGGGTGCGGATACAATAAGAGGAACCAACAAGATTACTTTTAAAAGGATTGTGAATCATTTTTAATCCTTTTTCATTTTTTTGTATGAAAGAATTTTTGAATGAAATACTTTGCAACTTATTATTAAAAATACATATAGTTTCCCCAATATATCACATGTTTTTTGTTAATCATTATTGAATAAATATAAATTTTTCAAAGTGTGTAGATTTTGCAAGTTTTTGTATTTCATCTTGAAAATTTATCATAAAATTTTGAATCATACCAAAATATGCTAATTACTTTAGGTTTTTGTTTTTTGTATTATAAAATACAACTTTATTTTGTATGACATGCACATTACACCCCATTTACATGTGGTAAAAAAGTTTTTTAAAATTTAAAATATTGAAAAATATTTTGAATTTGTAAAATTTTAAAATTTTTACATCTTTTAAATTGTGAGTGCTCTTTGAATGTGGGTAGTAGGATACTATCATCTAGTCTTTTTTACCATCAAGATTATTTTACTAAAATAGTCCTTATTTAGTCCTTGGTAAAATTAATTATAATCTAATGTAACAGCTATTCAAATTCAAATGTCTTTTACTAAAACCAAAACCCAAATTTAATTTAATAAAAATTTATTTTTAATTCCTCAACATTCATATTAATCATTTAACATAACTTGGAATGATTAACATAACTTTAAAATGTTAAGAAAAGTTCACAAGTTCACCACTATCCAACATGGTTTTTGACTTTTTTAATCGTACTTGCACTTGATTGCTATGCAACTAACATGAAATTAAATTGGTTGGACCTTACATTGTGCCATGTGTCCAACTAACAATGAATGTGAATATGACATGTGGCATGTTTATTAGCTTAGGGAGGCCTATCCTAAATTAATGAGCTCTAGTCTTCAACAAATTAAAGGGTGGCACATGGTAGTTTGTAGGTTTATTTTTTGATGAATTATAAGGTGACATGTGGTAATTCGTAGGTTAATTTTTATGGATTATAAGGAGACACATGGTAATTTGTAGGTTATTTTTATATTGAATTATAAGGAAACATGTGGCAATTTGTAGGTTAATCTTTTATTGAATTATAAATAAACACAATTTAATAAATAGCTTAGGTAGGCCTAGGGTACTTAGGATTAATCCACCAAAATAGGTTAATAGGTTGGCCTATTTACCTATCTACTTAACCTAACCTCGCCTACCTATGTTAGGTAGGTTGGTTTAGGTTAAGTAGGTTAAGCCTAGGCTAAAAAGTAGGTTAGATTTTTAAATCCTATTTTATTTCAAATTTAACCTTTAAAGGTCAAGCCTATTTCATAGGCTTATCACAAATGGCACTTGGTTTTAATGTTCTTTGTATAGTTTCAATATTCTAGTGCACTTACTTACAAACTTGAAAGCAAAGACAACATATGGGATGTGTTTTTAATTACATGTACTAACAACTACTAATTAACTAACTTTAGGTTAGGGTAGACTAGGTTAGCTAGGTACTTATGTTAGGTTAAGGTAAATTAGGCTTAGTTAGGCTAGGTTAAGTTAAGTATTTAGGTAGGGTTACCATAAATTATGTTAAACTAAATAACTTAGATTTAACCTTTCATTATGAAAATAAAACTAAGTTTAGTTAAGTTAGATAACCTGATGTACTTTTCTCTTTATATATATATTTAATATACACATTATAATACTTTTAATTTGTTTCCCAAATATAACCATATACACCCATATACACACCCCTTAATCATATATATCCTACTACACCTTAGTATTCATACCCTTAGGGTTTAAGCCCACCCCATAATGGTGCAACTAATTTTGGTCACTATTGCAACTAATGGGTCATAGGGTTGTTATTAAATGAAAATGTTTTTAGACATTGTCCATATGGAAGGTTGAAGAAAAAAACAGTTGCAATGTAATCGTAAGTATGACCAAAATTAGTAAATAGTTGTGAAAATAATCAAAACTAGTTGCAAATAACATATAATTGCATATAATCACAAATATATGGGTTGCATTTTTCTTTTTTTTCTTTTAATGAGGGTTTGGAATTGAATGAAAAATGTGATTTGCATAGAGAGAAAAAGAAATAACATTTGGAGCTAAGTGATGAAGGCAACCTATAGAGAGAGAAAGAGTCTAGAATTGAACAACAAAATGACTTGCACATAGAAAGGGTCTAGAATTGAAGGATAAAGGTGATTAAGAAAGAAAGAAAGCGTGGAATTAAACAATGAAGGTATCAAGAAAGAAAAACAAGTTTTAAAATTGAGTGACAAAGGCAACCAACAAAGATAGAAATAGAAATGGTTTGGAGTTAAGTAACAAAGGCAATTGAAGAAAAAAGGTTTAAAACTTAACAACAAAGGTGATTGAAAAAAAGAAAGAAGGTTTAAAACTAAAGCAATGAAGGTAGCCTAGAAAGAGAGAAAAAAAAAGGTTTTGAATTGAACAACAACTTGGTGAGAAAAAAGGTTGAAAATTAAACAATGAACATGATTGGAAAAAAAAGTTTGAAATTAAATAATGAAGGTAATTGTGAAAAACAATGTTTGCAACTAAATGATGAAGGTGACCTACACAATGAGAGAAAGGCTTGGAATTGAGACAAAGGCAACCTATATAAAAAAAAAGAAGGTTTGCAACTAAATGACAAAGGTAGCTTGCACATAAAGAAAAGGTTTGGAATTGAATGATGAAGGCGATTACACAAAGATAGAGAAAGCATAGAGTTGAGTAACAAAGACAACTTAGATGGAGAAAGGTTTTGAGTTGAATGATGAAAATAACAATGACAACCTGCATAAAGAAAAAGTGGGTTTGGAACTGAGCAATGAAAGTGATGTCAATGACTTGCATATGCATAGAGAAGCGATTTAGATGTAGAGTGGAATGAAAATATTGATGTTGACATCAACCTATAGAAAGAGAATTTGGAACTAAATGATGAATGTGGCATTGATGAATTGCATTGACAAGTTGCACAAAGGGTCTAGATCTTAATGATGAAAGTGACATCAATGACTTGCACACATAAAAAAAGAGATGAAAAATATTTAGAGCTAAATGATGAAGACAACACCAACAAAATGCAAACTAGGCTACTGCTAGAGTGCAATAGCATCAACACCAAAGCCACCTGTAGTGGCAACATTAGAGAGTATAAGTTTAGGGAAACATTGGTTCACCATGACCATAGATTTTCCCACTTTTTAAAGTCATTGATCCCATCTATATTGGTTTGATATGAATAGTTTAGAAATAACACATGGACTCAAATTTTGTCCACTTTTCCAATTTTGACCAAGATGCAAAATGTTTGTTAATAAGTAGGACATGTGTTTCCTTAGGAATGTTTTGAATTCTTTCTAACTAGTGGTAACCTGTGCCTACAAGGCACAGCACGGCACGGCAATTGGAACTCAAAATCCAGTTCTTATTTTGCTCCGAGAAGCATCCTTGTTGAACTTAACCATGAACTGGATCTGACTAATGGTCATTATCTGATGTAATTGGCACTTGGGGAAAGATTCTGCCACATAATTGGGTACCTTATGATGTTTTCAGTGCCAGAATCATATGCAATTGAAAAGAGCAGGTGCCGGGTGGAATCTCTCCTGAGTGACAATTACGCTGACCCTATGAAACTGAGGGGGGGCACTTAGTTTGAACCACTGTGAAGCCCCCTGTGTGAAATCCAGGTCCCAAAATTGAGATCCCACATCCTGAAAATCACGTCCTAAAAGTTTTCAGGTTTCGATCTTGGAAACCGCGAGTGTGAAAATCCAGGCCCCAAAG